>Ga0056115_1000918_pt1 | contig 13283 bp, 10 predicted proteins | sample WorMetOlspDAHAB1_FD_77007 | JGI IMG/M metagenome (GOLD analysis project Ga0056115, IMG submission 77007) | Marine gutless worms symbiont microbial communities from Max Planck institute for Marine Microbiology, Germany - Olavius sp. DAHAB.1 ...
ACATTCGTGCACAACATCCTTTGATTTCACATTGAATATTTTTCTGAAGCAAGTATCAAGGACGTATTGAAGGGACAAAACATTGGACTTATTAGTTGGACACACTTCAATAGCATAATACAGTATGAGTATCACGAGCTAATACATATCGAGAGATCTACCACCCTCCCCACCAGTGTGCCTGTCCTGGATTTGCTGCTTGTTTGATTTCGCATACTTTTCGTTGATTCTTTTGTTCATTTCGTTCCTTTTCTGTTCGATTCCAAGCATTCTGGCTGTGTACTCTGTGCATTTTTTTATCGTTTTATGGGGCCCTTCTTATGGCACCCCAAAAGGAACTCATTATAGATCCGTCGCGGTATCTGGCGTCTCTCAGGTTATTTAATACCAGTAGATAATATTTTAGTGTTTGATGGATACATCATTTTGACGAAAATAAATCTAATCTCTTCGTCAGGCTTTAATACGATTTAATACGATATTTTGATAATTTGGTATTGCTTACTTTTTGAGCTACCTTGTAGGTCAAAAGATCAAAGGTCATAGTCATGAGGCCGTAAGTCGGAAATGTGGCGCATCTTGCGCCTGGTATTCTTTTGGGTTGAACGGGACAGTGAGAAATACGAAACAAAAAGCTTGTGATGGTGAAGTGTTTAGGGGCCTATCAGTTGTAAACATTCTAGTCGGCGGTGGACACGTTGGGCAGTTCTTTTCAAATGTCTGTCGTCGCTGTTCTTTTCGATCGCATCTAGTTCTAGCAGTTTCGATGCTGGTATAGTGTTTTGTGATCACGTTTATTATGCGTATATTTATGCTGTGAAATATCCTGTAGGCTAGTAAAAATTTCGTCTTTGTGGACTCGCGCTTGCTACATAAAATTATAGTCGTTACTTTTCTTTTCATCCGACTATACCGTACGCCCGTTCCGATGCCAATTGTGTCCGTTTCCCCCGGAAACAGCGGGAACTGCTTGTTCGTGTATAAACAGACTGTTGTATGCCGTGTGTACTTTTTTGTCAGAAAATAAATGATGGTGATGATGATTATTAGTATTGTATTTGTGCAGGGCTCGGCAGACTCCAACTACAGCCAGCACTCGTCAGACCTGAGTCTCGAGGAAGACACTGAGTCGCGACATCGTGAGAATGAACGGCACGCGTTGGCAATGCTCGAAAAGGCGCGGGTATGTACACGACGCGGTTTCGTTGCAATGAACTTTGCATAGCCCGTGGTATTACAGAATACAGTCATAATAACTGTCAGCGAGTACTGGATAAAGATAAAGATGTGGTTGTTAACGGCGTTCGTCACATCGTCGAGACCGGTTAGTACTGGGATTGGTGACGACTGAGACCCTTTGGTGTGTCTACCATCCCGGTATATATCCAGGCCACTCAGGCCCACTCAGCCTGGCCATCCCTCCGTGGGTAGGTGCAATGAGTACCGAAGATGGTTTCGGAGATGGTTTCGGCCATCTCTGGGAAGAAACGGCGCCTGTGAAGTTTATAGAAATAAAACTAAATGAAAATAAGTTAATGCAAAAAAAGTTCGGCTTTTTATACGAAATCTTTCGCCAATTAAGTAAGAATATTTTTGTCTACACGGCGCAGTTGAAAAACAAAAGTTCACAATGCGCCACGATATTTGTCAGTTCTGTGCCATTTCTGCCAGCTGGGCGAAGGACGATGATAATATGTTACTTTTCTCAGTTTTCATATTCGCGCCGGCCAGATAGAAACGCGGTTCGTGGTTCGGACAGACGTAATGGCGAATGCGTATATGGAAGGCCGAGAGAGAGAGAGAGAGAGAGCGATCACCGAGCGGTATTTTCGTCCCAATAGAGCAGCAATCGAGTGCGTGTGTGCCAGCCATGCAGCGAACAAGTCATCACATGCAGTTGTGAGCGAGCATGGCGAATATTGAGCGCCGCACGAACACCGACTGCAGTTTTATGTCCTTTCTATAATACAGGCCAACGCCTATCGGCTTGTGCCTCGAGTTTCTATTGGCCAGTGTGGTGCCGCCTACTGTATGTGTGAGTAGTCGGACAGGAATCGCGAGAAGAGTTCGGTTGTTGTCGATGTATGTCGTGCAGCGCTATTAAAAGATTAAATGGAAAAATAGTAAAACACTGTTATTTGTTAACAACGCTGGACCGTTCATCCGTGAAAGCCGATCCCGTGTAGCGCCGGGTTCCCTCCACTATAGGGGGCTCGGGCGGCTACAGAATACTTCTATCTCAGCCATCGCGATGATGTATCGTTGTGTGTTTGTACTGCATATATGCGAATATATTCATGCGTGCGCCAGTCCGTCGTCGCAAATTGCTTGCCGCGGAGCACTGCCGCGTCCGATATTGCGGCAGACGTGTGCCACAATTTATATATAAGTATCTGTGACTGTAATTGAAAGCGGAAGCACAATAGCGCCATTCGCTATTACTAAAATAGGGATGACGTCACATTCTGACTTAGTTAATTATCATACTGGGCAAACCTCGATGACGGTTGCTGTGTTTCTATAGTTGTTGTCACGCCTCTGCACTGCAGCCATATCCTTAGTCTATACAACCTATATAATCTATTATCTATTATGACGACTTTATTATACGCCCGCATACTGAAACATGTTCTAGTTTTTCGCCAGAAACGTTTTTTGCCCATCCGTAGTAAAGCTATCACTTATGTTTGTCTGCTCGTAATGCTTGCTCAGTGCTCGTACATGAGGCGGCCTCCAGTCAGGTCAATGAGGAATTCTGCGCATGCCGCCGTTAGTAGCGAAGGTGAGACATATAGGCCTACCGCGCAATACAGGGCGAAGACGATTAAGACGCTCCGCAAATGTATTTTCGAACAGAGGTGATTGGCTGATTTTGCCGGCAGTTTTTATGATGTATTATAGTTTTATTTTATTGTTCTCAGTTTTTATTGTTATTTTCTCCCTTGTAGGCCTATGCGTGTCCCGAAAGTTTGGCTTACTATAATAATAATAATGATGATGATGATAATGGCTGCTCAAAGAAAAATGGCGTCCAGTCTGAGGTTATAACAAATGAATAAAGTAAACAGGTGACTGTAAATTGTGGCGGTAGAAGTAATAGTGACCACAACGAGAGCTATTGTATTGCTACTGGCGGAAGCAGAGGCGAAACAGTATTGTATTGAGATGGTGCCAAAATGAGTCGGAATATGCTGCTGAGAGGACATTATAGGCCCTAACAGGCAGTGAATTTCAGTTCGAGGAAGGCAGCAACCGGTAAGCTCGTGATAGACAGTCTGAAGGGTTGTTCAGATATTCGTTGCGGACCGCTACACACACCGCGTCACCAACTTGTACTCAACATGTGCGGCCGACGGGTTTTTTTGTTGCCGGTCCGACCGTAATCAGAACATTCACTGAAGCTGCTTCCAGACGCCTGTTGGTAACGTTTCTGTTTGTACGGGACTGGCACATTGAGTGCAGTCGTCGGGGTGGGGGGTGTTCATACTTCATACTTACGCCTGTGTAGGCCTACAGATGTTCGCAGTGACGTTAACATTGCTGAATTCTGCTTTTACGTGGAAATTTGCTTGTTTTTCGATCGTCGACGTTTCCTTTTCATTCGGGCTGATGATCGCGCAGTGTCGGTGCATCGCGACGACATGACTTCATGGCCCGTCATGCTCTCGCGCACGCACGCACGCACGCACGCACGGGCCTATACACTACTAGTATTGACGTTGAGCCGTATCGATTTGTATCAGACACTGGTGCACAGCTGCGTGAGATTGGTAGCATGCAGTGGCGGATTGTCAGTTGGCAATGGCAGTACGTGAGGGCGGGTGGGCGCTGAGGACTGCGACGGCAATCGCTTCGCTGCATGGCCCCTCTGCTGCTGCCGCTGCTGCGCCCCCGCCGCCGGCGACGCGCCGTGTCTCATCCGCCGCTAAGCTCGTCCCCATTGTCAGTCAGCTCACTGTCATTTCCATCACAGAAGACACGTCTCTGATGGGTTTGCGTGTGAAAACAGTGTAGCTGCCGCCGATGTTTACACTGTGTCGCAAAAAACGTCATCGACTTTTGTCAGCTGCACCGACGGTCGTTTCCAATGATGTCACGTATGTCGTTATTCGACACAAAATCAGAAATATCCACGAAAGTAAAAAAGTCTGCTGCATACAAAAACAGCGATTACGACGATGACGACGACGACGTTGAACAACAGAAAAATATACATAGACAAATAGACAAAATAGTACCCGTGACAGATTACATACTGAACGTATACACATAATGCGTCAAAGAAGACCTAAATTACTTCAGAATACTTGTGACTCCATGTTGACATGCAGTTCCAGAAATAAAATTCAAATAGAGTAGAGTGCTGTATTTGCCTCTCGAATATATCTTTTGCGTATGGTCGTACGTTAGATTTTCTGGATTATTTCATTGTAACTTGCGTAATTTTGTTTTTATTTCTAGGCGTCGGCAGTAGGTGCGTTCGCGCGGAAAACGTTGGAAACTTGCGTCGTCAGTTGATGCCGCCAGTTCTGTCGGAGTTGTCTGCTTGGCTGAGGACATCGTTCCTTCGAATGTGCACCGAGTACTCGCAGTTGGGGTGTATTTGGGATGGGTATGGTGATGTCGTGGTGGCGCCGTCGCGAATGGTATTTTACGTCACGTGTTTTATCGACCGGCGCACCCGCAGCGTCGCAGCGTCGGCAGCTCTGGCAATTGTACGGCGAGCACGGAGCTGAAGGGGGACTGGTTGTATTGGTAATAAGATGTGCTGCGGTCGCATGATGACAGTGATGTTGCATTAGTGCTTCGGCATTATGCCGCCGGTGCAGAACTGATGTCCAACGACGTCTGGTAACCCGACCCCCCTGTCGCTGGCCACCTTCGGGGATTGCTACTTTTGGTTTCTGTTTAGCCGGAGTCCGTTTCACCGAGTTGATACATAAAGCTTGAAACGTACCCGCTCCGCCAATCCTATCTGCGTTTGACTGCACTCTTTCATGGAATAGCTGTCTTGCCGTTCTCGCTTTTAAATGTTTGCATGGAACGGCGCCATCGTACCTTGTGAACGAGTACCTTCGGTCGTTGGACCTCGAGGACCGAGGTCGCCTTCGCTCGGCATCATCATTACTGATCGTCCGTCGTACACCCGTTGCTGAATGTCGATCTTTCCGCTCGTTGCTGTTGGTTTCTGTAACGAACTACCACGTCACGTCACGGCTATGCGCCGTCCCATCCATTTCCAGCAGTCGTCTGAAAAAGACTCACCTTTTCGACCGGTTCTCCCTAGTTTTAAAGTGACTTTTAGTTGCTTTTGTTGCGTACATATTTACACACTTACCTTCACTTTCACCGACTTAGACCCTTTTCTGTGTTTTTCATGTTCATTGACCTTTTTAAAATTCTTTTTTCACCAAATCTCTGTTTTGGTTGTGCGCGACATCTGCGTCTTTTAAGAATCACCTCGTCCTAGAATAAGATGAAAGTGATTGTGCGAAAGCTGTTTTTGTATATTTATGAGATGCTACACCTAAATAAAATGAAGTAGGTTGTTAAATATTTGACACGTCGGGATTCGAATAAGTGACGCACTGCAGTGGTTCATAACTTCGTATTAGGCTCGGCTCGTGGCGGTGCTTGCGAATGATTGGGTTTATGGTTTCTTAAATTTTTGATCACCTAGTACTGGCTGGTCTGAAATATTGGCCGTTAAACAATCAACTTGTTTTATCGGTTCATCTTTTTTTAATCGAATTTTCTTTGTCTGCTGTTTCCCGAAATAAGTAAGTAAGTAAATGTCGATTTGTATTTCGCGCGATATGGTGAAACGGTGACACTCATGTCTCTTATGTCCGGCAAAGAGATGCGTTTTCAAGTCCCGCAGAAGAACATGTATGGGTGACTCTTGTAATTTCCGCCTGTCAAAATCTTCCCGTCATCGAGCTACAGCATGGAAGTGCCAAAAATTGTAGTATTTTTTACACTTTAGGTAGAGCAATTTTTGTTTTTTTTCTTTTGGGTCCCCGATATAGTGCTCGAAATTGGTAGAATAATCCCACCTCGTTTCCTGACCAAGATACGACTAATTCCGTTTTTTTGGGGTTTGTTGTGTTTTATTTAGTAATGTGTTTTTACTGTGCTCTTTGTTTTTAGTGTTCTCTGTTTCTCAGCTTTCTTGAATTGTGCATTTTCCAACAAGTAATATATTCAACTTACTCATTAGAGGCCTCATATCAACTTTTTAACTTCACCATATTTTTAAAGGCGCGTGTAGCCAGGCATTGCTGAAAATCCCGTTAAATCTTAATTAACTAACTATAGCTTACTAGCTACTAAGTATCTTTGGAGATCTGGTAGTAGGCGGCTCGAGTGTCCAAATGAGGAGAGTGATAACTTAAAGTATGGTTCCAGTTCACAAGGTCGCCAAGATACCAGTGTACTGACTGTCGTGCGATGCATAATACTTCATTTAAACTGTAGTGCTTGTATATGCTGTCTCAGAAGCGCTTTAGTTTCAAGATGCACGGACAGATTTATACAGTGTTTGATAGGTGGTAGCAGCGTTCTTTCAAACATTATGTGTATGTTCCATTTTTAATGTATCTCCACATTTAGTAACTCTGTTTTATGTGTAAACAGCAGCGACGAAAATGAACGTCGCAATGCTGACGTTACGTCGCGCGCGCGCCTGAGAACTTCTGCGGGAACCGCCAGATTTTGTCGCGCCTGATTCGTGATCGTCCCATTCTAATTTTGTGATGGAAATCCGGCTGACTATGCTTCCGCGTTTAAAAGGTGATCCAGGATCGTATGTACAAGACGTCTGTCGACAAGCCACACTGAAGCAGCGCCTGTTGACACATAGACTAGCGTATCAACAACATTTTAGAAGAGGCTGTTGATTGATGCATAAAGCGGTTAAGTGTATGCGAGAAGGCGACAGACATCATTCTGAACATCTGCTAAATTATCTTGGTATATATCGCCATATAGCTTACATAACTGGCCGTTTTCAGAGCCACCAACAGTCTACTGAGCAAGACGGTGTGTCGCGTTATTTCATACGTTGCAATATCAAAGCAAGGGAGGTTAAACAAAAATGAAGGTGTTTTGTCGACAAATTGTCAGTTTGCTTTGCTTTCAAACCACACTGATGCTCTCTTTGCAGAAAACCAGTCCCTGTAATGTAACTGGAAACTACAGAGCGTGTCGAAGTTCGTTTTTTCTGAAGACACAGTGTATACGTTATACTACAGAGCTACTGACTGCATTCAAGGGATTTAGCCAAACGAACTTTGCTTCAACTGCTGCGTAATTTTCTCTACCCGGCGCTGTTTGGTAGCGTGAACGTGAGTCGGCAAGTGGAGCGTTACAATCGTTCGTTACGATGAGCTCTGGGCATTTCAGTTTGAAGTCTGGACATTCTATGCAGTTTTTGAGACCAAATTTTGCTGTTTTTTTTTGTATACCGCGTCTGCGCGTTCTCTACACTTGCTTCCACACTCGTTGTTGACCACTTATCTGTCGTCGTTGCGGTTTCTTCAGGCGGTTACAAAATAAAAATGAAACAAAAACACGGACTGAAAAGACAGCATAAAACTATACAAGCCAAAAAACATAATTGTAACTATTTATATAATCGTCTGAACGAAGACATCATTAAAGTAGGCAGCTATTGAGGCGGCTACGGGGTGGCTACATTGGCTATTGGCTATCGATTACGGCGGGAACTCGGCTGACCTTTGCCCGTCATTGCATCTCGCACCGACTTTTCCATTACGATATTCACGTTGGTCAATTGAACGAAAGGCAGCGGCGGCGCTGATGACCGAGAGGTCAGGCTCGTTAAGCCTCCATTCACACGCGTTAGTCGCTTACGAATCATTACCAGCTCTAACGAGTCCGGCCGAGAAACCGGCAACTATTATTAAGCTTTGCAGAAAAAATATTTAGCAAGTCGCTCGCGTACCAGCTGAGCACTGAAGTTTCTGTTTACATATTTTATCGCATTCTGTTTTTATACTACGATCTTGTTGTTAGTGTTATCGGCACGGCACTGTTCTATTTTCTTATGTGAAAATGCACAATTATTCACTCATTTGGCCTATTACGGAGTCGCCGTGTATGTTTGTCTTGGTTTTTCGTATCATAAAATCATACATCTTTTATATATCATATGTTAATTACCGTTAACTGAGAAATGACCCTCCAGACCCCTTCCTTCACCTCCAGCAACAGTTGCCCGTCACGCGTGCCATTAGCGGACCTGTTTGCGATCAGGTCATAGGTCAAGTTCGCAAGGTCAATCGGTCTGCGTACGTTGTGGGGCTAAATCAAGAAGAATTCGATTTATCTGTTCTTCGAAACCAATAAATTCACTCTGCAGTTCCTGCTTCACATCTGGGGATGGAGCGACATAAAGAATCTGGATGATAGATGCGACCTATAGAGGGCGCATCTACAGCGACAAACGTTCCTGCAATACAGTACGGCGACAACACATAGGCCTAAATGACGGTACATACAAACACAACTTGCATTTGAGGTACCGGTACGTCATAAACATAGTAAGTAGGCTAGTTGAGCAGTGAGAACGACGATTTGAGTTTCATCTGCAGGCCGTATAACCACGGATTATTTTGCACCCCTATTTGGGGAGGGGGAACATCCTCCCGTTTACGGTGGAACACCCGCCCAGATTCCAATCCCCTGCCAGGCTTATCTATCTCGGCACCGTTTTGACACCTTTAAAAATTGGCGAAAATCTCCTAACCGAAAACTTATGTATGAAACCGTGCGTACATCTAGAGCAGTTCCGACTCGGAAGCATTGTGTGCACACGTAGACAAGCGGTAGTGATTTCCCTACGTCAGCGAAACACGCCACCGACCGATGTCGTGACAGCGTGTACTGAGTGTGACAATGTGTCGGCGATGGCTTAACGACGCATAGCATGTCGTGCTGTCGGCAACGTAGTCGCCCGACTCACTTCAGCTTCGATACTCTTCGGATCTCCGTAAGGCCGTTATCGATTCGTTCGAAAGGTTCGCCGAATAATCACGTGTCAGAAACTGGCGGTGCGGCCGTCGTCTCCAATAGCGTACCGAAGCCAGGTCGGCGCTTAGCGCCACAATGTGCCACTGCCTGCATGGCGGCTTGTGGGTGGCTGAGTTGCATTAGTCCAAGAGTAGCGGTCGCCTCAGTTGACGACTGCGATCGTCGACGTTCTCGCGACGACCTGTATTAGCGGACTCCGTGATAGCGCGGGAATGCCAGGTGAATGCGGATGGAACTGCAACTTCCGTCGTCTCTCCATGTCGTGTTTTCTGACTTTTGCTCGCCGACTTGTTTTTCTCGGAAGCTAAGATTCATGCGTTAATTTCTTCATTTAATATGCATGGTAGATGCAGAAATATAACTGGGCATGTAAAGTGGTAACATATTCCGCATATTTTACATTTTATTACTTTTATTCTTTTCCTTTTCGCTGTACATACTATACACGCTGTTAAGCGCCTCCGTTCATGTCTTGTATATGGGAGGAGCTACTGAAATTCATGGTTGATTGATATTTGCTAGACCGAAAGGCGGAATGCACCATGCTCTTACAACAGCTTATTAATAAACACTGAACAAAAATGTAACCGATCAGTATGTGTAAGAATACAAACTTGTATGCAGATATTACACAGGACAGTGTACACGTGACTATAAGTTATTTGGTGTTTTGATGAGTTTCTGTGATACCTGAAGCAAATACAAGTCATTTTGGTATTTACTGTCCTTGGTACAGTTTCTTTTGTAACTCGCACTATCCATGAGGAGAATACCAAACTGATTTTTCCTCAGTATTCACGCCCTAATTCTCACCAGACTTTGCCGCTGTGTGAATCTTATGCGCACTTACTTCACTGCACGTGACTTGTACGGAACGGGTTTAAATGTTAAATATTTCGTAAGAAAACCAAATGGCAATAACACAAATCACAAACACATCTTTTTGCATCGCGATTTTACAAGTAAAAAACGTAGAAACAAAATGCGAAAGCATTGCAACCGGGCAGTAGGCCTAACACTTGTGTTATGGAAGCTGCAGCGAGGGCAGGAGAGGAAGCGGAGGGGACCGAATTGGGGGGGGATTGGGACAGGAGCGAGGGGCAGTGAATGGGAAAGGAGAGGTTAGGGGAGCCTGGGAAGGAGAGAAGATTCTATAAACCTCCGCAGTCCAGCCGAACTATCATCATCCGACAAGCCAGCCCCATATCGTCTCAGTGCCACTATCACAGCTAGTCCCTGCTACATGGCAGCACTGACGATCGACGCGGTAATGTCGAGGTGAACCGGCGTCAAACCGAGTTAAGCGTCGTCGTCGTCTTCGTCGTCGGCTGCGCATGCCGCGGCGGACACGTCGTTTTAGTGGCTGAGTGCAGACGCGTCATGTCCAGTTGTCGACTGACTGGCCGTCGACGTTATAGCGTTCCGTGTTGCAGCACGACAGACGCTCGTTGTCTCGGCTGTTTTCAAGGACCGAGAGCTCGCAAGTTTTTGTCGCCTCATGCGAGGCACGTTTCGTCCTTCTAGGTCACTCACCCGCTCTGTATTAGCGATGTATATGTTGCTTCCGTTACTGCTTGCAAGGGCGTCTGCCGATGGTGGCTTAGGGAGAGCAATCTCGCACGTTTTCAGAACTGGGGATTCGGTCAGAACTTGCTCAGGTGCCACAAAGTGGGTTACTTTACATCTAAAGTGCACGAAATTCTCAGAGCGCTCCTCGGACCACTAGTTACGAGAAGGGGGAGGGAAAATGGTCTAGAAGGAAGGAAAAATGACGGTTACGGTTAGGGACGAAGGAATGACAGGGAGGGGAAGAAAGGAAGGCAAACGGAGACGAGGGGTGGGAGCGAGGAAAGGAAGTGCAGGTGTCCTCCCACTTGACTCAGGGAATTAGACGTGCACCCTGGATGCTCGATTCTTCGAAATGGTTACCGGATTATTCGCAGACTGGCAATTTCGCGGAGTTGGGCGTATTAGCTCAAAATGCCACTCGACTGCCGACGGGAAGAATAGGATTACATTGTGACTATGATCGTAAAAATACAGTCCGCGAGTTGACTGACCGCGAGTTCGTTTGTCCGCCATTCGCTGTGTTACCTTCGCAAGTTTGCTACAAGTAGATACGTCTATTGGACAAGACGACTGCGTTATTGCATAGTGTACCATTATGACATTGTGAAGGTTTTTTTAAGTCTCTGCTCTGCATGCCTCTCCGGGGGGATAATGAGTACTAGTGTCATCCTCCTGTGGTGTAACTAACGTATAACGATTGACGCACCGAGAGCCGGGCCAGTGTACTAATCGCATTCGCTTGTTAATCTACACTACCCGCATAACGACGGTCAGTCGGTACCGAAGCGAGTGCAAGTGGACCATGAAAAAGAAATGCGTCGTTTTCGTTTGACTGGACTGCGTTTGGGTGACGGTGCCTTCGACGCCGAATATCTCGTGGCGCGAAAATCGAGTTAATGTCTGTCTACTGCCGTCGGAGGGCGCCACTCTTCGCTGGACGTTTTGTGCGTCGTCGATTGCGGCCACCTTAAAGGCGTTTATCGAGTTTCGTCCTCGTTTTGTCGCATTTTCGCCGGCGTTTGTAGATTTACGCGATCGTCAGTAGTCGGAGAGTCAAACTCGACTCGGTTTAGATATGGAATAGTTGGATAGACGAAAAGTACACTAACCCTCAGCGGGTGGTCGTATGGAAGTTCCTCCCCCTTTTGCTATACAAAACACGTCGACATTCAGCTTGCTTTACGTCGTTAAATCTTTCGGTAGTTTTCTGTATTAAAGCGACAATGCTGTAGGCCTTTTTCTCCATTTTTGTCGACTTTATGGCACAGATGTCCGTCGTAATCTGACACATGATGATGAGTGAGCTGGCAGTAATCATCTTGGGCCGATGTCAGTCTTGCTGACACTTGCCCTCCACGGTTGGTCATGTGAAAAAAATTAAAATAAGAAAATCGCCCAACTTCGTATCATCCGTTTGTTGCCACAGAATCGCGACAAAATTGGCGCTGACGACGAAATACCATCGCTATTTGATAGCGTTATTTGTTATTTGCGGCGTGAAAACTCGTGTGTTTAGCGCTGAGAATTGTTCCGAGACTGAACGTGGTTGTGTACAACGTTCTGGTGACTTGTTGTTGTTGATGATGATCAGTTGAAGCCAGTGGCGTTTGCGGTGAGGACGAACGTCGCCTACGATGGTTCGTTGGAAGACGACGCACCTGTTCACGGAGCCTGCGTCGTCTCTTTCGCCGCTAAAGATTTCTTACACATCAAAGAGGTTCGCTGTGTTCGAGAAAACGTATTTTACTTTTTTCGTACTTCAGAAACGTGACTTTTACGTGTTTATGCCTGTTCGCACACGTTATGCCGTATTATTATACGCTCAACGAAATGAAACTGAAACAAAAAAGTTTCAAAAATGTTTTGAAACTCTTTCACGTTTTGAAGCGTTTCACGGCCAAAGAGCCGTGAAACGTTTCAGATGTTTTAGCCAATCACAACTGGTATCCACTGTTTATGCATAACTGCTGTCTATGATTAGTCAACAAACATGGAGATCATATGCGTTATTAGTTTCGGTAACAAGTAACTAGTTCTGAAGGAGTTACTTTAGGCAGGATGTAACGCGTTACTCTCGTAGTTACTCCTAAAAGTAACGTCTCACAGAAACCCAGCACTAGCTAAAACAGCTAAAACCCTTCACGGCCGGAACGTTTTGTTTTGGCTGTTTACAAAACAGTGTGAAAACTGTGTAAAAACAGTTTTGAAACAGTTTCATTTCGTTGTGCAGACAGCTTTGTGTCTAATACTAAAGGTGAGTACAGTGTATGCGACCATCAGTGGCGGATTTAGAGGGGGGCGAGCCGGCTCCGCCCCCTCCCCCTTGGGCGACGGACTGACGCCGTCACTCACGGTCGTGTTAGCTAATGCTAAATTTTGATCGTTCTACTGTAAAACATGATACTCAGAATATTCAAAATGAGTGCCACCAGACGCTTTCTGACAGCCTTAGAGTGCACCAAATTCGTTTTCGGCCGGTGCTCCGCCCCGGACCCCACTGAGGGAGCTTACAGCGCTCCCCCAGACCCTCTAGCTGGTTTAAGGGGCTTTACTTTAAGGGGAGGGGAAAGGAGGGAGAGGGGAAAAGGAGAGAAGAAGGGGAGAGGAAGGAAACGGGAGGGACCGGCCCCCTTTCGCAAATGCCTGGATCCGCCCCTGAC
>Ga0056115_1000919_pt1 | contig 13281 bp, 7 predicted proteins | sample WorMetOlspDAHAB1_FD_77007 | JGI IMG/M metagenome (GOLD analysis project Ga0056115, IMG submission 77007) | Marine gutless worms symbiont microbial communities from Max Planck institute for Marine Microbiology, Germany - Olavius sp. DAHAB.1 ...
GCACGGCAAAATCACGTATTTGGGGAACAGAAACCCCTGAACCGATCGTTACAAAATTTTGCATGCCGGGTGCCGTCCAGGACGTAATCACGCCTGCCAATTTTTGTGAAGATCGGTTAAGGGTTTTTGGTGTGGCGAGAGGGTCGAATTTTGGCCTTTTCCATTGACTTGCTTCGTCGCCTTTAAAACACTCTCGCACTACCGTGCGAGTGTGTGACAAGTGTGGTAATCAATGATACTAAAATGATAAGACAGTTTGATATTCGTCACTCACAAATAAAGTATATAATGTAGATATAAATTAAATTTTGTAAATTTTAATGGATAATACATGGGGTGGCAACGGTGTCATTCTATATACAAAAGTTGCCGTCGCCATCTTATACGGGTAGTATGTTGTAGCAGATTAACGTCGTAAACGTCGTAAACGCCATTGAAGTGTGTGGAATTTCACCCGTTAGAATAAACCATCTGCGAATAATTTTAGCGTCAATTTAAAAAAAATAATTTCCGCAGTTCAGCGCACTATTGCTGTTTACGTTAAATATCTGTGCAGCATGGGACTGCGTCGTTTTACGCTCAGTTCAATGACGTCACTGCATCCCAGGCTTAATGCAGGGTGCGGCAAAAGGTAATCCCCGCTAAGATCCTTTGCAGTTTTCTCGGCAATGGTGGACAATATCGACGACAGTTAGCAAAAAGTAAATCGATCGATCGAGACGTGGACGAAATGCGGCTGTTGGCGAGTGCAAGACGCCGCGGCGACGCCGCACATCAAAGCTGTACACCGGAAACGAACTACTCCGATCGAGAAACGCCCTCCCGCCGAGGCGCATGCGCAGCGCCGCCGGATGTTCTTCTTGGGCGGCGTCGGCAAAGTTAGTGGAGACCTTGTTCGTTCACGGTGTCGCTTCGCTTGATCGCACTGTCCGCCGACGGGCGACCACACTTCCGGTTCAACAGCGCCGCTACACTAATGCACTCTGTCACCGCCGGGCATCGTTATACGGGACCGACCCTGGCCAGCTTGGTCGCATTACGAGTACGGAATCGTTTCTGTGAGTAAGAAAGTAAGTAAGGGTATGTTTTCCAACGTAGTTAAACTAGTTCACACTGTGCCAAGGTCCACCGTCCGTATAAAAAAACGATTGACTGAATCCACTGTAAGGTAAGTCTTGCTATCTATAGGCCCGGGAGCAGACTGTTCCAGAATAGCAGTCACAAAGCAACCAGTTCCGACGCAAATACTGTCTAGTATCACGGGAATCAACGCATCGCAACCTTACTTTCTTGTCATTAAATTCCGCACAATCTACATGAGAACGTCAAAAATTGTCTATTATAACATTTGGCTTCAGCTTCTGGGCGACTTAGTATCCCAGGTCCCTTACCAAGGTTTGCCCCTGGACCTCTCGTTTTGACAATTCCTGGATCCGCCCCTGCGAACCAATCCACTGAGAAATCCTGGGTACGCCGTAGCATCTCAATATTGGCAAATATGAAGTTGTGACGTCTATACCAGTAGACATTGTTGTGGAACTTGTTGTAGCTGGCGAATGCAAGCAGAACTCCAAAGCCCGGTCCCAACGAAAAAAACACTTGCGTAGCTGCGTCGACCCACACCTGTGAAATAGCAGAACAATGTTTCTACTGTGCGTCATTACTCGTTCCGCTGTATAGGCCTATTACGGTGCAATTAATTACATGCATTTCGATTAGACGGTCTACTTTGACGATCACACATTAGTACTAAGCGTCATGAAAGACGTGAGAGCTACGTTGAAAACAGTAAAAGATAAAAGTGAAGTCGTATATACGCCGGAGTCTTGAAGTCGGGTGAAGTTCGGAGTCAGATAATACTCGATGCCGTCTCTTGCGCCGTCCAGAGTGACTCCGCGCACCAGCAGAATGGCCAGCACGACGTACGGGAACAGCGCGGTGAACCACACAACCTGTCAACCATCCGCCAGCAACAATAATAACTTGCGATGCCGTACGCTCAGACTTCACCAACGCAGGGAAGGTGAGCATGATGAAAATTTTGAAGCGAAAGAAAGAAATTTATTCACCGTGGACACTGAAATACATCTAAACAACTGTCGTAAAGTCCGTGGTAGGTGACAGGAAAAGCTAAAGACAAGGAAAAAGGCACCGCGTGCTTAAAACGGTATTTGTTGACGCAGATATAAGTCAGCTACAATTAAAGTAAGCTGAAGCCACTAAGCCAACCATACATTTGCAAATTACTTTCAGAAAGATAATTGTTCTGTTTCTGTCTGTCGGACTGATCTCATTGCTCTAGACCGTTCATCGGATTTATTTGCTCATCGGTTTTACGTTTTAGTTTTTTTTCTGTTTTAGTTATTCCTACGTGCGGCAGACTAAGTTGGCCAGCTCCCAGGTCAACTTTTGGGTGCACTATAAAATAGTTTAATTGATTGACTGACTGACTAACTGACTGACTGATTGATTGATTGATTGACTGATTGATTGATTGATTGATTGATTGATTGATTGATTCATTGATTTTCCTGCATGTTACTGAATGACCCATGTCTTAAATCGCGCGTCATTTAGATTAAGAAATCAAAGCTTTTCTGAAAGGTCGCTGTGTATCTGACCATTGCGTAATTACGCATGGCTTACAGCATAGCAGCATCTTATATGCGATGACATCCAATACGTTATTTGCAGTCCAGCCTGTTTCGTCAAAACGTCACAGCAAAAATAGTAGCTTCGAATTCGCATCAACAATGTTCACGAACGAATAATTATTTGAACTCAACTCACTTTGCCAGACGTCGAGATGCCTTTCCAGAGACTGAAGTAGCAGATGAGGTAGACGGCAACAAGACACAGTGTCAGCTGCCATTTCACAGAACCCAGATGCTCAATGCCGGTAGCCTCGTGTAACTCAAGCATGTGACGCCTTACAAACACAGCAATAGCGCACCAATTAATTATTACATTTAATATAGATCACTACAGCCAGCGCGTGCATAGATGGAGTTAACGCAGCGCAGGAATGAGGGCTCGACTGTGTCTTCTAAAAGCTGTGAACAATGATGGAGTTCAACACAGCAGAGATGGAGCGATGTGCGCGTCTGTTCAGCCTGAGGAAATTGGCAAACCATGACTGCTCAGTATGTGTCGGTTCAGAGTCAATCCAGCCGGCAACCGTCGTTCGTGATCTCGGCGCATATACCTTGATGCCGAATTGACAATGAATCGACACGTCTCGAAGATTGCTGCCGCGTCGTTCTTTCATCTGCGTCGTTTGCGCCAGATTCGTCGCCGCGTCGGCACAGAGGTCACTATCCGGCTCGTACTTGCACTTATCACATCCAGACTCGACTAATGCAACTCGTTGCTAGGTGGCGCGCCAAAGTCCACCCTCGGTGTTTTGCAGCGTGTCCAGAATGCCGCAGCTCGGCTGATTTTCGAACTCGGGCCGCGCGACCACGTAACTGACAGCCTAATTCAACTTCATTGGCTGCCGATCCGCTGGCGAGTACAATATAAACTGGTCATGCTGATGTACGGAATTGTCGTCGGAATGTGTCCCGAGTACCTGCAAACTATCGTCGAACCAGCTACGCCGTCACATCCAGGGCTTCGTTCGGCAGCGTGCTCCGCGCCGAAGTTCGTCGTACCGCGTCTACGCACCAAGTTCAGTGAATGTGCCTTCAGCTTCTCCGGCCCGGTTGCATGGAACTCACTGCCTGCCGACATCCGGTACACGACGAACAGACAAACTTTCAAAACATTACTGAAATCTCATTTCTTCCGTCAAGCTTTTGATATTTCATAGTTACTGCTAACTGTTTACTGTTAGGCGCTCATGTCCTTATAGTAATAGGCGCCCTACAAATTTACACTGATGATGATGTTCGACAACTACGTCGGTCGGAACACGACTTCACTGGTCTTCTGACTCTTGACCTGTATGGGTCCGCGAGAAGCGATTGCCAGTGTCGTGGACGGGAGGCGCACTGTGGCCGGCGAACTAAAAGAAACTGGACAAAGAATGCTCATCGCACACACGGGTACACATCGGTTTTATGCCGAGAGCTGAATGAGTAGAGTTAACGCCCCAGTTTAGGTCATTCCGGAGGCGGTAACACCCCCTGCCCACGACAGCTAACAACAGCAACACGAACAGTTTAGCATTTGGAGTGCGTACTCGAAATACTCCAGAGCCGGTGACACTCCTCCGTCGGTGGCGTTGACAGTGACGTTGACTGTCGGCGTCACTGTTTCGGCGCCGTACTGGAAAACGGCTGACACGGTAGTCGTCAGAGCGGTCTTGGTGGCGTTGTCGCCACGCAGCAGACCATCGTAACAGGCCGGCGTGTTCCACGGGTTGTTGCAGGTGGTCCACGGCAGCTGTGTCGTGAAGGAGGCGAAGAAGTAGTAGATCGCCCATGCGATGATGACGTTGTAGAAGAAGTCCGTGTAGAATGCAATGAGAACGACAGCGTAGCCGACCCCTACGTACAACGAACAGATCCCAGTGTGACGGTCATTCCTTCTCCAAACGCATTGTCAAATGTGTGGAATTCTCTCACTGAGCGTGTTGTGGTGTCTAAACCTGTTGGGGACTTTATACCTCAAGTTAATAAGTTGCACGTTTGTGATTACTGTTTGAATGGAATATAACGTATGTTTTTGTACACAGTTTGGTAAACAGTTTGTTCACTTTGTATCTTTGGCGGCTCATGTTAGTGCAGTATCACTGCCTTTGAGTCCTGCTGGCACATTTCGCTGTATCTGTTATGTTTGAGTTATTATTGGTTTTACATTATGCATTGTTTCCTGTACTTGTGCTCGCAAATAAATTTGATTTGATTGATTTGATTTGTTTGAAATTTCCACAGAGCTCTAATATTCCACTTTCACGCAACGGCACTGGGACAGTCGTCAGAATAATTTTGTAGTACTGGCCACATGTAGGTTACAGTTGGTCTGTTGGGCTGCGAAGTTATGATAACTTGCCGCAAGATTTAACTACAGGCAGTGGTGTAGTGAGGAAGTACATCATGTGTACGTAATAATGGGCCTATAGAATATATAATGCTAGATTACTGTGTTCAGTTATAGCCAGTGGCGCCGGCGCGAAGCGTCGGAAAAGTTTTTGTCGTCCCGTCCACGTTTTTGGCTCTGCAAGTACAATTAGTCGATTTGGTAAGCGCTTTCGTGATGAACATTATGCAGTTTGGTCAGTTTCTGTTTTGCTGTTCTTCTATACTCATGGTGCCTCCGTGCCCAGCTATTTGTAAAAGTGGGCGTACGTGCCCCCGTTCCCTATAGAGTCAACCCCTCTGGGTATAGCATAAGCACCGTAGAGTCGGACAGTAGAACAATTCGTTTCTGAAAAGTGTCGTCAGTTTTTGCGACACAGTTACAGCATTGTACCGTTATCGCGGCCATTTTGCTGATATTATCATCCGGCTGCATTTACGCGGAAAATTATGAATAAATCGCCGTAACGGACCGTTCATCTGCATATCCAAGCTTTTATTCAAAAAATTTGACAATCACCTGCATCGTACAAAATAAACTTTCGCATAAAACTTCTCTTTGTGTTTCGTCAGCATTCAAATCGGGCAAACGCAGCGTCCGTTTCTGTTGGCGGCTTTTGATCAGCCGTTTGGCTGGAACTGGGAGTTAGACTATACTGTCTGACTCTCTATAGTGTGGTATCACGCTGTTTTCCAAAAGTTTTGGGAAGCATAACGACGCTATGCCGCGTTACCCCTCCACTACAATCCTGCCCACAGCGCTAACTGCTAGGATAGGATCGTAACTGAGTAACGGAGCACTTTTATAGCTTCACTAAGGCAGTCTAAACAGTAAAATGTCGCTGCGCAGCTTGACGGTAATATGGGAATGACGCATGTGTGTATCACGTGACAGTACGTCACACACAACGCGGCGTTTTAATCACACGCCATAATGAATGTTGATTCCAGTGACTGCTTGACAGCGCCAGGCGCACGCCATCTGTTTGGGGCAATCACTATATACACACGTCTCATTACTACGCGATAATCCTTAATGGCACTGGGCGCTGATTGACTTCGTTTCCCTTACGAAACGCCAACGCTTTTCTTATCAGACGGAATAAACTGAGCTGCCCGTGGGTTCGATTGCATGACAAAATGGCCATGACAATCACACAGTCTGAAAGAAAAAAACATATGAGCAAAGAGACCTCTGAGCACATAGAATTGTTTTTGCAACATTTTAAGCAAAAAGAATATTTCCGGCCTGTCCACTGTTATGCCAGAAAAGACTCTATAGACTATATCTATACGTTCTACTCCATACAAGGGCGTAATATGACTGTTGCTGGATTTGTAATATCTGGAGAGTGCTTTGAGTGCAAACCAACGTGTACACAGCATGAAAATCTGACTTTAAAAATAAAGTTCAAACTGATGTCGTTTACATCATCTACCACGTACCGCGTTTACGTGAAACGTGGCCTCTGACAACCAATATCCGAGTTTGCTTTCTAATCTTTATTGCTAATCAAAAACTATACGTAGATATACCTCTAAACAGTGGACACAGACGACCCCAGCAAGTAATCGCACCCTTTCGATTGAACTGTCCCAGCGCTAACTCCATGTAGAACAGCGGTATGCCAGCGACAACCAGCATCAGAATGTATGGTATGAGAAACGCACCTTCCAATCACAAAGCAGTACAACATGTATTCTGTTGGCGTAAATGATATAGCCTAAATACCGATATAGAACGCCCATATGATTAGGGCGTAACTAGCGAAAATTGTTTCCAATACAATTTCACGAATTTAGCCTTAATGAAAATTAGCAAACGAACGGACATTGCCGTAAAAACTAATTTGACAGACACGAATTGAATTAATCTTCTGATGCACGGTGAGAAGTTGAAGATAGTTTTGTATATACAGGCCTACATTACACATACTAAATGTTTCTTAATTTATGCAAAATATGAAACTTTATTCGCACCGTAATGCAGCAAACAACAGACATATAATAAAGCACAGAAAAATACACAAAAAACATGACGATAACAATTATAGTGATAACGATGACGCTAGAAAATTAATACTAGCAGCTAACACAACAATTCAGCACCAATGTGAAATGTGGAACCTCTCAAATATAGGAATTATCAGCATTCACTATTACGCCAGAAGTCAGACAGAAACATCGAAAGTTTGAAAACTCGCCAAAACACACACACAGCATGATCAGATGTATCGAATTTGCGAAGTTTATATCCATCTTTGTCCGTTTAATTTTCTGATAGATATTTACACAATTTTGTTTCACGTTCTTAGTGGCGACTGTTAGAGTAACACTGACCTTGTCGCTAATCTCTCATACTTTTTACTCGCATAGTTTGTCATGTACGGTCCCATTCACTAATAGAGCAATAGATTGCTTAATTTCTTGCGCTATTAAAAGAACCGATTAGTTTTTCACACATTTCCACATGTTTTGCGAGTAAAATATATTGTATAATACTGCATGTGAAACAATTAAATGATGATGATGACGACGATGATGGAATCTACCTCCGCCGTTTTTGTAGCAGAGATACGGGAATCGCCAGACGTTGGCCAAATCAACAGCAAAGCCGATGACGGACAGCAAGAAGTCCACCTTCTTCGCCCAGACTTCGCGCTCTATCTCCGACACCGCCTCGCCGTCAGCCGCAGCGACGCCGCCAGTGCCACTAGTGTACGACGTCGTTGCGCCATCACTCGCTCCCGACTGACACAGCGGCTTGCCTGCACGTCAGACGTTTAGAATTAAAACTTAAGGCCTCAAATGTACGATAAATTAAAATTGGAGCTAAACATGCCAAGGCATAAAATGTTCGCAATAATATTTTAATATCAGAAAAACAATAACATGTCAAGTCGCAGAATAATCGGTACAACGCGGGGCGAGGAGAATAAAACTGACCTTTCAAGTGACAGATTATAGATTATACAGGGTGACCCAAAAAAGTAAGCCACTATCGCTAATCATCATTAAATCGTATTAAAACCCGATATTACGGCTATATTTTTCATAAGTTTTGACTAGACAATGAACACAAAAATATAATCATCCTGTATTAAATATTCTATGTGTGGCCTAATTTGTGACGTCATCACTTGCTGTGTTTGAAGCTGAGATACGGGTAAAATCAGCGCTTTCCTTTCCTTCTGTTAAAATCACGCTTGAAAACCAAAAAAAGAGAAAATGTGGAAATAAAAGACATTTTTACATGAAGCTCCATCTAAAAGATTGTTTTGGAATGAAATTCACAACTTTTTAAGGCGAGCAAATTCCAGAGGAAACGCTGACACCATTTACCATATCTGACGCATATCGCTAGTTTGATGGTCAGGCATAGTTATTGAGGTGAGAAAGTAGGTCACGCATAGAATATCTAATGCCGACGAATAATATTATTGTGCTTGATTCATACTTTAATTTGACGAATAAGTCTAATCTCATTGACATGTTTTAATACGATTTTTTGATCATTTGGTAGTGGTTTACTTATTTGGGACACCCTGTAGATTATAATCTAATATGAACTAACACAGGCTGTTTGGAGTGATCTTTGGTTGAAATACTTTACAAATGTAACTAATTAAAATGTTTTCTCCTACTCAAGTGACATTAAATGTGACTATTAATAATTAATTTAAACTATTTACAAAATTCCCTCTCTTACTGTTTGCTATTTGTTATAACCTGTGACCCTGCAGCCAATTTACATAAGATTACGATATGTAATCGCCGTTATTGCGTTACAACACAGCACAGTCGTTGTGTAGCCTAGGCTATATGTTTTTGTGATTTTGTAGGCTTATCGAACTTTCTTGTCGGGCCGATTCTAATAACGTGTTGTAGAAGTCTGGTGTCGTTATTATAGATAGCCTATCATTACCGTCTGCTCACGAGTCGGTGCCTATCTTACCAGTTACCACGCTATGATCTCATGCTGTGAATCTGAGCGCGCAACAGAAACTCGACTATTACATGTCTGAATATTATTAACCTATAACTTAGTTTACATTAGTTTACTGTTGCAATTAGAGTACAGTAGAGTTAGTATGGTATGGTCAAATAATTTGGTAGGCCTATGTGTTTTGCACTTTGCAGTATTACGTTGCACTGAATGTATAGGCTACGCAATGTTTACCGCTGAATTATAATGCTAATGATATCATATTGTTCGCGTAAGAAAGTAACACAAGCAATTAATGTGTCCGATAATGACCAACGCAACTTCACAAGCACTTTCGAGAAAGTCGGCAAAGGAAGAGTTGAAAAGATGAGTTTTCAGACAGGCGACAACACGATGCGTCTTATGGCCACTCAGATCTGCTAGCCTAACATGTAGTACCACAGGTTATACACATATTATTGTTCATTTTCCGCCTCCGAAATGACCTATATTGTGTTAACTTGTCGTTAAATTCTACAAACTCATATCTCACTCATTATTATTCACTGTTTTATGGCAAACGTATTCTTATTCTTATTCCGATGTGGTATACCCCAGAGTCCAAGCCCCCAGCTTGTCGATCTTGGCGTCTTTGGCGCCTTGACACCCCTCCCCCAAATGGCGAACACCCCTAACAAAAATTCTATTTTAAAACCATGGCGGCAGAGCAGATGATTCGGGGATACATGTACATCAACATGCGTTCGCCGCCTCATCGATGTAGGCCTAATCAATGGCGCCGTGCTGTTCTGTAACGAATATAGGCTGCATCGAGCCCGAAGCGCATGTTGTCGCTGCGGACGTCGTCCGTCGGACAGAACTTGTCGATTACGCGATCGCTTTCAGTGCGCTGTCGCCAGCGGCTCCGTAACCAACACCGACCACGTGACGGCGGCTGGCTGCGGCGGCGGCGGCGGCAGTAGGGGGGGCCACACACGTCGTCGTCTCGACCGCAAACCACTCACACGAAGACAAGATTGGTCGCACGCCGCACGCCAGACTTCTTTGACGCCGCATTGCCGAGATCGAATGAATCGCAGACTTTGGAAAACTCGGACGATCGGCTTCCTGCCTTAAGTGCTTTGAAATCACCGCGATACGATAGCTGAATGAGCGCCGGCGAGTAACGACGTTGTACGACGAGCGTCATTCAAAGTTTGATGGGAAGATATGATCGCTGTAAAGCAGCTGTATTCTTTTAATTATTTCTTAGCCAGTTCACACTTCTGGAAAATAACTTAAAGCCAAGAGAACTGTAACTCTTTTATCGTTTTTTGTTCACTTTACTGGAAAACCATACAAACAAAATAAAAAAAGTGTTGTGTCAGAAATGTAGTTGGCTTAGGCTACATAAATTATCGCATTTGATTTTTTTCAGTATACAAAACGTACTGCATATGCATGTTTCATGACGCTCTTCTGTCATAGCGTATCACGTTATAAGACACCATTTACATATAGTCAAATTTTAACGGAGGCCTAATTTTGTCAAACGGATTTTCTACCGCACATCACAGCCAGCAAAAATTCATAGTAATCTGTCGTAAAATATTGCATGGTGCTTTCAGTCGGTCAGTGTTAGATCCAGTGGAGATGGAAAGCAATAGTCGTTAGCCTGCGCATGGCTGGTTTGCGGACGCTGAATTTGCGAACAGGGAAACGAGCAAGATAGAAACAGCGGATAAAATTGCAGGGCTGGAAATTAAGATCAAATATGAAAGTCATTACGCAGGGCGACAGTGTGACGACATTCTGTCTACTGTAGCCACATGTTGGAGGAATAGTATGTTGAAGTAGTGTTAGGCCTACGTCGAAAACTTACGTATGTCTGCAAACTGTTGTGTCACGTGTGTACACATCAGTCGAAATCACCTTGGCATGCGAATTTTCAGATTTCCGCATTTTAGCTACGTTTCGGTTCAAACTAAGGATACCTCCAACATGGCGGCGTGTTATGCTAATGTCGTCATTGAGTGGCGTTACTGCACCTCGTGTATAGGCCTATAAATTTTCCAATCTTTTTAACCGGAAGATACCTATACTATCAAGAAGATATAAATCTCCAGCATGTCATTAATCTCGATTTTCACTGTGGCTTTGCAGATTTTCTTGTCCAATTTTCTGATGAAAACCAGACTACAAATAAAATATCAATAGTGCAAACCAGATCCAGATTAACAATAATAATGTGCCCAACGCCGTTGCTAGTTCTCCTCCTTGAAACTGCCACGATATCAATTCGGTACTGTAGCAGCGAATTCAAGGTCAACTCGGATAAAAGGTCGATAGGCCTATTCGATAAAACCGAAATAAGGTACTTACTTTGCAGCGCGATGTCATTGGTGTTCGCCAGACCGTCAGTTTGAGGCGCATTGCGAGCAAGTGCCGAACGTTTCGATGAATAACCTCCCATGTCACCTGCGTACAATAACGTGTGGATACTGTTGTTTAAATTTCAGGCTCTGGAATTGTTAAAAGATTATCTTAATTTTGCTAAATGCCGTATTAATGATCCGCAACGTCTAAGACGTTACATGCATGCTTGTGTAAGTAAAGCTAGGTGTCATTAACTCCGGTGAAATGGTGTATAAAAATTCTGTGTACGTAGACGGTAGACCTAATCTTCGTAACAAATTCTAGTTACTTCGATTACGCATAATATTCATAACATATCTTAACCTACTGATCGCATATAAAATGCCATATTATGGCCCACCTTCACTTAGGCCTAACTTAATGTTATAATATTATTTGTGGCATCGACATTCACACTGCTGCACAGTAAAAATTCAATATTGATTTACACTGTTGGGACCAATAGTTAACCATACTAAGCCTATTTAAATACTATTGATAATAGTCAGAAATTTGCACTATTTAAAATAATATTTCAATAGTCAATAGCACTCGATTATTTCAATAGTATTTCAATAGTATTTAAATGTTTTCAAACACAGAAGTAATCGTTACTCAAATTGTCATGACCAATATCGTTTCATCATTATCACTGTCAGTAATCAGTCAACGACCAATTCACAGAACTGGTTCTAAAGCTGGTGACACCACACGACACCATAAAGTCACGGAAAAAGATTAAAAAATTATGATCACTGTTCAGAGAATACGTTTTCACGTTTTTTATATTTCAAGTACGTGAACTTTTTACTTTTTTTGAAATGGCATGCCAAAAGTTGTTAGCAAAAGTTTAGCCATCGATCAATCTTAAAAATAAGATCACAACTTTGATGAGCTACCAGAACAATTGCCATTTGTAAAATTTCAAGTTTTTTTTCGTGTTTACCATTTATCGCGTTATAAACTAGACATCGGCGTTTATTAAAGTGAATTTCAGGCCAAAATTTCAGGATTTTTTTATATTTCTAAATAATACGGACTAAATATTGTAATAATTAAAGACCGAACTGAGGGAGTAGTCTTTAAAATGTTACACATGTTTTAACTTCTTCAAAATGTAAAAAACGTGACGTTTTACGTTTTTTGAGTTGTTGCACGTTTTCTCGAAACTGACGAGGATGACGTGTGAATCGTACCTGCGCTCAGCTTCCAGTCGAAAGTTCAAGCTTCACAGCGAGTCATGCATAAGATTCAGTGAAACATGACGAGTTCGTAAAACGGATGACTTTCTGTCGCCGAGTTTACGCGCAACAACAGGCCTACTTGACAAGTTCAATGCTGAATTGTCTGATGATAAGCTGCCTGTACATTTTTTTCTCGCGGCACATCTCGTCAAGTGCGAGTCGGCGGCGCTCAGGCAATCATTTAAATACCGCACTGCAGGCAACGGCGGCGTCCACGCTGCAGCATAAGCGTCGCCACCAATCCGCCATGTCAAGAAAATTGCCTTTAAATTCAATTATTTTAATGTGCACAGAAGTGTCAAAAGTATAAGCAGTTGTTAGTTGTTACACATCAGAAGCAAAGAAGTATTGATAAACACAAAAGTACAAAAAACAGAAACACAAAATACAATGCAATAAAAAATTAAGAAGCGGTAAGCAACATGGATTTGAAAAGGCGACCCGTGGGAGAAAACTGTTTAGATTCTGCAGTTAATTTTATGGCAGCCTATAACTGTAATCAACTACTTATCATCTATAAAAAGTCACATGGTTAATAGCCTATACTGTGTGTGACACTGTGTGAAAACGAGCCAACTTAATTGTCGCTCTGTAGCTTCGAGAAGCAAAGAATAATTAGATAATTTTTGGTCGACGGAATTAGCATAGTTAAAAAAACAATTGGCATATCAACTTA
>Ga0056115_1000920_pt1 | contig 13269 bp, 8 predicted proteins | sample WorMetOlspDAHAB1_FD_77007 | JGI IMG/M metagenome (GOLD analysis project Ga0056115, IMG submission 77007) | Marine gutless worms symbiont microbial communities from Max Planck institute for Marine Microbiology, Germany - Olavius sp. DAHAB.1 ...
TGCTTAAACTGCACAAACTTGTGATTTTTCATGCAAATCAACTTTAAAAAGTTGAACTTTGGCCAGTTGATTCTCGTGAAAATCAGTGAAACTGCTGCCACTAGACAGCAAAAAATCATTTTGAAGCTAAAATGCACCAAATTCGATTTCGGCTGGGGGCTTCTCCGCGGAAAACGCTCGTTCGGCCTCCACGCACGTCGGTGGTATGGACAACAGATAGGCCTACCGATATGCTAGTGAAGACGACCATTTCCGCTATAAACCCTGCAGTGTGCACTCTGCTGTGCACTGTCCGTTTTCAGTTGTAACTGTGGCCGGCAGTGCAGTGCTTCAGCTGCAAGCATGAGCCATTCATATCAGATTTCTAGTAGCGAGTTAAGTCGTTAGTCGCGACCAGAAAGGCAAACAACCGACTGTCCTGCAAGCTGCAACGCTGCGATGTGAATAGCTGCGTGGTAGTGCATGATGCTGTTAACTGACTAGCATTTGCCATTTAAATGCGCTATAGTAACTGTCTGGCATCTCATTTAATGAACAATTGTCTTTTACTCGTTCCCGTTTTTTTCCGGGAATGACGGCATTTTAATTCCCGGGAATTAGAACGGCCGGGAATCCCAGGCGCCCGGGAAACGGGAGCCCGGGAATGAAAACACTAGTTACCATCAAATCGTATGCTTACAGTGTATCGGTACTCTGATGGGGGTCTGGAAAGGTATTGAATCTGATCATATGGTCATAAGTTATGCTCAAAATGTTCAGCTTTAGGTCTTAGAATGTATGAAAAAATGAAAGGCATTACTACAGTACTGTACTGTCCACTCCCCAGCTTCTTAAATTGATTAAAAGGGGCTGCGGGAAAGATGAAAAAAGGAAAATCAGGAAGGAAGAATGGGACAGTTGCTAACATATCCATTGCAGCAGTGGTTAGACTGACTGCACAGCAAACTTGATCACCCATCAAACATATCACTCCTTCTTTACTTAAGTAGCAGCAGATGACACAAAAGTGTCAGCCTTAAATTTGCCCCAATGTTCATAAAGTCTTCATTTTGTTCTGCTTTTGACTGATTGGGTCGCAGGCCTGACTCTCAGCAACTGATCTGTTAAGTATACAGTCCTGGACAATGCGCTAGCACATGTCACCAAGCAGTATAACTCAGTATCATATTAGTGAAGTGGCAGTGATGCTCCGAAGCCAGGAAGGTAACCGCAGGTCTGGCGTCACACTGGCCATGACTTTGCGGTTTATGCCATGTATACGTTCAAAAGCTTATGAAAGTGATACGAGCACACACGTCTATTGTACATGGGCCACAGCACCTTTGCCTACCCTGGACTTGAATATAATGTATAGCACTGCACGACCAGACAGAATGTTTATGCTACTCCGCCTAGTTTTTATGACCACTGTAGCTTACAATCTCACATACAGATGATATTGTCTGGCAACACGTTAACATCCATTTACAAATTACCGTTTCTTTCCGGTAGCATTTTCAACATGTTATCACATAGACCTAATGCCATGCAAGAATGTTTATGCCGTGCAAATGATGTTAAAAGGGTTCCTGCACCTATTGTGTAACGCAATTCAAGGCCTATGACATTGAGGAAATCACGGCCAATTTAAGGCCCCTTAGTCAGCAATCTATCAACATATCATACCATAAATGTGGTCTGTTTTTCTATCGGCTGAAAACGTTAAAGCTAGTCCGAATATTTGCGCGTCAACGAGTAACCAAACATGGTTGCCGTCAACTTTTTATCTGCCTCCAGGGGTTTGAATGGCGCTAGCAAAAATTCCAATCAATTAAAGGCTTTCTTCACACTTTCCGAAAACACCAAGTTGAATGTTTTTTTAAATTCACGGCCAACCTTGAATTCAATGCTGGAACGGGAACTGTGGTTTAATCTCGTCTGTAAAACTGCAACACAATTCATTTTGGATTACACGACACATCACGCACACACACGAACAAAACTTCTGTCGCCTATCAAGGGATATCTCTCGGCCACCACGAGCTGAGGCCATCAACAGGCCCAGTGCTCAGAGAGCTTCGAGGCATGCACCATGCTAACTGTGCTGTTGCGCCGATTTTCTCCGAAACCGACAAGAAATGTTCGAAGCAAACCGAAACCGCGAGTCATAAATATAATTATTGTTTATTACAGCATTACTGTCAGACGTACGTATGCACGGTACAAAAGCACGCTGCCGCTCTCGGCGGCCGACCGCAAAAAAAAGAAATACAAGACACGTAGCGTACGATCGGCAACAGCGGATAGGGCCGCGGTCTTCACTGGATCAGCGCGAGTCAGTCTTCTCAGCGTGGAACATATCAACCACATATATGCAAATATGAACTGGGGTTTGTACAGACGGTTTCGCAGATGCCCGTAAAACGTTTTGCGCATCCAAAAACATGAACTCATTGATGCGATGTTGGACTTCTGCGTAGTAATATCCAAGACATTCACAGAAGCCACCACCATTTTCGAGGGGTAACTCCCACTCCCAGATATTTAGGCTTCTTGCAAGCTGTGCAAACCCAGTGCACAGTACAATCACAATCAAATAACACCAAGCCGTCCCTTGTCCGACTTGCCGCTTTCACGCAAGCTGCCGAATCGGACTTCTTGGCTGGCTCGCAGACGGCAGCAGGTCGACAGAGGAGCACGGCGCTTGAAAAGAAAAAACACGAACAGTCGCTAAAACGACCGGAACGGAAAAGCTCGTACAAAAAATACCCGACACGGCTGGCGGGCGAGAGGCCGGCCATGTCGCCGTCACGACACTAAAGCACGCGGCGTTAACAGCACTTCTGTGGCGGAGAGAAAGGTACACACTCACATGCCGGCAAGAACGAATCACAAGCACGTACCGTCCAGTCATCGGAAAACCTCTTTCTCATACAACACTGTACAAATTGTAGGTATGTCATGTCCCTGGCCAAAAAAACGTCCACCTATTCGTTCCTGGAATAACTCCGTCGAAAATCTGTCCAGTTGTAATAATGAGCGAGTACACAGCCATCGGTGATTGAGCTTTTCCGTTTGCCGCTGAAACACTCTGCCACCGAACATCACCTCGGCGCTGTCACTGCCTGTTTTTCTGGAAACGTATGAAGACCCCCAAATAATTTCCTGTGGAGCATGCACAGTGATTGTCATTTCGGACACCATAATCGATCTTTTGCTTACAGTAAACTTGGAAGACCCGACAACAGACAGCTGCTGTAAAGCTGCTTACTGCATAAGTGAACAATGGTAGCATTATCCTGACAAGTCACGAAAGTGGTATTCAAAGATTAACAGTAATCAAGCAAGTTTTGCAATTTTGAGAGCTAGAAGACTGTTATGTTCAGTGACAACCTAAACACTCTTGTGTGTAATACTGTGGTGTACCAAACATTAAATGACTGATTTTTTGATGGAGTTATTACAAAATAACCCAAATATACTGTGGGCGTTTTCTGAGCGACACTGTGTCTCTTCGCGTCTTGTAGCCTGGTCTTTGGATGAACATTTCATATGGTTATGACAAGCCAAGCAAGTACGTTGCATACAACTGTTGGTGATACTTTTCAGTCTATTACACCGGTAAAGATACATGCAGATTATGACAGCCGAAAGAACACCTCAAAAGTCGCTAATCTAGAACGGGACTAGCCTTTAGATGAACCGGATAGACATTACGGGACAGCAACAATACTCCAAAACCAATATATCGCCTTCATTACTTACTGAAATGCATTTTGCAGCGTTGGATATATATGGCAGAAACAGAAATGAGGATCACGATGCACGTCATCAGACTGGCCGACATATGAATGAGTGCAATGGTTCCACATTTTCCCAAAAGTGAAATTACATCACAAGCTGAACAGTCACAAGGTTGCCACATGCCAGACAGACCGAGCACCTCGACTTAATGCGGCAATTATTCGTCATCGAATTGCAGGAAAGATAAGTAATCTTTTTTTTCACAAACTGTACTTGAAACTGAAATTCTCCTCTTGCCACTCCCAAGTTGGTAAGAATATTAACATTAATCCGTGGCAATTTCCCTGATAAGACAAAGACCTTGACTTCCCCTCACCTGACTTTTTGCCTTCTCAACTTTGCCACCTCCGTCTTTGTTTCCCGATGTATCCCAATTTCCATCAGCAGCAGATAAGTGACTGGCCGTCAAGACCACCATCAAAACGACTTAAACTGTGTTGGCTCGGGTGCAGCTTTTAACTCTGCACAGTCAGTGAATCCCTCCGAAAACGTGGCAACCTTGTCGTAGTCGCAGTCGAACTACACCCGATGCCGCGGCGCCAGCAAAAAGCAGCAAAGTCTGAAACGCAGAATAGATACACCCGGGAGGAAGTGGTCAATCAACTGACAGTGGCGCGACGTCGACAAACGGCGCACGTTGTCCGACGAGTCAAAAACGCAACTTAAGTATCACAATTTCAAACAACAAATCCTAGCGTCGACTAAATGCCCTTCAGCCGCCGTCACCACCGCTGCCGACGCATGCCCAGATCACCACAGTGCGGGTTCTCACGGCAAAAACGAAAGCGACCCCACAATCGAACGTGCGGATAAACCCAACTGGTTCCTGAACGCAGGTGTATGGGTCCACTCTCGTTGGCCCGCCACTTGCTAATCCACCAAATTTGCTAATCCACCAAAAACAGCACAGAATGAATTCGTTCTCAGTTATAAAAGTGTTCACTAAACCGCTGATATACAAACTGCCAAATGAGCTTCAGCACCAAGCAAATTATTTTTACTCTCTAATCAGACAGACTTAATCAATTTAGTCAGGTATGGTACGTAACTGTCTCATAAGGTTGCTCCATAAGCTGGCCAAACAATAGACTATATATAATACATGGCTTAACCAATAAGTTTTACAAGATCACGAACCTCACAATGCTATGTTCTCAAGTACAGTGATACAGTGCACTGACGAAGGCTTACACTGTGCAGATATGAATACAGTAAACATATCACATGTGCGCGAAAGACCTCCATTTTGTACGTGTCACGTTTTCCCGAGAAAAATAGTCAAACTGTGGCAGACAAACGAGAGTGGACCTGTTGAATTGCCAGTCATTTCACATGACGCTGACATGATATACAGCATCCTATGCACGTCTCGTCCGAAAAAAGCCGACCGGGTTGGCAAACCAGGACCAGCGTAATTGAAGCCACACATGAGCCGTCTGTTTACAAAAATTTTGTGAGGGTTGCCACTTACCGAATCCCCCCCCATAACTTTTATGATTATTCCTTGGCCACTATGCAGGAATAGGACGAAACCGCTTCACTGAAACTGCACCAGTAATCCATTATCCTATAATCACATTCGATACAGCTCAAATTTCCCCGGGCACGACAAATCCCACGGCTTTCCCCGAACTCCTTGCCTCATTACTAACCACCCCGATTTGTCCACATTCTCCAGTCGGCAATTCCAACACCAAACATTCGTCGGCAACTTTCTGGTCTTACAGCCCCACACTTTCACCTGTCATTTTCCAGTCGCGTAGTTTGCAATTTCCCCGCGTCATCCTACGAACTCTGCCTTCTCCTCGACCGAATTCCTTCACCATTTTAAGTCACTCAAATACCCCGACTCATCCCAGTTTTCCCCGACGTTACAGAAAACAGCGGCAACCCCAAACTTTCATCCGTCCATCCATCCGGGTCTGAAATCTTCGTTCCAATTTTTTTTCTTCCGGATAGGCGAGCGAAAACGGCACGCGGGAATGGCTACGGCAGCGGACGCGCCACCGACGCCACACCGTTGTAGTCATGGTGATGGGCATCGTCGGACGCTGATGCGGCGTGGCTCGTGCCGCGCTGTCGACCGTGCGAGTGGGCGTGAGTCGGTCTAGAGTCGCCCGCCGCTGTACTCCCTCGTTGTGGCCGTGGTTGTTCTGAACTGGACGATGATGGCTGGGCCTGGGCCGCGTCTCGGGCCGGCGCCGTGGTCATCGGCATTGACAGGTCATCAAAGTCGGCCGTGGCACAACGATCGGCCGAATTAGCGACGTCGTTAGCCGAAGTGTCCTTGCTCTTCTGAGCAATTTGAGCATAGCTTAGTTTTGGCATCTGAAAACATGTACACATGGGCCAGTTATCAACTGTGCCACCGAAGCTCTGCTTAATAACACTATACAAGTTAATAATCAATCACTGGCGAACCTACAGAATCCATCTTTCCATTTTAGCAATTGTAAATAGCATTCCAAAGGAGAAATGCGGTTACCTTCCATAACACTTTTGGCACTGATTAAAAGCCATTGCACTGACACTTTGCTTAGTACAATGTTTAAGCCTGCGGCTTTGTGCTAGTGGGCAAAAAACATTATAAATAATAAATATAACAATAATATTTGTAATTTTTGAGCCGCCAAAGCTTTTCCCCTGGTATAACGATAATATTAATAATGTCATCTATAATGCGTTGAATCTGTACAAGCATCAGATGTGCAGTCTGTGAGCAGTATGAAAGAGAAACATCTTTAGTGTAAACCTAAAAAGGGTCTCACTCTCTGAGATGTCTGAGTGCTAGTCAACTGGCAGACTGTTCCCCAAAGGATTATTACAACTTCTTATGTACTGATTATAATTGTCGGAAAAAAAGAAACTGTTGTATACCAGTACCAAATGAGACACTGTATGGATATTATTTATTTATCTAATTACAGCGTTATCACTCCCCAAACAGAAGATAATCCCGGACTTTTCCTGGACTTTTCTAGACGAAATTGCGGGCAATATGTCGAACAAATGCACATTCATTATTCCAAATTCTCTGTGAACATCACGTAAGTGAAACGGATTACAGTACGAATAAAGTACAGGTAAGTTATATGATCATCTAAGAACGTGTCCATGCAAATCACAGTCATGCACAGTTCACACCGTTTGGTAATGAGCATTTTTTGAGTTGCAACAATCAAATTTCCCGGACTACACAAATTCCTCGACCTTTCCCGATCTTTACACTGACCTTAGCCGAATTCCCCGACATTATCAGGTTTTCAGGAAAAGTGGTAACCGTGTATGTAATGAACTCATGTGTGCACAAGCACGACAGACCGGTTTACTGCTGGTGACTGTGTAGTGAGCAGCAGAGGCAGAGGCAACAGCAGCAGTGGTGGACGAGACGTCGGACATCTGTGAAACGGAAGGCTCAATGTGTCGATCGGACGCAGTCAGGCCATCAGTGCTCGTTGACCGGTTCACCCTGGTGCGTGCACCAAACATACATGTTCGTACAAAAATTCGACGGCAAATTGGACTACACCGTGTTCCAAAAAATGACCCCCTAAGACATGGCGGCTGGTTTGGTGCAGTGTTAACGGCATTGGTCACATCAAAAAAGTAAAGCTATGTCGAGTCCAGTTAGTACTGGGATTAGTGACCACCTTTCGTGGGTCTACCATCCCAGTACTAATCCAGGCAGACTCAGCCTGGCCATTCCTCTACAGGTAGATGCAGCGAGTACTGGCGATGGTTTCGGCCACCGTTGCGGAAGATACGGCGAGTTTTGCATAGCAGTGGGCTCTGTTACCAGGACTGCTGGGATACTGGCTTATACTACGGTAGCTTAATTGGGCCTGAGCCTCACGATTCAAAGGGGGTGAGCTCCCTCGTGACACACCTCACGCTCTATGCGTACATCTTCTTCGTTCGACACGTTGGCTTAAGTTCATCAAAAAAGGCAGTTATTAATGCAAATTTGCAGGAGTAATTGCAATTCCACTGTGCACTGATTTTCAGTGTTAAATGTGGTTTTGGTTTAAAACCACCTGTGCACATTCCATGGCAACAGAACAACACAACCAATGCGACCATACGACAGCGGACAAATCAAAAGCCGCAAAATGGTATCAGCTAAACAGGATTTTGAATAAAATTTGTATGTACAGTAAAAGGCATCATCAGTGCGGTGCAATTTTCCAGCTCAGTGTTCACATTTTCCACGACTTTTTCATGATCTGTACTAACCCTGAAATTTACACAGGGCAGGGTGCCAATGACAATGGAAAGTAGTAAAAACAGTGTAAATAACATTGACTCGTGTCAATTTCATTTGGTACACAGGACATGCGACTATATTTAGTTGAATGCTAAGTACTGCACACAGTTTAGCAGGCAAATGTGAAAATCGCAGCAAAGGGACGTGTAACTAAAAATAATGACATAGGGTCAGGGTCAGATTTAGTGTTCAAGTAGTGTAGTCCGTGTAGGGAACGCCACACATATCATGCTCGTGCATGACCATGTTGACAATTCATCATTACTACATCGCATCCCTCAGTTGACAACTTTCACGTTCCCACAGCAGCGTTAGGGTTCAGAATATATATTTAGCAACTTGTTGGCTAGTGGTAATTCACACATATTTATACTTCTTTCCGTTGTCATTCTCACTCTCCCTTTACACCACCATTGACTGTGACCAATGATCTGCGCGATCCAGATCTCAGCATCGCCAGCTTCAGTCGCCTACTTAAGATGCATCTGTGTCAGCAGTACACGGCGCACCGAGCGCATTACTGGCACTATGCGATTATGCACGAACCTATACAAATTGAAATCGACATTGACCAACCTGTGCGAAGCTGGAGCGACAACAGCGGCATTGCAACTTCCCGTCACGCTCACCGCAGCTGAATCCTGGGTCGATGGACGACTTGCGGCCGAACTGCCCGGAGTGGCTGCGGCAGTGACGGTGCTTCCAGCGACGGAAGAGCCGGGAGTATCGGCAACCGTCAGCTTGGCCGCACCTCTGACCACATCCGACAGGGTCTTGTTGTCCACGACCATTGGGTCGCCCACCGCTGCTGCCGCGTGCGACTACACACGACACGTTCAAGAAAAAAGTAAGCAAGTAGTTAAGTTAGTGACTCATTTTGTGCCAACTTCTGGCAAGAATCGGGGCACATTTGTGGCTGGGTCACTGTCGGGTGGTAAAATCAGGCTGAAAGCAGCGGAGTCTTGAGGTCTTGGTAAAAATTAAATATCCCGTGTACGGGGGTCACAGCGAGCGATAGAAAGCCTGGAATTTTTTTCATTCGACCACCTCCGAACCCCCCAGGAGTCAACGGCAAGCTGCAAACCTTGAGTTCCCCTGCAGGCTTCAATAGGCCAAACTTTCACCCATTGCCATATATGTATTATTTCTCAGCTGATACTTATTTTAAGTCCCACAGAGGGTGAAAGGCTGAGTTTACATCAGAACTGTAGTAAGTAAGGAAAAAAGATTACAATGTCCTGGTGTAATCTCTATGAAAAGCGACCTGGTTAGTTATGTCTCTTCTGTGTTTGAATGTTCATTATATCTTACCGTCATTCTGATGACAAAAAAGAAGACTCCGCATATACAGCAAAGTCCACTGCAAGAGACTTCAAAGTTCCCCTTTAAAATAATTAAGCTAGCATACAACTTGTGTCGCAGGCCAGCTCAAATTAACAGCCAGAACCTTTTACCAACTTCAGCCAGTACGCCAGCAGTCCAGGTCACAGGGCCTACTGCTACACAGAACTCACTGTTTCTTCCCCCCGGCAGTGGCCAAAACCATCGCCAGTACTCACTTCAACTATCACCGGAAGGATGGCAAGACTGAGTGACCTGGAAAATACCAAAATGGTAAACCGCCACAGATAGGTCACCAATCTTAGCAGTAAGTAGGTTCAATGCAGTTACACTTTGTTGATGTGACCAACACCGCTACTGTATACCAAACCAGCCACTAAGAAATAAACACTGTTATTACTATGGCACTAATCAAAGCAACTGTACTCACACAGCCAAAACAATAAAATAATATAAATTTAAGCTGTAGACTCGGCTGATTATTTGAACTCTCGTTTTATATCGAATCGTTTGTTAGTCTGCTACTCACCGAGGAGACTCCTGGCAGTGGAGGAAAAGACGTCGGCTCCAATTCAAAAGTGGCCGACTCAAAGACTTTGCGGCCATCGGTCTGCTACAACGGCAACAACACTGGATGTGGTCGTTACCCGAGGGATAAACTTATCGGCGCAGTTTAGAGTACACACTGAAAACTATTAAAATCACAAAACAAGCAAAGTTCCTGCACGCACCGTCCAACACAATTCAACGCCTTTTATGGCCGCTCCTTCAAGAGTGCAAAGCCAATTCAAAGCCCTTCGTCCACAACTAACAATAATTGACGTCAATTAATCAACTTGCGATGGACATTTGATTCGCTCCAGCAAAATTCCAACCTTTTCAAGGCCTTCTTTGCTCGGATCTTTTGGCATATCTAGTGTATTAAAACTCGCCAGACTTCAAGGCCGGCACGGGAAACCCCCACCCCAATATCAAAGCTACACTTTTATGGAAAAATGGGAATGTCAAGCAAAAATTTTCGAGCGACAGCCAACGGTCATTGTGCTCTTTTTTTCGGAGTATCATTCACAAGTACTGCGTAAGTGTTACAACAGATACATATTTTACCGGCACTATTATTCCAGTATTCCTGGAAATATAATTTCCAAAACCACCAGGTCACCCACCGCTGCTGCTGCGTTATCCATACACAATGCATTCAACATTGATTGACTGACTGGGTGTAACGGCATTTCTGCACAATAAGGCTACGTTGCTGACGATCTGCAGAGCTTGCAGCTAATCGCTGCTCCTCCTGATGACGTTCAGTCTGGCGTTGACTGCTACAATTCAACTCTATGTGCGCTGCTCGACAAGCACAACCCGATGGAGATCAAGCGCGTCACAGATGGTCATCGTCGTCTCGCTGGTACGACCGTGAGTGTCGCGACATCAAGCGCCGAACCCGGAAACTGGAGCAAAGTTACCGTTGGCTGCATACTACCGAGTCTGAGATAGCCCGACAGCAGCAGCTTGAAGCGCAGCGTCGGCTGTACCAAGTTTCATTGTTCTGGCTCGATACTGTCAACTCGTGTCAGTGTAATCCACGAGCTTTGTGCTGTACCTCATATTCGTGTTTTTAGGAAACTGCAGAAGACACATATTAACCTATCTTTTAACGTACACTGACATAGTTTTTAGAGTTTATAGTATGTGACTCTTGGAATGCTCGAAAGTTCAGCATGTAATAGGTGCAATACAAATGCTTAGGATGATGATGATGATATCGTGCCTTAAGAAATTATAGTTTAGTTAAAAGGTTGACCAGTAAGACAGCGACAATATTACGTTTTGGGAAATGCAATAGAGTGCGAAAGTTGAGTTAGGAAAGTATCGTTTCCGATTAGGTTCATATTTGGTGCTAGCACATCAAATGTGTTCACTTGTTAAAATGCATTAAAAGTAAGTATGCAAGTAAGTGAGTGACTCGTTTTGCGCCAGCTTCTGGTAAGAATCGGGCACATTTGTGACTGGGTTGCTGGGCATTAAAATCAGGCTGCAAGCAGTGAGTCTTGACGTCAGGGTAAAAATTAAATCTCCGTGGCTGTAACTCCGATTCACAACAGACACTGAAGCCGAACCGCTTACCCTGACATTCACTCCGTCTTCCAGCCACGTTTTCCTACGTCCTCGACCGCCGCCTCTCCTGCACAAACCACAGCAAACCCGCAAACGTGAGACGCCTGCTGTCAGCAACAGACATGTTATGCCGGCTTCACTTTCAGCTTCAACAGTAATTTACTGACAACATATTCCAGGACTTTTCCAGGACCGTCGTCGAAGCTTTTTTTTGAGGACCTACTCGGATCCGCAAGCATTTAAATATGAAACAAGCGCAGTCATTTACTGCATATAAAAAGTGTAACCAATCGCAAAAAGTTCATTGTTAGAGTAAAATTGACACAAAACTGATCAGCTACTCCTATTCTCACATACTGTAGTGCTCTAAAATCTACATACATGACTCCCACACTTTCACTAACAAAAAAATTCAGGACTTGTCCAGGACTAAGCTAATTTTCCAAGGCCTCAAAAAATTGGGGGAAATAGGAAATAAATCGGAATTACAGGACATGTGGAAACCCAGCTTGTTGTGAGTAGCAAGTTGGGCCACAACATATCAAACCTAATATAAATTAAAAAAATAAATTAAAACTGAATAGAAAAAGTACAAAAAACAAATCATAAAATTGTTACTAAATGAAATTAAACAAAACATAAACATTATCAAATTCCCTGCAAACCTTTAAAGCCAAACTAAAATCTCATTTATTCCTGGCGTCATTTCCATAGTGTCCATAAAGTGTCTGAAATGCTTTGGCATTTTTTTTTTCACTTTAAATTTAATGCGATGTAACGTAATGTAAAACGTCGCAAGAGCTGCAACTAGTCTTCACCTCGGAAACGAGGATCCGCCGTACTCTCTTGGAGGACGACTGCCACCACCGGACGGCGGAGGAGGCTGCGACGCTGCGCTATCATGGCCGACGAGTTCGAAACCGGACGACGACGGCAGAGACACCACGTGATTAGTGCTGTGCGATGCCGAAATGATACGTGTCGGATGAACAGGACCTCGTCCACCACTAGTGCCCACAGACGACGTCGCAAGCCGGTGACTAACACACACACGCAAGCAGCACACTATTGTACAATGTTGTAAAAATGATTTTAATGTACTTGGCAGTTTTATTTCCCATCCTCCATATCGATTTTATTTCGGTTTTTATTCCGTCTGTGTTTCTTTCCTCATTTTTGTACAATAATACAAATTTTAGCACGAAGGTCCACAAAAGTGATATTGCTTGAATAGACTTACTGCATTCATAGACAAGATGTTAATAAAGGGATAATGGTTAACGTTCGGCAGGTGTTTTTTGTAGCAACACATTAGCCACACCAACTTAAAAATAAAAACTTACAATTATTATGTCAATATTAAATCCTACATGAAACGTTGAGTGCAACTGAATATTTTTCTTAAACACACTAAGGGCCAGTTCCATTGTCTCGGGTTAAGTTAACCTTCGATTTAACCCTTGGTTAGCAAAAACGCGTTCCAAGAGCACTTAACAGCTGTCAAATGCGAGTTAACTTAACCGAGCTCGATCGGCCAGTTAAATCGCCTGTTAGCGGCTAAATATAAATGAAATGGCAAATGTGTTCACCTGAAATCCGCAATAATTGACATACAAACAACGTTTTTGCTATTTCTTCGAAAATGAACGCATTACGTCATTCTAAACGTCACCACAACATCGAAATGGAAACAGTAGTGAGGTTAGCAGTTAAACTGATGCGTGTAGCATACGGCGAATTTTACGATCGATTCTGTGCGGTAA
>Ga0056115_1000921_pt1 | contig 13265 bp, 10 predicted proteins | sample WorMetOlspDAHAB1_FD_77007 | JGI IMG/M metagenome (GOLD analysis project Ga0056115, IMG submission 77007) | Marine gutless worms symbiont microbial communities from Max Planck institute for Marine Microbiology, Germany - Olavius sp. DAHAB.1 ...
CCGGTATGTGTCAAGTGAGAGTGTCCAATCAGAAGTCTATTTAAAGTAGTTTGTTCTTTTCTAGTAAATGTGTGAGGTAACGGAGGAAGTGTAGAGACGTCTGGATAAATTTTTTACAGTTTATTATTGGGGTGTAAATTTCAACGAGATTGCCATTTATTTTGAATGACTGAGTGGACATTGACAAAAAAGTCAGTGGCTGGGATAGGAATGTTAGTAATAGGAGATAATGGAGTTTTTGCAAGAAGATCGACATTACTTTTTCCAACGATGCCAACGTGGCTGGGAATCCAGAAGAAGATGGTGTCAAAATTATGATTGTATAAATCATTGAGCAACAATAGAATGTCTAATATTAGTGGAGAGGATGTATGTTGGTGAGACATTGCTTGTAATGCAGACATAGAATCAGAAAAAATAATGTGCTGTTTATACTTAGTTTTACAAATATTGGTAAGAGCTAATTTGATAGTAGCCAGTTCAGCAGTGAAGATGCTGGTATGAGGGGGAACCAGCGCCCAGAAGTTACAACCTTATGGCGCTTTATAAATCAGTTTATTATTGTTATTATTATTAATGACTGCAACCTTATAGCTTGCATTTGGCCGCCAATGTAAATTACTGCACACTGCTGCATTATGATAACGACAATAAAAATTACGGGCACATACAAAACACACACTCACCGAGTGATCGACAGCCGAATCTGATGACTGAGCTCCCACATGATTGACATGTGGAATGCCAGGATGCACAGGAGCATTCCGAGGCATTCCTGGCACATGGCTTGCAATGCCAACTGGTGGAGCTGGCCAATGTGACGTGGCTGCAGCCGGTGGCACGCTGTGCATAGCAAGCAACATCTGCTGGACATGTCGCTGCTGTTCATCAACGTCCGATGGAACTGGCTGCGGGAGATGGACAGCGGGAGGAGCAGCAGATGACGACGAAGCTGCGGCTGCTACTGACTTTAGCCATTCCATATCACCTGCTGTCACAGTCATCGACAACACTTCACTGATAAACGCTTATTTGATCCACTGCACATCTGCTGCTCAATGGCTCGCGCGTCAGATTTACAATCTAATAAACAGCTTCCCAGTGACCAGCCCATCCAGCCCAAAGCCTTTCACACGAGACCACCCACAGCCTAGAAAATTTGTGGGCAGAGCCTTGGTCAGAACTACATCCTGTGACGGTGGAACTGAAAGCTGTGACAACTACTTAGCTATATGAGCAGGACCTTTTCACCACTATGAATGTAAAATAATTAACTGCAAACTACAAAACATTCAAAACTGTCACAAGATGCACAGAAAAATAAAACAAATGCCAAAGAACCCAAATAACATGTTACACTTTACTAGGTTCGCCAGTTTCAAGGTTTAAAACGCGACCACCAAAAACCTGCTGAATGATCATCAGCATTCAAATGCTGAAGAGGTAGCGTTTTGTTGAAACCAGGCTTGCGAGTCATTTATACAGTCGACCATAAAAGCAGAACAGTAGAGAAGATATGCATAACTTATTTGCAATCGTATCCTGGTGACAAAAAGAGTAAAACACAAGCAGTAACAAAGAAACTAACGTATAGACGATGTAGCCCATGGCGGCGGAATATTAGATGGTGGTACAAATGGAAAGCTTGGCGTGGCAGCATGAGTCGCTGTTATTAAACCTCCAGTTGTTCGTGGCTTCTTATTCAAACGTTCCGTGCCAATCGGCTGCATTGATCGCCGTTCCTCGAACGCAACATTCTCCAGCATTCTCTTGTCGTTAATCTGGCTGCCCGAGTGTTTGTTTGCAGCCAGTGTCATTACACTGCCAGCCGTCGAATCATTTGCACTAGTGCCACTAATACCTGCAAGTACAGCATATTTTCAGGATAACAAGACACATACAGTAATATCCAAGGAAACTGGACACTAAGATATGCAGATCCACTCTTTGCCACAAAGTTATGATTTGGACAAGGATGCCAAAAGTTATGATATGGACAAGGATGCCAGATGGCAAACCATAAAAACTGTCATCAAGAGACTTGATCTTTAACATACCGGTACTTCTGCAGTTGTCTGTTGACAACACCATTCACCGATGACAAAATAAAGCAACACAACCAGTGAAAAGTTTCTAAGAAGTCTATCTATCACAACGTAACTCTAGCCAAGACTACCCAAATTGCCTGTCAACATCTAATGACCTCAACAGTAACCGTCAAGTGTCACTCTCATCGGTAATCAATTAACAATACACTACCCACACAAATGTACACCCACAACATCCATCGAATGACCAGGCCATTATTCATCCAGGTGATTGATCAAAAATGAACCCAATAAAATGTGTGAATTATTTTTGGTACACTAGAGTGAGACAGGATTGTGTACTATCAAATACAAAGCAACAGATACCATTGAAAACCGACGATGTAGGATTCATTGACAGGCGTTGTTGCACGTCTTCACCGAGAGAGTCAGCCGCATTGTTCACAGCAGCAGAATCACCAGCCGCATGTTCTGCTGCCACGTCTCGTGGCAACGACAGCATCGGAAAAGTGCCCGAAAATGCTGCATCGGAGAACCGTGGACCAGACGGAGGTCGCTGTTGCACAAGCGGGTGGTAAGGATGTGACGGCGCAGTTGGACACGGAATGCTGTTCTGCGACATGGGCATCGGCATCATATGCTGCATGAAAGCCGGCGGTGGTGGCTGTGGTGCTGGAGCAGATTGGTAGTGCAACTGAAACGGCACGGACTGCTGCTGCTTCTGTTGCATCAGGTGATACAATGGATTAGCAGGTCCAGGTCCATCACTCGCAGCAGAAATTTTGCACGTAAAGTCCGGCGCATTCGGATTAAGATTGCTACCGATGCGTGGCAGCGTCATGGGATTCTTTGAAGAGCTGTACTCATTGCGATGTGGCAGGCCACGGGACAATGAACTACTGTCATTCACTTCGGGCTGTCTTGGTGAACTCATCAGTGAGTTGACATCCATCCCTTCACTAAATGGTAGAAACTGTCGGTTGTTATCGGCCGACAACGAACCTGTCGTGGTGGCTGCGCTGTCAGTTGATGATGGCGAAGGCTTCAGCTGCTGCTGGTCGGACAGTACTCGCGGTGACGATGTTCTAACCTGGGGACGATAACCAGGTGCTTTGGCCTGCAAGGCCTCAACCGCAACAGGCGACACAGCCTGTTCTACTGTGCTTGCACCTGATGATGTTGTCGAAACCACCGTAATTCCACCAAACTGCATTGGCGTCTCGCCAATAAAGCGGCAGTTGAATGGCGAGTAGTTGCTCTGAGGTGCAGCATCAACGGACGATGCCGGCGGCACAAACGGTGGTGATGTATGGTTTGCTTCAATGCTGGTGAATGCGGCCGGTTTGCTGACGCCGCTGGAATCGAACCTGTCCAGGGAAGGCTGAGACACTGGTGTGATACTGGGCTGTGCATCACCACTTGGAATTTCTGTAGCAGCAGCTGCACTCACATCAACTACTAACTGTTTTGCTGCCGAAGCCTCCTTCCTGCCATGTCCTGGAGCAGCAGCAGCATTCTGGGTAGTCTGCGGCACTGAGCTTCTTTTGTTGGAAATGGCAACTGGAGTCCATGCGTCAATTGGGAATGTTCCTATCGGCTGTGGCCTGCTCACATCCTCAAGTGATGTGCAGCAAGCGACTTCGGACAATAACAACGGTGGGGGCTGCACACTCTTAGACGCAACAGCAGGAGGTGACTTCAGTGCAGTGGTCGTTGCACAGGTTGTTGCAGACTGTGCCAAAATTGCCGACGCTGGAATTGACCGTGCCATGTTGCTTTTCCAGACATTGTCCGGTGGTGGAGGGGCTGGCAGCACAACACACGTCTGTGGAGCAACAGTGGTTGGACCTCGTGTTTTCATCTGTGGTATCAACTGCTCGATATCTTTGTCCGATTCACGAATCAATGCCACCACAAGGTCGTGAGCAATTCGTGACGCGTCGGCATTTCCTCGGATGGTGACAACCGCATCTGACGAGTTCTTCAGCTTGTCGAGGTCAACCTGGGCACCTGTGGCTTCGCGTATTGCATTTATGTTGCAGCCGGCACGCCCTATGATGCGACTGATGGCCTTCGCGGGAACGGCAATGCGCTGGCATTTACGACTTGGATCGTCTTCCTTGCTACGTGTGCCAGTTCCAGACCTTGTCTTCTTGACACCTGTGGTGACTGCAGAAACAGTACTCGAAGTGGCTGATGTTTTCTGACTGGCAGCTGACTGTGTTGCTCGTTGCTGGCGAGAGGCAGTGCTCACGGCTTTAGCCACCGATGTCTGCAGTGGCACAGGGTCACTTCGCTCACGAGAAACTGCAGCAGACTGTGACAGTATTTTCGTCGCTAATGTAGCAGGAAGACTACCAAAGTCATCCAGATCACCAATGCCGGTAGAAGTCATGTTTGTAACAGCATTAGCTGTACAAGTCTGCGTATCTTTAGCTTTGGGGTTTGCTTTACTGCTGTTCTGCTGGTTTCGGGATGATGCTGAAGCAGATTGTTTTGGTAAGTCTGACAAAGAATTGGACTGAGCTGCGACTAAAGTCTTCAACGTGTCAACATTTAATGGATTTGAATGTTGTGTCAAGCAGGTTGCTGACTTGACCACAGAAGCACTAGTTTTGTTATCGCCAGAACGAGAAACAGTGGTTGGCTGTTGTGACCGAACCAAGTTGCCAAGCTGAGGCAACAGAAGAGACGAGCTGAGGCTGACATCCGATGTAACAGCAACACTGCCAGATGCAGCAGTATTGTGTGCAGGCAAAGATCCAAGCTTAGCCGAACCACTGGCCCCATCCATACTCCTCTGAGACAAAGCTGAAGACCTCACTTCATCGGATGCTTTCACATCCGATAATTTCATCTTGTTCTTCTTCGTTTTTCGCGACTTGCTGTCCTTATGCCGACCAATATCCGGAGTTTCAGACACAACGGCACTCGCCCGTTCGCGTTCATTCTGCGCCGCTTCCTGTTCTTTCACCATTTCCAGCGTTACTGGATCTCTCGTCGTCTGAACACTGGCATCTTCCGACGAATCGTCATCATTTCTGTCCAAGTCATCATCACCATCTGCTTTCAAGTCACCCGTGTCTTGATCCCGCACTTGACGTTCGCGCTTCTTTTGTCGCTTCTTCTCGCGCTTCTTTGCGAGCTTTGCACGACGACTCTCTTCGCGGTTGCGCTCAGCATCGAGCTCTTCCAACAACACGGCCGCATTTTTATTCGCTTCGGCTGCTTGCCGTTCTTTCGCACTCATGGTTGCCTCCATGCACTGCTGGCACCGTTTCAACAGGTCTACGTCTGTCACGGCAGCAATGAAACGTTGGCATTCCGTGTCCGACGGGAACTGCGCCACGTGCCGTACAAGCCAGCGAACAACTTTCACATGGCCACGTCGGAATGCTGACATCAGGCAGGAAACTTTGCGGTTGTCTTGTGTGTCTGCATCCGCATGTGCCGTCACTAACAACTGAACGACTTCGATGTGGCCACCGTTGCACGCCAGCCACAGTGCAGTCTGGCCCTTCTTGTTGCGGCCATCGACAGCACATCCGCGTTGCACCAGCAGCTCCACAAACCGGTAGTGACCCTTGTCAGCAGCGATGGTGAGCGCCGTGTCACGCGATGAAGGAACTGGAGCGGCGGCAATATCAGCCCCCTTGTCCAACAGTACACGACCTACCTCAACATAGCCTCCCGAAGCGGCCTCCATCAGTGGAGTGAGACCAGTCTTGGCCCGGTGCTCAATGTTTGCCCGCTTGTCAACCAGAATGCTAACAACCTCATGTCGGCCTTGGAAGCAGGCAAGCGTCAGCGCCGTATTCCGGTTCGTTTCAATCTGGGCATTAATATCGCTACCCATGTCAACAAGCAGAGAGACAGCCTGTGCATGTCCGTTCATAGCTGCCAGCATCAGTGGAGAGATGCCCAGCTTACTGCCGGTGCGCGAGTTAATCTCTGCACCGTGTGACAGCAGCAGCCGAATTATGTCAACGTAACCACCAGATGCAGCCAGAGCTAGTGGAGTGTAGTCGGAAACATTGCGATGCTCACGATTAGCACCTCGCTGCAGAAGAAGCTCGACCACCTCATATCGGCCACCAGAGCATGCTAACGACAATGCGGTGTCTTTTGTCCGCTCGGACTGCGCTTCTATGTCGACACCATGATCAAGCAGGATCTCGACAACAGCCGTGTGGCCAGATGTGGATGCATGGATCAGAGGAGTGAAGCCCTTCTTGTCGCGGTGTTCCTTAGTGGCACCCCGTGCAAGTAACAGCGTCACAAGTTCCGCGTGGCCGCCTGCACAAGCCACCGTGAGAGCTGTGTCATGATTACCTTCAGTCTGGGCATCCACCTCGATGGACATTGGGTAGACAGGCGGGGTCACTAATGGAGAAGCTGGGGATGGATTGGGTGACAATGGAGCTGACGAAGCTTGATCAACGTAGTCGAAGCCTTGCATCTGGGCAGCTTTCAACAGCTGTGAAGTGTCCAGTCCATTCAGCAATGCGTGCCCAGCAGTTGTGCTCAACTGTAGCTGTCCAGTTTTGTTCACGATCTTACTCGCATTTGCATTCAACCCGACAGGCATAGGCATCACTGGTGTTACACCACTACTATCAAACGTCAGTGGCACAACAGCCCCATGACTGAAACCCTGTGGAAGCAGGATGCTATTGCCAAGTGGCTGAGCCTGTGTAACAGCAACGGAGCCGACCGTCGGAGGATGAGGCTGGACAATGACGTTTGGGTCGAGTATTGTCTGTGGCTGCTGTATGTGACCTAGGCGCTTCTGAGCCGTCAGTTGCTGGTACTGCAAGGGCAGTGTCGCAGTGCTGCTGACGCCTGACTGAGGCTGCACAATCAACTGCTGCTGGAGTTGCTGTTGCTGTTCGTGCAACACCAGCTGCTGAAGCTGCTGAGCCTGGACCAGTTGACACTGAAGCTGCTTCGTAAGCTCCTGCTGCTGCATGTATGAAGTGGCTGCATCACACGCTGGGAGACAGTAAGCCGCTGGGAGCACTGCTGATGGTGTCTGCTGCTGCTGCTGCTGGTAATGATGCAGAACAAAGGGAGGTGGCACGCCTTGACATATCTGCATCACCGCGCAATACACACATTATCTACATAAGACAACAAAGGCTAACGGATAAGTACAACTGCCCCAGCAAGATTTAGGAAAAAAGGGTTAGAATTAAGCACAGTTTTAATGTTGCAGTTCTTTTGTGGAAATGGATAGCACTGTGTTCATATACAGAATGGTGTCGTACATAGCATGTTACTTGAAACGTCAGTGACAACAACCAGACAACATAGCTAAATTATATATTTATGCTGGTCATTTAACTGCACTTTACTGACACGTCGAAATGATTGATTCGGGTTTAATGACACTTTCAGCACAAACAAGCTGTATCATGCCTTTGACATAATGAAAAGACAGCATCATACTTGCAGGCCAACCCAAAAGTATGATCACTGCAATTAACTTGTGACATGTTTCAATAACTCAGGGGGACCAGCATTAACAAGGTGTAACTAAATGGCAAATGCGGCACATTATCCTTCACATATACTCATTCTGGCATCAACTGAAAATGTTTCTGTTCCAACGATCCTTCTGTTGTTAGCACTTTAATTGACTTTTAAGTAGCACCGATTGCTAAGATACCACAATAAAAACTGGAGACTGACTGATATATCCCAAAACAAAAGCAACCTTTCTGACATATTATCTGTGTCAAAACTCAAACGATCTGCTAAATTCTTTCGCTGCTCACCTCATTGTTATGGTCTACCAGCTGACCAGCCAAAAGTCAGAAGCCCACAGGCTTTCCCTCCACATGTGACAACCGACACTGTTACTTAAAATATGTGGATAGTTTCTTGGCTCGAAAACCAACAAGTTAACTAGCTAAACAGGTAAGGCATAAGATGAGAAGATGACGACAAACCTGTGGAACAGCATTTGCATGGCTCTGTACATCGACAGTGTTCTGAACAGCATCAGACGATATCAGTCGCTGCTGCTGCTGCTGCCACATCAACGACGTCTTGTCGATCTCTGAAGCAGCCACCGGACCAGTTGTCACCTGACTATACGGGTCCAACATACACTGTGACGAAGTTGCTGGTAATAACAACGACTGTTGAGCCTGGTTTGCCACTGTTGTGTATGTCAGTTTTCGTTGTGCTAGTAACAATACAACCATCAGATACAATTATAGACGGTAACTAAATTTGAACTACACTTTAATTATCTGATGCAATATTGTGAATTTTGTTAGCAAATTTACAACCCATAATAATGGGAGTTCGTTGGTCGATAACAGTCAATGGCAACATTCAGTGATGCTGTTCAAATTTGTGTCACCATGAATCCTCTACTTGACATGAAATCTAGTTATATCTCCTATATAACCCAAAAATGTTCAGATTTTTGTTGTCAGGAAAGGAGTTTTGGCTAAAAAGTGCATATAATGTAACACGACTTGCACTTTACACATGCACAATGAAAAATAATTATGCAACTCAATACAACACAATAAACTCGAACAACCATAGCGACCGAGTGATTGAGTGAGTAGAGTTTAAAGCCCCACCCGACACAATATAGGTCATTTCAGAGGCGGAAATATAGGCAATAATTATAATATTATTAATCCAATTTATGCGATCTGCTCTGTAATCTTTGCTTTCGTCTTATGACACTTGCACGGTAAACCAGGTTGATCATGAGCTCAAATGGGTCACATACCAACATACTAAAACAAGCACCCGATCCAGCAAGTTGCCACCCAGCAAACGCACCTGACTTTGCCAGGCGTTCCTTCAGTTATGTTGCCCCCTACAATCCCGAACAATCTACCTGCACACGTTTTATTCAGTAATAGTGAGTCCGACTTCAGTTCACGTTTAAAGCCATTTCTTGTTAATAACTGCTTTTAATCTGCCTAACTGACTCTTCCCAGCACCTCTAAAGCTCTGCAAATGGTGCCACATAGATTGGATTAATAATACTAAGAAGAAGAACATTATTATTATTATTACCTCGTGCAATGAGTCGCGGTTTTTGTTGTCGAGGCGACTGAGTTTGTTGGCCTTCCGCAGCTGGCTTGGCTTGCACAGGCTGCTGCTGTGCTTCGTATTTCAGCTCAACTGAAGTTGGTATTGGAGATGTTTGCTGCTGCTGCAACAGCAACTGTTGCTGCAGCGGCTGAGCTTGTTGTGGCTGAGGTTGCTGTTGGCCCGCCTGTTCGCTGCAGAACGCGAATGAGACAGTCGCCGGATTGGTGACATGCTGCTGTTGATGTTGGTGCCAGAGCAGTGACGCCGATGTGTCGCCACCAAGAAGCATCGGTTCCTGCGTCTGCTGCTGCTGCATAACATCCAGCTGCATCATCTGGTTCAGCCGCAAGTGCCACTGCTGCTGACGCAGGAACTCCTGCAGCTGCGCTTCTGTCTGGTTCGACAAAAGTGCCGCTGGTGACACGCCCACATCATCGCCTGCACCGGCATGCTGCAGGCCAGAAGGCTGGTACAGCAGACTGCCACAGCATGCTTCACCAATGTCGCTCGCCTTTCCCACCAAACTGTTGGTCGCGTCGCCACCGCCACCAGTCTCCTGCGCAATAACATGCCTCGTCGACTGTGCATCATCTTGAAAGATGGATGGAGCGTTGGCGATATCAGATGTTGAATCCACAATCGAAGAGTCGTGTAGTTCGGGCGCTGTTGTAATCTGGAGCGGAGGTTCCTGTTTCACGGTATCCGACGATGAACCTGCCAGTGTGCTCGCATCGTCTGGCTGCAACAACTGCGACTCGGTTGCAGCTGGTGACTGCGCTAGACCAAGCAGCTGAACAACACTGGGAGTGTTTGGAAAGTTTAACAACAGCTAAAACAAACAGACAACACATCAACCACATGTGCATTGTCAGATAAGCATTGCAACCAACTATGCATACAATTTGACAGGAATTACTTCAGTTAAACTGCTCCAACAATCTCGAACAAACAACCCGCAGACATTCTATTCAGTGACAGCAAAACTGGCTTAAAATCATGTCTAAAAACATTTTTTAAATAACCGTTTTCATGGTTCTTGCCCATTTTTCAAAATCAAATTCAAGGACTTTTCAAGGACTTTCAAGGACCATCCAAGCCATATTCAAGGAGACTACATTAACCCAAAACGGCACTTTTACAAGCATATCTAAACAGGTTAAGTCGAAATTCGACATTTTAACAGTGCTGACTTAACAAAACGCTCCATGAAACTCCTCAACAGTGAGCTCAAGTCAGAATACAGGAATGGTTCATTGGACTGTCTGTCTGATAATACACAAGAAGGGGCTGAACCTGTTTTTTTGTTCACACACGGTGTTTTAGAAAATCAAATTCAAGGACTTTCAAGGACCATGTCCATTTTCAAGGACTTCACTTCAAGGCCTGGAAAATCAGAAAATCAAATTCAAGGACTTTCAAGGAAGGGCACGCACCCTGGTTTTTATTCCGCCTGACTCCGCCTGAAGCTCTACAAATGGCACTACATAAATTGGATTATTATTATTATTATCATCATTATAACAATCAACCCGCCTAAAGGTAAATAAAGCCAACATTTACAGCAATGCCACTATCATCTCAGGCAAGCAAGGTGTACACACACATTAACAATGCAGCTAATTCTACGTAGCAAAACATCTTACTTAAAATAACTTATACATATCTGATATTCTGACATCAATCAATGTGAGAAGGTTAACCTATAACCATAGCATTTGTATTATCATAATTCAGCAAGACAGACAGCACATTTATCGAGATTTTCCTTTACAAGTAACACAAACACAACATCGCATACGAGGACACACCTTACTAATGCTGCTCTGCAATTCGTCCGTGACAACGAGCTGCTTATCATTTGGAGACAGACTCCACGAATCATTCTTCTGCGAAAGCAGTGTCAGCAGCTGCCGCAGCTGCTCCGAAGTGGTGATGCTCACGCTGGGCGACAGGGCACCTGTCGACGTGCTCGGATCTTGCATCACCTGTGATGACACCAGACTGCACTGCTTCTGCAGGTTGTCGGCCAATTCCTCCACACGACTCGTCTCCTCACAAGCTGCTTTCACTGACTCGGCCTCCGTTGCTACACACAGTGACCATCATTATATCATTATACAACATGCCATCGGACATTACACATCAAAATCGATCGACTGGTCTCTTAGTAGGTAATGACAGGAAAAATAACTTTCTAAAAGTCAAGACTTATGTTTCGTTTATTTGCCCATACGAATGACCTGTTCTACAACACACGATTCTGGTTCACATTGTGTCCCTGCATCGACATAATCAACTGTTTAAAGTTTTATCGCAATCGGAAGAAGGGTTTGGATTCTGTGGGAGTCAAATCATGAACATTACAAGAAAAATGAAACAGCACCACTAATACTGGGTTTTAACTACCATTCAGCCCACGAATATATTTTCCATGATACAGAAATGCTAAAAAGTTTTCTTGTTAATCACTTTTTGAAAACAATCTAGAAGATGTTGCTATTAGAGAACGGATGATTATCGGATCGGTATCGTATCGGAACCGATACGGGTGTATCGTATCGAATCGTATCGGCTACTGCTGTATTGGCCCATATTACGTGCATCAGTGCAGGTTCATCAACTGTTGACGGGTCGCATTACACACGATGATCAAAGGGCGTTCAAGCGCTCCATCACCCGCCTGCCGCGCGCGCATGCGTGCGTGCTGTTTTATGGTCCATGATATGGGAGAGGGTTGGAGAGGAGGGGGGTGGAAGGAGACTGTAACCTGATACCAGCCTCCCCGTGTACTGGTCTTGGCCACCATCACGCCGTAGTGCCGCACTCCCTCCACCAGTACGTCCAGCAGGAAGAGATAACAACAGTCAGCTGGCAGTCACTCTAACGTTTCTGTGAATTAACCAGTCATATAACTGACTGAGCGCGCAAGTTTGTTTGTTGCTAATGGTCTGCATGTGCCACCCATTGCGTATAAGCTGCGTTCTCTAAGCGACCTGCCTAGTCTAATATTACAAGTGGCTGGGACAACAACGCACGGAGTACTGTATCGGTATCGGTATTGGCCGTTGTGTATACTCGGATACTCGTATCGGATCGTATCGGTGCATGTCCGTATCGTCCATTCTCTAGTTGCTATTTCATCAAATGGCACCCAACAATAATCAACAATACTGAAAACAATAACACAGCAACAGTCAGCCAACATATCCCAACAAACACAGACACATTTTCACTCAAACACATCACAAAAAATGAATGATCAGAAAAACTACGACACACAGATGGTTAACAACACTTACCAAACCGGCAACAACTGGCATGATCAGCCGTCGATGGTGCCAACCCAGAGAATTGTGTGTTGTCGGCTGTTACCCACGTGTACCCGCCAGCAGTCGGCAAAGCACCACTCAGCGACATGTTGAACGTCGGTGGCTGTACCAGTCCGATGAAGGGTGTCGTTGTGTCACCAGTATGTGCAGCGGCTGACACGGCAGCAAACGAAGGGACAGCAGCATGTGGACTATGTTTCTGCAATGATATTCGCTGCTGCATCTACAACAATCAATCACACATTCAACTATTCACTATGTAATGTGTCTGTGGAAAAACCCCAGCATATACATTTATTAAACTCATGAAAAAAACAATGTGATGATTTTTTTGAGGGGGGGGATACACCAACAATGCAACAGAAGCAGACTCTCAGCAAATCTGTAAATGTGGCAATCATGGCATGTACATGATCCTGTGTCCCAGTTTCCTGAATGACATGTCCAAACAGCTTACGACATCTTCTCTTTAAGTATCGGTATCTCTAATACTGTAGTTGTGTAGTTCGTCACTGGATTTCGATATTTGCACACCTGTTCAAAGTCCACAGGATACAATTGTGATGGAGAGGTCTGGCTCGGTTCGCATGGCGAATTAGATGCTTGAGAGCCGTCAGTGTTGGCTGACCAATCCAACAACAAATTGACGACATTCGTGTGACCACCTTTGGCTGCTTCAATCAGCATTGTCGATGCATCCTGCAGCAAACATTCAACAGCTGCCAGTTCACACACCAGCACAGTGGCATGTTACTGTCTATGTAGCTAAATGCAACAAACAAGGACAATGCAAACAGGTTTAAATAAAGTGGTACAGCCACCA
>Ga0056115_1000922_pt1 | contig 13262 bp, 9 predicted proteins | sample WorMetOlspDAHAB1_FD_77007 | JGI IMG/M metagenome (GOLD analysis project Ga0056115, IMG submission 77007) | Marine gutless worms symbiont microbial communities from Max Planck institute for Marine Microbiology, Germany - Olavius sp. DAHAB.1 ...
ATTTTGTATCGCTTGGAGCAATTCGTGAGCAGAACTACCGTCAAAGTCTCCGAACATTTTCAGGTGGATGCTATCGCTGGATTTATGCAAAAAAAGTTTGAAATTAGATGCCATATGCATTACCTCCACGAAAATTGCAGCAATTGTGTAGGCTGCTATTTCTCCTCATTCAATTAAACAATTCTAATTTTGAATGTGCTTTGGATAAAGATTGTTAATCCGGTTTCTTTTCTAGGATAAGCAAAAAACATGCACAAAAACAAAAAAAGAAAGAAGAAATTTTGTATTGGTAATAACTATAACGGATTAGCCTTTATAGAAAACTAAAAATATTATTGGGATTGTGAAAAACAGTTCAGATATTTTAGGAATTTTATTTCATAAATCAGAATGACTTATAAGATAAAGTAGGCGATCGGAATGGCATGGCTCGGGGGTGATCTGAGTAGTGATTTAGAAGTATTTCAGCTGCATTTTTCCGGCAACTTTGTAGTAGAGGTTTCGGTTGCGGGATATACTAGCTGATGTCAATATTTATGCATTAAATCCGGCCTCCAGTGCTTTCAGAGATGCCTCCATCATTTTTTTATTCTTGCCGAACCGATTTTTCAAAACAGATTTGATATCCGTTATGTTACAAAACAGTTTGCCTTGCTTGTCCATAATCTTAGCGGCTTTGGCCAAAGCAAATCCGAGGACGATAAGATTGACTGCCTTGGGATTTCCGATCTCTTGAGCCAGGAAATCGGCATCGATGCCGTGAATAGGCATTTCTTTTTGCTGCTTGATATCACTGCCGGCATTGGAAACTACCCATCCGATCGATTTACGAAAGTTACCGTGGGCAGCCAGGTTCTCGGCTTTAAGCAGCAGGAGGCCGTCCGCCTGTCTGGGTCGAATCAGAGGGCTTGAAAAATCCCCGACCTTGAAATGGGACAGAACAGTGCCTCCCCTTTGTGCCATTCCGTGGGTTTCGGAGGTAAAAACAGGCAATCCTTTTTGGATGGCCGCCTCTGCCAGAAGACGCGTCACAAACAAAACTCCCTGCCCGCCGACACCACTTATAATAAGTTGTTGCTGTGTTTTCTTAGCCATGAAGTCTCCTGAACATTTACTGTATACGATAAAATTATGTGATAGCGTTCTTGGTTATTGGTCAAAAGGAAAAAGGAGATACATTATTATTTTTTGGCATCAATCGAAATAAAGGACTAAGAAGCCACCCCCTCTAATAACCATTAACCGTACACCTTTAGCCTTTCACCTATTTCTCATCCTTACTTCCGACTTCCTCATTCCCAATTTCGACTTCACTTCTCATCCACGACAATCGCCCCTTTCGGGCAAACGTTTAGACAAACACCGCATCCGATGCATAATATAGGATCTACTGTCGTGAATTTTTGATCCTCATCCTCATCGTGGTAGACCAGCGCCGGGCATTCAAATTGTTTGATGCAGTAGGCACAGCCATCGCAATCGTCGGTGATGGTGATGGGTATCGGCTCGGCGGCTTCGCCCTTTCTCGCCAGATCGATCACGCATGGATATCTGGATATAACAACCGCCGGTCCGGTTTCACGGCTGTATTTGACGGCCGCTTTCATGAGTGCGGAGAATTCTTTGAAGTCATATGGATTGCCTTCCTTGCAGTATTTTACGCCGCAGCCACGCACCAGAGCTTCAATGTCAACCTTCTCAAGCGGTTCGCCGCCGGCTCCAATCCCGCTGGTGGGCGTGGGTTGGCTACCGGTCATGGCCGTCGTCCGATTGTCTAAAATCACCAGTACAAATTTTACCTTCTGAACCACAGCATCTATCAGGGCCGGTACACCGGCATGGAAAAAAGTTGAATCTCCGATGGTGGCAACGATGCTGGGTCGTTTCTCCTCATTTTTATGGGCATGATAAAAACCGGAAGCCTGGCTGATGGCAGCTCCCATGCAAAGTACCGTATCCACTGCGCCTAAGTTCAATCCCAGGGTGTAACACCCGATATCACTGGTAAATATGCCTCCGCGAGCCGCTTTTTTAATTGCAAAAAAACTGGCCCGGTGCGGACAACCGGCACAAAGCGTCGGACGTCGGCCGCCGGCAAAAGGTATCGTCAGCTTTTCGGTTTTCTTGTCGGTAAATTTGCCGACAATCTCTTCAATGTTTTCAGGATAAAGTTCCCCTACGGAAGGGACGGTCTTTGATACCTTACCTCGTACCCGATGCCGATCCGCCAACTGCATCTCGATGACTGCCATGGGTTCTTCGATCACCAGGATTTCTTCGTAGGTATCAATCCAATGGGTTATAAATTCCGTGTGCAGGGGAAATGGCTGCAGCACCTGGTAAAATGGGATAGTTTGCCACAGGTCGAGCGCTTTTAATATCTCTTTGGTATGGGCGGCAGCAACACCTGAGGATATAATCGCTTTGCTAGATTTTACCGCCGGATTCAGGCAAACTGGTGCGGTCGGTTTATGGCGGGCAATCTTTGCCAGTTTTTCTTCCACTTCATTGTGAAGATGAAATCGGAAACGAGGGGTTGCCGCCCATCGGCTTGGATCTTTTTCGAATTTCACCTCACGTTTCAATTGCATTATCTTTTCCAGTGCCACATCCTGACGGGAATGACAGACCCTGGTGGTTGGCCGCAACATCACCGGTGTATTGAAATTTTCTGATATCTCATAGGCCAGTGCGATCATTTCTTTAGCCTGAAAGGGCGTATCCGGATCCAGCACCGGAATTCTGGCCATCATCGCCATCAAACGGCTATCCTGTTCGGTCTGCGAAGAAATAGGTCCGGGATCATCGGCACTGATCACAATAAATTCGCCTTTAACTCCCATATAGGCGGCACTCATCAACGGATCGGAGGCCACGTTTAGCCCGACCTGTTTCATGGCAACTGCCGTGCGCAACCCGGTCTGACAACCGGCGTAGGCAATCTCAAAGGCAATTTTCTCGTTTATCGCCCACTGGGTATGCATGGTTATGTTATTTTCTTTTTGAAAAGAAGCCACAGCCGCCAGGATTTCAGAAGCAGGTGTGCCCGGATAAGAAGTGGCCACAGCACACCCGTTTTCCACTAGTCCACGTGCCATCGCTTCATTGCCCAATAGTAATCTGCGTTCAGTCACTATTTACTACCTCCATGATTCCTTCTTGCTCATTCCTCAAATTAAATCCCGCTATGGTTGATAGATCCAAAAACCAGAAGGCAGATATTCCAGCTTCAAATCGCCCTGCTCTTTGCAAAACACCCTATGCGCTCTGGCCTATTCTCATCACTCGCATCCCGCAACCCACACCCTGCTCTTTTACACTATGCCCTCTGCCCCATGCCCATCCCCCAGCAACCCGCTAAAGCTCAAAGGGCGTTACATTGATATTAAGCGGTAAATTTCGTAATTTTTCCATGACATCAGGGGGTATGATATCATCGGTGCGCAGGAAGATCATGGTTTTATCGCCCCCTTCTTCCTGCCCGACCCGCATGCGGCTGATATTTATTTGGTTGTCACCCAACAGCATCCCGATACTGCCGATGGCACCCGGTTTGTCATGATTGTGGATCAGGACAAAGCGTCCCTTGGGATGAAGCTCCAACCGGAAATTATTGATGTTGACCACCCGTGGATCCTTTTGACCGAAAATGGTGCCGGCGGCTTTACTGGTCCCACCACTCGATACTGTTTTTACGGTAATGAGATTGACGAATTCTTCTGTCTCGGCAAGTCTGGTCTCCGTAACCTTTATACCCCGGTCTTTGGCCATGACTTCAGCATTGACTGAATTTACGGTATCCTTGACCATGGGTGTCAACAATCCCTTCAGTACCGCAGTTGTGACCGGTGCAAGGTCAAGATCCTGGAAATCGCCGGCATATTCTATGACGACTTCTTTAACGGGGCCGACAGATAGTTGTGCCAGCAGACATCCCATTCGGTCGGCCAGGGTTACGAGCGGTTCGATCTTCTCCAGCAGTTCACCGCTGACGGCCGGAACATTTACCGCATTGATGATGGTTCCGTCCCTTAAATAGGCAATAATTTGTTCCGCCACTTGTACCGCCACGTTGGTCTGGGCTTCCAGTGTGGATGCACCCAGATGGGGCGTACAAATTACCCGGTCGATTTCAAACAAGGGACAGACACCCGGCGGTTCAGTATCAAAAACATCCAGGGCTGCACCAGCGACTTTGCCGGATCGTAGCGCTTCATTAAGGTCTGCTTCATCCACAATGCCGCCGCGGGCACAGTTGATGATCATCACGCCGTCTTTCATTTGGTCGAAAGCGGCTTTGTCCAGCAACCCGATCGTATCCTTGAATTTTGGAACATGAACGGTGATATAGTCCGCTCTTTTATACAACTCCTCCGCCGATACCGCCTCAAATCCGGCCTTTTCGATCATCTCCGGAGTGACAAACGGATCATGTACAATGACCTGCATTTTTAGTCCCCGAGCCCGATCGGCAACAATGGATCCGATTTTCCCCATACCTATCAGGCCAAGGGTTTTCTTATATACCTCCCGGCCCTGAAGTTTTTTCTTTTCCCAAAGGCCCTGCTTCAGCGTCGCGGTCCCCCAGGGAATATTGCGCGTCAGTGCCATCATCATGGCGATGGTATGTTCGGCCGTGGTCACCACATTTCCGGTCGGCGTATTCATCACGACAATCCCGCGTTTGGTCGCCGCCGGAATGTCAACATTATCCAGACCAATGCCGGCACGGCCGACGACTTTGAGATTGGTTGCTGCCTCCAAAATATCCGCAGTCACTTGAGTTGCGCTTCGAATGACCAAAGCGTCATATTCTCCAATGATGCCTTTGAGCTCATCAGGCTGCAGTCCGGTCTTGAAATCCACCGTCATCCCGGGTTCTTCCTCAAACATCTTAATCCCGATTTCTCCGAGATTGTCACTAACCAGAATTTTCATGATTTTCTCCACAAAAACGCGCTCGGTCATTTGATCTGTTTGGAAGGCTAACTCTCCGCGCGATAAAGCGTTGCGTGATGGGAAAAAAGTATGTGGTCAAGTTGGGCGGGGCACGGTGCCCGCCGAAACTAGTCGGCACGAGACCGACCCTACGATAGCTCCTGACCAAAGTTTCTTTTCGATTAAACTGACCGTTTTTCAGGCCAGAAGGGACGCTCGTATGAAACATTTGCTTAGACAAGATAACAGGATTAACAGGATTTTTGGTTTAGTAGGAAACTATCCTGTAGACCCAGTTGATCCTGTCAAAAAAATAAATAGAAAGAATACATTGGCAATGTCAATCATTCGGTGCGTTTTTTCGCCTGCTCGATCAGTTCAACCAGGCTGTTGACTTTGGGTTTTGGCTGGGCCGCCATCAATTGATTGAACTGGCCTACCGGTAAATGGTCTTTCAGGTACCGCACCACATCAAAGTGCTCCCACCAGCAGTCCAGGATTTTGAAGCAGGGCTGCTGCTGATCACCGCAGATTTTGCAGTAGTGAAACGGTACGTTGCCGCCCAGTCGTGGGCAACGCCGTACCAGTTTTTTTGCGGTATTTTTCATACCGGATTTATTTTGCACGATAAAATTAATTTTGAGTTATTGGCTGAATATGCTCGTGGACGACAAGCCGGAAAGCTTGGAGGCTTAACAACGACTAACGTCTCCCCGCCTTCCAGCTTCCCGGCTATAGTCAGTCTGCATTAGCGGCTTTTGAGATGCTCCGGTTTGGGATATTGCTCGAGAATTTTTTCAGCTTCGGCGATATCATCGGCCGGATAGTTATAATCCGTAAGATTACCCGCGAGGAACTGCTCGTAAGCACCCAGGTCGATCAATCCGTGCCCGCTGAAGTTGCATAAAATCACTTTTTCCTTGGCTTCTTCCTTGGCTTGCCTGGCAAGGTCAACCACACAGGCCAGGGCATGATTGGTTTCCGGGGCGGGGATAAAGCCTTCACTCCTGGCGATCAGCAGGCCGGCTTCATAGGTATCGATCTGTCCGTAAGCTTTGGGCACCAGAATCCCCTCATCTACCAGCTGACTTACTTGCGGAGCCATTCCATGGTATCTCAGTCCGCCGGCATGCATGGGCGGCGGCACAAATGTGTGCCCCAGACTGTGCATCGCCACCAGCGGCGTCATTCCAATCGTATCTCCGTGGTCGTAGGCAAAGGGTGCCCGGGTCAATGTCGGACAGGCGGCCGGTTCCACCGGATGGATAGCGATCTCCTTGCCGTTGAATATGTCATAGACAAACGGGAAGGCCAATCCGGCAAAATTGCTGCCGCCCCCGGCGCATCCAATGACGACATCAGGATACTCGCCGATTTTCTCCATTTGTTTTTTGGCTTCCAAGCCAATGATGGTTTGATGCAGCAATACATGATTGAGACAGCTTCCGATTGAATAGCGGGTTTCGCCGGATTCATCGGTTACCGCCGCCTCAATGGCTTCACTGATGGCGATACCCAGGCTGCCGGGAGTGTCGGGATCCTGCTCCAGTATCTGGCGACCGGCTTTGGTTTCCGTACTGGGGCTGGGGACGCAATTGGCGCCCCAGGTGGCCATCATGGTTTTGCGATAGGGTTTCTGGTCGAAACTGATTCTGACCATATACACTTTGCATTCAAGCCCGAATTGGGAACAGGCAAACGCCAGAGCACTGCCCCACTGGCCGGCGCCCGTTTCGGTGGTCAGTCGTTTGATACCGAATTCCTTGTTGTAATAGGCCTGGGCAACTGCCGTGTTGGGTTTGTGGCTTCCGGGAGGACTGACACCCTCGTATTTAAAGTAAATCCTGGCCGGTGTATCCAAAGCTTTTTCAAGCGCATACGCCCTCATCAAGGGACTGGGACGCCAGATATTTAATACTTCCAACACACCTTCCGGGATGTCGATCCATCTTTCTGGACTCATTTCCTGCTCGACCATGTTCATCGGGAAAACCGGGGCCAGCATATCAGGACTGATCGGGTTGCCATCCGGACCCAGGGGTGGATTCATTTTGATATCCGCGTTAATATTGTACCATTGGCGTGGAATTTCATCTTCGGTCAAAAAAATTTTTTTCGCTTGCATAGAGCCCTCCTTGCCGATTGTTTAGTGATAGACAATAGCAACAACTTAACCCGGCCATTCCGGGGAAAATAATAAAAAATCGATAAATTTGTGAGATATGGCAGTGATCAGGTGTAGGATACAATTAATATTTTTTAATATCAGACACTTATCAGCATAAAATGTATCCATTTATTATCTTGACTTCAATGTGTATACTGTATACATTGCATAGTCAAGAAAATTATAGCTGACCTAATATTCCGGCACTTGTTGAAAGAATGGCTTGATGACCTGAAAATTCGGATTGGAAATTCCTTTTACAATCGAATTACTGTAATATCGACAGAGGGATATCCACAGATCTTCAATGATAATAATCTCGCAATAAGTCAAAATTTTCGAATTTTGGTCTTATAGCCAATAGAAATTAAAAGCCCTGAATTTTGATTTTTGTGCTTTTTGCGCCTTTTTACGGCCACATCAATCTTCAATTTTTAAATTCTCCGCGGACCCGGATTAGGTAGAAAGGACCCCCAAGATGTCGAATGAAAACAATCTTTACCGCTCAGCATTCAATCCACTGCTCATCCAACCCAACCGTCCGCTGCCGGACGAAGTCGCCGTGATTGGTGCCGGCACCATCGGCCCGGATATCGCCGATTACCTTAAAAGTGCGATGCCGCACATTCGGCTTTATCTGCTGGATGTTCTTGAAGGCCCCCTAAAACAGGCGGAAAAGCGGATTGCCGGCTACACCCAAAAGGCCATCGACAGAAAAAAAATGAAACCCGAAAAAGCCGCTGCGGTGCGCGAAAATATCGTCTTTACGACCGATTATGAACAAATAAAGAACTGTAAACTGGTTATCGAAGCCGCGACCGAAGACATCCCGCTCAAACAAAAAATATTCGGCATGGTCGAAAAAATCGTCAGTGATGAGACAATTATTACATCGAATACCAGCTCGATACCGGCGGATAGAATATTCGCAAAAATGGAAAAATCCGAACGGACCTCCATTACCCACTTTTTTGCGCCGGCCTGGCGCAGTCTTCCGGTAGAAGTCATATCCTGGGAACACGGCAGCCAGGAAGTGCTGGATTACCTGTTCTGGTTTTTTGCCCAAACTGGCAAAGCCCCGATTATTTCCGACAATGCCATCTGCTTTATCCTGGACCGCGTATTTGACAACTGGTGCAATGAATCCGCCTATCTGCTGGAAAACGCCACTGCCAGCCAGATTGATAAAATAGCGGAAGAATTTGTATTTGCCGGACCGTTCTTTGTTTTGAATATGGCCAACGGCAATCCCATCATCATTGAGACCAACTCACTTCAAATGGAAGAAGGTGAACATTACCAACCGGCGTCGATTCTGGGTTCGGTGGACCGCTGGCTGACTCATCGCCCGGGAAGCCCTGTCGAAGTCAGCGACGAAATCCAAAGCACGGTTCGAGATCGACTGCTGGGCATTTTGTTTTCCCAATCCTTCGACATTATCGACCGGGGCATCGGCACTCCGCAAGATCTTAATTTTGGCTGCCAGGTCGCCCTGGGATTTAAAAAAGGGCCATTGGATCTCATGCGCGAATTGGGCGAAGCAGAAGTCGCCCGTATTATGCAAAAATTTCAGATTGAACGGCCGGGCTTTCCCCAGCCGCAAAAGCCTTTCACCTCTTATCAGGACTTTAATCGTTTTATACTTGTCGATGACTACCAAACCGTTAAAATTATAACCATTAGACGACCCCAGGCTATGAATGCCCTCAATGACGAGCTGACCGACGAAATATTGGGTGTTTTGACGCAATACGAAAATGACGATGCAGTTAAAGGATTTATCATCACCGGCTACGGCACCGCTGCATTTTCAGCCGGAGCCGATATCGGTAAATTTCCATCGATGCTGGGCGATTCGGATGCTTCGGCCCAGTATGCCAGAGACTGCGCCAAGGTGCAGGTATTTATGGACCGGATGCAAAAACCGGTGGTGGCCGCTCTCAATGGGTTGGCCATGGGCGGCGGCCTGGAAGTTGCCATCCGCTGTCACAGCATGGTAGCAATGCAAAACACCATCCTGCAATTCCCCGAAATCACCCTCGGCATATTGCCGGGCATCGGCGGCTGTGTGGTGCCCTATCGCAAATGGCCGAAGGGTTCGGCATTATTCCACGAGATGATTTGTTTTGCCAAACCATTGACCTCCAAGGAAGCTGCCGAAATTGGAATGGTAGCCAATCTGGCAAATGATCATCATGACCTGATTCAGGCCGCCCTGGATGAAGTCGATAACCTGCAGGGCAAAGTCACGGGTATTCCCCAAGGAAAGGTTGATATACCGGACTTTAATATCCCGGCCGAACCCATGGCCGGACGCCAGCTGTTAAGCAAAGAGGCGGTAACAATCACCGCCCAAACGATTCAAAAAGGGGTGTCCACCGAGGACCTGGCCGAAGCGCTTGAGGTTGGTTACCGGGGATTTGGCGAGATTGCCTGCACCGACGCCGCCAGAGAGGGCATTTCGGCATTTTTGGAAAGAAGACAGCCGATGTTTAAAAAGTAATTGCATATCGTTTTTCAGATATGGACCGGAACATACACCCTGATCGAGTACTATAGCTCGATCAGGGTGATTGATGTTCGTGGATAGTGATGTGTTGGAAAAAGGGTTGCATTGAACACGCTTACCCGAATGACGCAAATGTTTACGATTGTTCCTTCAAATGGCTTTTCTGACGACAACTTTCTCGCCAACAGAATTGTCTTTCCCCTCCTTGTTGGTCTGATTGCCTACAATTTTAACTTTGGCATTGGTGGCTGCCAGCACGACTATTGCAGCAAAGATAAAATTATTCATGATGACCTCCTGTGTTTTTAGGTCGGGAAGCGGAAACTGTGCCGCACAACCGATCACGGTTTTGAGCGGAATTCTGAACTTTCCCTGCGTATTTGTTCCAACTATAGTGCGGTTTAATTGATTTTGCTTGACATATCACGCCATTCTATTGTCTTATCGCGTCAAAGTTGATAAATAGTTGTGAAAATCGCGTTTTATAAACTGAATTGTCAACCGGAGGGAGGAGTATATCTAATGACTGCCACGAAATACGCCCGCATTTCATTGATTTTATATAACATACTGGAATTTTACAGAATAGATCCCAAACCGCTATTTTTGGAAACGGGCGTAAACCCCGAACTAATGAAACAATCCGGGATGAGATATAAGCTGAATAATATCAAAAGTCTTTGGCAAAAGGCCGCTGAGGTTATTGATGATCCTTGCTTTGGCCTGAAAGCTGGTGAATTATGGCACCCATCAAACTTCAGCGCATTAGGTTATGCGATGCTCGCAAGCCATACTATTCGGACCGCGCTTGAGAGAATGGATCGCTATTATCACGTAATTTCGGATGAAAAAATTATGGAGTTAAATGACACTAAAGATGGACTGACATTGACTTTAGTTTTCAGTAATAGTTTACATGATATTCCGGACAGAAATATTGCTCTGTTGGCGATTATATTGAGTATATGCCGCATCAACTATGCTGATAAATTGGCACCGGTATCGGTGACCTTTACAAACCAGGAACCTTCCTGCTCTGCAAAATTTTTTGAGTTTTTCAAGTGTCCAGTTTTTTTTGATGCCACTGCCAACGGTCTCACACTATCACTTGAATCGGTTGATGAAATTTTGCCGAGTTCCAACCCTAAACTCGCTGACCTCAACGATCAGGTAATGATTGAGTACCTTGCAGAACTTGATCGAGATAACCTCGCGCAGCGGGTAAAAGCGACGATCCTCAATCAGCTTCCGTCAGGTAACGTTACGGATGAAAGCGTGTCACGAGATCTTTACATGAGCGCACGCAAGTTACAGCGCCAACTTGAAAGTGCCGGTACGACTTTTTATACTCTTTTGAATGAAGTCCGCGAGGATTTAGCCAAGAAGTTTCTAAGGGATCAAGATACGAGCATGACGGAAATAGCCTATTTGCTGGGTTTTTCAGAAAACAGTTCATTTTCAAGGGCGTTCAAGCGATGGGTGGGAGTCTCGCCAAGCCAATATCGCAAGTCGGCCTGATGCAGGTATTGAAATAAATAATATGGCTATTCAAGGACAATCCATTATTCCTATTCACGCCTCTGACTAATCAGCCAAGTAATAAAGATAGTATGCTGATTGCAGATTCTTTACCTATTCAAACTGGGGGGTACTCACGGGATCAGCGGGATTTAAATTTTAAATTAGCGCGGTATCGATGGGTAATTCCAATTCTTGAGGACGTAACTGCGATTATATGAAATTGGGCCGAAGTGCATGTATGTTTTGTATATCTCACGGTATCCAGTGACGTCAAGATCGGAGATATATTGAGAGTTTCCGGAGGGCATCAAAATTTGTGATAATCTCCAACAATTAGCTTCAAATTGACGGAAGTCGGGGCATAGATGGGGGCAAATGCTTGCGTTCTGCCCCCATCGGCAATCTGACGCGTTGCTGGCGCTCAAAAATCTCTTATTTAATTGGTTTTAATTCTACCCGGCGATTCTGAGCCCGACCTTCGGGTGTAGCATTTGATACGGCTGGTATTTTAAATCCATAACCAACGGCCGTTAATCGGTCTGGAGAAATGCCGTGTTGCACCAGGTATTCCATCACCGCATTCGCCCGTTTGTCTGAAAGCATCAAATTGTACTTTGCCGCGCCCCGATTGTCAGTATGGCCTTGAATCTCCACCTTTATATCCGGATTTTTCGTTAAAATTTCCGCTACCCCGTTCAATTGCCGGTAGCTGGCCGACTTTATATTCCATTTCGCCGTGTCGAAGTTAACGCCCTTGATCACCCAACACCCGCGGATGTCAGCACTTGCATCCATCGGAGTATTGGGGCACTGATCCAGATAATCATAAACGCCGTCGCCGTCACTGTCCAGCGGGCAGCCTTTGTATCCGACCCTAACACTCTTCTGAGTGTCGGGACATCTATCAAGATAATTGGGAACACCGTCGCCATCTGAATCCAGCGGACATCCACTGGAATCCACAACCACGTCCTTCGGCGTGAAAGAGCACTGATCAAGAATGTCAATTACGCCATCCCCATCACTGTCCACCGGACCTTTGGCTTTTTGCAGAAAAACCGCTGTAACCCAGTCTGCCATTGCCTGGGAAGATTCCAGGTTCATCCCATATTGATAAAATCCGCATTCACCGGCCTCGGCAATTTCCTTCATTATGGCCATTTTATCCGGAGTTTCACGCGACGCCAAAACGGTATAAATGCAAAGGTTGTTCCCATATCGGGCCTTCATCAGCTTGGCAGCCCCTGCACTAAAAATGCCCTTATATTCCCCGTCACCTACCAGAATCACTGCAGTATGCCCGCTCAAGGATGTCATGTCTCTATCGGAATAGCTGAACGCCCTATCGACAGGACTTCCGCCAGCAGCCCAGGGAATTGTATCAACTGCAGCTTGGAAGTCACTCCGGCTCCACATCTCCGGGCCAAAGTGCAGTATCGTCTGTTTACTGGAAGATATGGGCCAGTGACCAAAAGATCTGAGCGCTGCGTTGAGCGTCATATCCGGAATTGTCCGATTCATACGATAGATAAATTCCTTGGACCTCTGGAAATCGGTACGGCCTCCCTCTACATCTCCTGCGGATCGGGAGGCATCCAGAATAACCACAAAATTAATGGCCTTTTGCCGATAATCTCCCGCTTTCAATTTGGCATTGAGATTAACGGGTTCAAACTGCGGGTGAATTACTTCCGGTGTATGTGCATTGCAACTTATTAAACCGGCTATGATTAAAATAGCTCCACACAGTGAAAATATTTTTTTCCCCATAACTCTGTATCCTTTCTACATAAAACTTTATTGAGTAAATCTATAAATGTTATTCCTTGTGTTCATACATATCGGAACTTTTTTTAAAAACTTAAAAAAAATGACTAAAGTCGCATTATAAAAATATTAGGAGACTACTGAATTAATCACGGCATCGAATTATTCACATTTTGTTGGACGTAACCAAACAAAAGGGCAGAAGTTGGGATGGCGCTGCCCTTGGCTTCTGCCCTTATAAGAGAGTTTGTCTGATAACCCGAACGGTTTTTAAGCCGAATTTCGGCTGAACAGAAATTAATTAATGAATTAATCATTAATTGTGTGCAGGAGTAAAAGAAAAAGATCACAGTAGATAAA
>Ga0056115_1000923_pt1 | contig 13257 bp, 7 predicted proteins | sample WorMetOlspDAHAB1_FD_77007 | JGI IMG/M metagenome (GOLD analysis project Ga0056115, IMG submission 77007) | Marine gutless worms symbiont microbial communities from Max Planck institute for Marine Microbiology, Germany - Olavius sp. DAHAB.1 ...
GCTTACAGCGCTCCCCCAGCAGGGTCTGGGGCAGAGCCCCAGCCCAAATCGAATTTGGTGCATTTTAGCCTTAAAATCTGACAACAGACCAAACTCTCGTGGTTTAAAATGGTAAAAGTAAATCAGACCAGCCGAACCATGCTTCCATGGACTGACAACTTGTGATGTGGAGGAAAAAATGAGCTATTTGTCACTTCATCAACTGGTAATTGTTTCATCATGATCACTTACGCCAGACAGACTGCGACCTCTTCCCTCTTCTCTTCCATTTCCTGCCTACCCCAACCCTAGGTATATAGCTTCGCCTTTGCCAGTGGGCCTGTGGGCAGCCAAACCACCAAACACATTTTGGTGCACTTTGAGCTAAAATCAAGAACCAATAACCAAAATGCAGACTTTATATAGGCCCATCCGCACTCAACAGCTAAGGAAATTATGATTAGGCCATGACGACTGTCAAATAAACTGTCTGAAAATGAATTACTGTACCGGCTACGCAAAACATTCAGCTAGCACTGCAATTAGGCCTATTGACATTAAATACAAAATGATTCTGAAAACTGTGTAACACCATCGTCACGATCATTCAAAATTCCAGGCGACGATTGCCCTTGGCAAAGTCGTCGATGACAGAGTCATAGTTCAGCGGGATGTCCCAGTGGACATACAAAAGAGCAAGTCCGTTAAGGCATTTTGTAATCAGTGATGACGGTGAGTGTCTGTAAACGAGCAAAGGAGTGTACGGTGATAACGGCTCACTCGGGTTAAGTCAGTCGTTGACCACCTATGACCTCAGCAGAATGGCAACTCATCCTTGAGGACAGAAAATGGCATCTTTCTAGCCCCTGTATCACCATTCTACTTACTGTGTGTGAGTTTTAGTTTGCTACATTTTTTTCGGTCGACGGCCCAAAGGGGGGGGGCATGGCCCAAGTGGCCCAATGGTAAATATGCCTGTGGTTTAGCTATATTATTCAAGGCAACTAAACTCAAAAATCAATTATAATATTAAAGATGGACAACCAAGACACCCAGCTGTCACACCAAATTCAGATTTCTTATTGTTGTTTAATACCAAATTAAATAAAATATGATATAACTTTTGATCCTTTTAACACCTGCCAATCATAGAGGCATTTGCCAACAGAGAGCCAAGGGTTTATCTCTACAGATCGACTTTAATACAGGAACTATTTGCCACATGCCACAGCCACTACAATGAGTAAAAGTGGCTCCACACTCACCATAGTAGTTGTCCTGATTTCATTAATAATGAACACTTTGAATTATGCAGAATATAACCATAAACAAAAACAGCGACGAAGCAAACAGGGCCCGTCTTAGTATACAGAACTCAGCGGCTATACTACGTCAACTCGTCATGTGTATGTCAATTCGTTGGTATACCGTTAAGACGTTTTTATGATGTACGATACGAGCACAGAGGCCTTTTGTGTGCGCTTGTCATGCACTTTTGTTATGTTACGTTTTGTTATAGTTAACCGTATGACGAGTTGACTGTATATATTCCGTATAATGTAATAAGCAGAGATAATGTCGATGACAAGTCTCGAAGAAAACTGGCCTAAATGCAGTTTATCAAAATTTTATTAATATCATAGTAACTGCACGAACTTCTGTTGTTTTACAATGCATGGTAATTACTGCCGAAGCAAAACACGCCCCGTTGCTCATGAAGCCGCAATGTATCTAATGACGTAATATCAATATTTTGTATTCAGTAAGTAAGGACATCAGCTTTCCAGATGTGCCCAATGCCGCATTTGAGCGGAGCGTGAGCGGATAGGAAAACGGAGCGGAGCGGGCCGAACACTGACTTGAGCGGAGTGGAGCGGTGAGCGGGCAAAATCTGCCGCTCAAGATCCGCTCCACCATAAAATCACTCGAAGTAAAAGGCTTAAAATCGATTTTAACAGTTACCACGAATCTGCCAGTGTTAATTCATTACTATTCTCAGATGTCTCTAGCCCTGTCGATGCTCGTGATAGAACTAATTAACTTTTCCATTTCAGTCGATTTTGTCTAATTCGCACCATGTTCTCTGTCAAGTGTCATCTGATACCACCAGAAGACTACTGGTTATTATAACTTTGCGGGAACGTTCCCACAATCTTACCATAATAACATGCTCGGAAAGAGCTTCTTGTATAGAATACTATTCAGAGATACAGGGTGGACCAAAAAATTGGTGCATGTTTGTACGCCTTATAACTTAATCAAATATTACACAATTTTCCAACTTTTTCACTGTCAGAATCGGGAGAAAATTTGTAATAATACTATCACTAAAGATCCCACCACACCTCAAATATGTCGCTACACTACCTTGTGAAATATCAATGTCTTCAAACAAGCAACAATTGAATACAGGACTTCTGTAAGAAACACATTTTAACAAAATAACAGGAAACAACGTGTTTTTGTCTCAGTTATTATCTAAAGTAACTGTCACATCTAGCAGTTTTTACATCAAATGTTCTGTGTCCGCATAGCTGCTGCACGTTGCACTCTTAAAATGTGTTGTTACAGAAGTCGTCTTGTTTCAGTTGTTGCTTTTAAGACATTGACATTTCACAAGGTAGTGTAGCGACACACCTAAGGTGTGATGGGATCTTCAGTGACAGTATTACTACAACGTTCTCCTGATTCTGACAGTTAAATAATTTTGGCATCAGTCAATATTTTATGAAGTTAAAGCATACATAACGTCGAAAAGTGTGCCATTTTTGGACCACTCTGTAATGTACTTTGTTCGCTGTATACACTGTACCGTCACATTGTTATTTAGAAGTGTGATTGTCAATATTAGAATTAGCTTATTATAAAGGTTTGCACGATTGCAGCAGAGTTAATAGCAAATATTCAATACTAATTCATGATTCATCAAATTGTCGTCACATGACCAACATTTTAAGGTCACACACACACACGCGCACACACAAACACACAAACATATAAATTTAAACTCGGATTCAGAACTAGTTGCCACTTTTATAGGCCTAGTCATGATGGTCAAGGTACTTTCTCTGCTTTTTGCTATATTCAGCACTGCAACCAATTATTGTTAAATCTTAAGTCATTTTTGTTGTTGTTAACAATGTTGCTACAATGTGGCAGTCAAGCACTCTTACAAACAGCTGTCTCAGGTGTAAGGCACCACCTACAACTGGCGCAGACTGCATAGGGTACGTACGGGAGGCACACACTGGGCATGTGCCCCCACTATTACAAATGGCTGGGCACAGGGGGCACCGTGAGTAGAACAGCAAACAAGAAACTGACCAAACTATACTGACCACCACGAAAGCGGTCATCAAAACAACTAATTGTGCTTGTAGCGCCAAAAAGGGGAAGGGTACGACGGAATTTTTTTCCAGCACTTTGTAACCGCATGTGCCCCCCGCCACTTTCAAATTCGTTCCAGCGCCACTACCATCTACCACAAGCGGAAGTGCACCAAGTTCAAGCAGCGTGCACAACACAATAGCTGCTCGACGCACTATAATAAGAGACACTTACTTGACTGATTACGATAAAAATCAAAAAGTTCAGCTATCAGCAACAAATTCGGTCATTTCATAAATACATGTACTGTATAACATCACATTTGACAACAACAGACTGTCAATGTACTTTGCATCCTAACAATGACATTTTTAATATACGACAAAGTCACAAGAGATCGTAAAAATAGTCCAATCCCTGTCCAATCTCCCATATTGATACGCCAGTGCCAAGAGTCTCAGCCAGTTTTAGTCGATCGCTTATCGACTGTAATGTCGGATAGTACACTATGTGATCGCCGTCGCGATTTCTGAAGCAAAACACAACACAAAGAGACACATGTATTCACAAACAATTAACGCACGTCTAACTTAAGCAAGTAAATGAACCAGAGCACGTTGTCTTTACTAGCTGTAATGTACGAAGTGAACCTTCAAAGTCTGCTCACAGACTAGCATTTGCAGAATATACATGATTTCAATCAGTATTTCAAATTAGCCTTCGAGTCTAAAGGCTATTAGTTGGTGAACCTGGAATGTACTGCATCAGCTCACAGTAGCCTACTGCAAAGTAGTAGCACATCATGACATCACCAATGTGACAATTTGGTAAACAAGAGCTATCGTTCTAGCTTCACAGGCAGCAAACGCGACAATGTAAGGGAAAACGCAAAAATTAACTGAAACAGGTATTCAGACATTCAGACATCAGTTACCCAACCACGTTGACAAGCACTGCTCATCGTGTGTCAACTTGCAGAAAACTGCATGACGAAAACTTGCACCAATTTCAGCCAATGTATTGGAAAAAGTAGTATTTCAACATTCCTTATAAGCAAATTACAAAGAAAGGCCCTAAAGCTAGGTTGCAGTAGACAGCAAGTATCATTCTAAGACATTTGAGTAGACAGCTTTATGCCATCGCAAAAGCCGATGACAACATGAAATTCTTAATAATCCACGTCTGCAGAGACGCAATCTGCGAGTCATAGTCATCTAAAAACATCATCGTGAATGTCAACAAATGAACATACTTAAATGTGAAAATATGCTCTGATGCCTCTGCATTCCACTGAATCTTTGGCTTGTGTTTGCTCAAAATGTCTATATACCTGCAAATGAAACCACTATATGTTCATTTTAGCAATAAGACGAGGCAAGTATTTTTCAGCAATGAAAAACTACTGCGTATGACGTGATTTGAGGATAGCTTATAACAGTGACTGAATGAGGAAACATATGGAAGCTGCCTGCTCAGTGTTTAACTTTCAGCTGTATAGTAACTATTATTACTCTAATCAATTAACAAGCATAGTTTGGACTAAAAATCAAAGCAACAGGTGAATGCAGACTCTGGACATTACTACATACAGTACAGTGCTTATCAGTGGTGGATTCAAAGGAGGGGGAGGGGCGGTGACAGCGTCTCTTCTCCCCTCACTGGCCTTAGCAATTTTTTCAGCGAGTCGCCTTTTCCGATATAAAGAGACTTGAATATGTAAAAATAACTTTGCTGTCCGTACAATGCATGTGTTGAGCGAGCACAGCAGCACACCATGGCAAATAGTGAAAACAAAACGCGTATATAGTTGAATACGTGCATTCGCGATAGATGATGACTGGGCTGATACACTGTATTCCCCCCTTTCAAAATTTGTGGATCCGCCTCTGGTACTTATCACCATTTTCAAAGTAAGGAACGCGAGATTCAAGCATGGCCTCACCACACTTTGGTTGGTCACTTGGTGACAGGCATGTGTGTGTGATTTGCCCAGGTTCATAAAATCAAAGTGCTACAACGTTAAAGCGGATTACAACAAGTAATCTGAGCAAAACAAATGAAAAACCAAGAAATGCACTAATTCAACTGAAAATTGTTTACAAGGAAACAAATTTTCAACAGTAGTTCACTGTGACTGGTTAAGCATATAAAAATTCTGTTTTCTTGTAGCCAGAAAACTTTCAATATTGTGAGAGAATTTCTTCATATTTCCATAGTGTTACACAGGTGGTTTGTATGGTTACTGAGGCAACAGTGGTCATAATGCTAACAACAAACTGATGACACTTTCAGTTCCAATCAGCAGCCAACTTTCACAGAAATGCACTCGTTAGTTTCTGCCAACAAAACAGACACTTAAAAACAACACACGCTGCACCACACTTACTGAGTGCCTGTGATGGGACCACCACCACCAAATATGTAGTCGTTTCCATAGAAATTAAAGCCGAGCAAGATCTTTCGTCGATTGGGCGACGCTTGATCTGGAACCAAATATTCGACACATGCTTTCATCCAGTCCAGTGGACTGTTAGGACCAGGCCTGCAACAACATACTGTCTATGTTACCATCATGTGCTGCCAGCATCGGTGGATACTGTGTTGCACACATCAACACAGTTAGTATATCTCAATCATTACTAGCACCAGTCTACGCATTACCAGCAATGGTCACCATCACTGTATATTACTTGCATGGCTCGCTTCTAAATGGATTGTGGTGCGACTGTCGTTCTGCATGGCAGTTAAACGCGAGAGCCACTGCCACACTGTGTATGCATACTCCACAACTGCTCTAGCAGCCATTGTGTACAAGTGCAACATGTGACTCATTGCAGCACTGGCTCCTTGCTGCTTCACGAAATGGACACAATGTCCCGCTTGGAAATAACAGCGTCGATGTGTTTCATCCACTATAGGTTGTCAGAAATACGGACTACATCTGTTTCACATCATTGTTTCAGCTTTTTTGTTTCCCATGATATTAAAAACACAGCATGACTGTAGACTGCTCAACAAAGTCCAAACAAACAACCATTGACAAGCATGTGAAGCCTTTTACTTAGATCCCACGATGCAAGTATCTATCCATTCCATCGTGTCACACCCAGATATTTTGCATCAACAAATTTTTTTTGTTGAAATAAAACTCAGTTTACTGTGATACGGATGGACATGTGCACGAATGACATCAGTGGTCTCTCTCCCAAATATGATTCCACAATAAATTTTTTCAATTGCACAATTAACATGACTAAAATTAATCGCTCAGTGCCTGCAATTTTTTTTTGTCTTGCGCCCTTTGACTTTCATCGAAACTTATTCTCTGCTGAATGACAGTATTGCAGTTCGTGTTTCATCAATCACTTGGTTTTCAGGCATAAAGCTCACACGTTGTTGACCACTTTATAATGTCATGTTATATTATGAACTAGACACTGCATCAACTGTAACATCGTAAGTACAAACCTATTAATGAAAGACAAAGAATTTAACATAAAAAATCATGCTGTGTTGGCTTATCAGTCTGACATGTCACATTTTCAAAAACAACTCTGAAACTGTTTTTGTTATGTAGAATCAATAACGATAATATTGGAGGCATTGTTCTGTACACGTAAGTGTCACCTCTGTGGATGCGAAAAGTCGTACGTCATCAGACTGACAGCCGAAACAAATGGCACAACAGACTCAAAGTCGGACTGCGTCAACATCCCGTTACCAACATTTCTGTGACATCGCATACAAACACATACACCACATGCATTAAGTCGCACAACAAAAACTGCTATAACAGCAGATTAAAGTAGTTAGCCATAATTTGAAACAAAAACGTACAAGTAATTGTGTTAATCATGAAAATGAAATCTGTGCCAAATATGTGAACACATTGTAAAATCTTAATTATCTTCTAACGATCTTCTAAATACTCGCCAGCTTGGCTAGCTGTCTGCATCATCACATGAAAAAATCACTTCACCCTGGGATTTCTCTCATGCTTTGATACCACTAACAATATTTAATGAGCATGGTTTGCACTCTCACACCTCCTCCATCACTAATCTTGAGTCAACTAAACTCAGTATATCATTGTTGACTGTCAATGTTAAAAACTCTACAGCTATTTTTTGCAGATATAATTCATTTCAGATGACCCAACCACATTCCAGGAATACCCAAACACTGTATCTCCACTTTCAAACAGATTCTACACATAACCCTCTCTTCAAGAGTTGTTTTAAAAACCCAGAGTTTAGTACGTACCGAAATTACAAAAACGAAACACACGAGAAAGAGCAGAGACTCACCCAAGGCCGACCGGCGGAGGGAGAACAAGAACAAATGAAAGACCAGCGTCTTGGAAGTCTTCTCCGACATGTGTTATAAAATGCACCAACTCACTGCACAGTGTCACACAACGAATGCTGCATTCGTTCACAGTCACCACAATTCTCACAACGTACCATCAGAACTCAAAATCTCAACCTCCAATTTGCGAAATCCATCAACATTTTGTCATTCCCCAAAATTTTACGATTATCCACAGTTTTATGTCTAACAGACTTATTAATGCGGTAATTATAAGTTTATTAAGCGACTAGTACACTCAACAAACAAACAAAATGCAGATGTTGCTTCGCAATTCTAATAGAGAAGCACAAAATATAAATATTATGTTAAGTAAAGTGTCCGCAATTCTCAACTTTAGCTGACGCTAAAATATTTAAGTAGCATGCACTAAAGTTGCAACACACAAATTCTGTTTACAGTAATTATTGTCAATACAACTACATCTCGTCCTGTATTACATTGTACGAAGCATGAAGTCAAAAATCTCACCTCCTCCATCTTGTGTTTCTTATCTGCGACCAAATTTCCAACACCATTCCATGAAAACTGTGCTTCTGCAACCCAAAAAACACACATTCACACTTCATAAAATGATGACAGCCAACAGACATTGTCATTATGTGTAAAAATCTGACACTCACATTGAGAATTTAGTTACCTTAGCTACAGTAATTGCCTACCCATTACAAAGTGCATTTTGAGCACCAATTTCACCGTCATAAACTACTAACTGCATCTGTTTCATTCTGTTCATCATCCGTTACCTTTGGCATCTGGTGACACATGTTGGCATTTTATACACCGACTTTCCAGAAAAGGCAACAGAACTTTTAAACAGACTGCATGATTATGCCAGAAGTACTAAACTGGTCTTTCTTCTAAGACGAATGGAACTATCATCAGAATCCACTGCACTGAGCCAGAAAAGGATGACCAGGCCAAGACGACGAGGGTTACTGTTTAAGTATCAAGAATATTCATACAGACAAATATAGACAGTATAGGGAGGGGGAAATATACAACTTATAAGCCCAAACAACACAGCGTAGAGCAACACAACAAACTTGCAACACTCGGCTGGGAAACAAAGTGGACTCCAAGCCAAGACAACGTGATTAAACACGGGGAAGCAACATAAACTCGACAACTGCCGAACTGCGTAGAAACTAGACCGATACAGAAATACAGCTAGCGAAGACCTGAAGGAATTGAATGAGTGTTTGTGAGCAGATGTCATGTTCGCGCTCCGACGAGAACAATGCGGAGAAATCTTCATCAGACCAACTGTCGAACAACACTCTCGGCACTGTGTTCATTGCAACGCAGACAAATGTGTTCATTGCAACGCAGACAAATGTGTTCATTGCAACGCAGACAAATTCATTGTAACGCAAACAAATGTGTTCATTGCAACGCAGACAAATGCTGCACGCGTAACTTGTGTCTGGCAGCTGCTACTGTCAAGCCTACTTAGCTGAGGATTGATAAACATTCTACAAAAGTTTATTTGCCTGTGTATTACATTTTCAAAATTGTTACATTTTAGCCACATTAACTCCCCAAAATTCATAATTCCATTACAAAGCAAAATTATGCTATCATCAGTTAATAAGATTAATAGCATACTAAAACATGGGCATTAAATTTTCAGCTGCACTCACATAACAGCACAATTAATGTTACATAAAACAATTCGATCTCACATTAAATGTTCCCAGCTTCCAACATCTGTATGAATAACATCTGCCTGGGATGACTGTTGAAGCTTGAAAAGCACACTACTGCAAAAGCTTTTGTAACATGGATGGGAGTTCTTCAATAAGCGACATCACATAGCCTACCAATGCTTGGTAAACCAAATGTTGAACGAGTTTCGCGGCTGCTGCTGTTTATTCTTGTTCAGTGAAGTTGGCTCAAAAACGTCTTGTGCAAATTCAATATCAGTGTCTCATTAAGATCTCAAAATAAGAAATTTGAGAATTTATTCCAGACAACCTGCATAACAGTGGCACCTCTATGGTTATTTCAGTGAAATAATCCACAGATGGTTAACAAGTTTCTTACCAATGGCAGAGCACAAAAATTATTTCAAAATTGTCAGTGATTGTATATAATGTTGGGGATCATTTTTGGGACACCTGAAGCATGGAATGTAGAATTTCAGTAGATAAAGACACAACTGTGTTAAAATATTAATTTGACAAAAACACAAATAAAAATACAAATATTACCGATCTTAACTTGTCCATTGCCACTTACTTCTGTCATCCATTCTGTTAACAACATAAAACGTTTTCTGAGACAAAAGTAGAAAAAAACATGTATCAATATGCCACTCTTCATGTCATGACAATGCTTAAACAACCAATTTCCAACTAAAATATGCAAAAAGAATCTCATCACTAAGGTAGAAACTTTCCAACTAAATGATCTTAGTCAAAAACTATACAAAATGAATTATGCTAATGAGGAAAGTGAAGCACAAGAATAGTTTGCACACCTCTGCAAGTTTGTCAACAATGCAGACACACTTGCAAAGCAGCAAGTCAGACATGTCATGTTAATCACGCGAGGTATTCACAGCAAAACAGTCGTAACTGTACAAGACATAAGAAGCCAGGCCTACAGGACAATTTAATAGGACTTGAAAACAGGCATTTTGACAACTTGATGACACCTTGCTACCACCATTCTTGCGCATAACTATTCTGTTCATCTTTAACCGACTCGTTCGGCATGAGCCGATACTTTCACCAACGTACTGGTATTGCATACCAATCGACCGAATTTCAAAAGCAAGTCTGCACCAGAGAATGGCAGTAAAACGTTGTTCATTTGTCCACATACAAAACTGTGTCAAGTTGCAAAACCTGGCAACATCAGCTTCAAACTGACAGGTATGACTCACCTTTGTCGATGTCGTGCGCGCCATGCACAGAATAGGTCGCTGGCGGTCGACGCTGAATTTGCAACCAGACCGGTGACACGTACGTGAACTTGTGTGCAAACAACTTTGCAACGTCATATCCGTGACTGTTCCACTACAACAGTGTCACCACATCTAAGTTCGTGAACATTTCATGACACACAGTGACCCTCATATCCTGTAATGTTAATTTGCAGTGCTTAATTCAACATTTTATGAAATGGGAAGAAGAAAAAAATTTTAATAAATAAAATACTTGTAAACTGACATAACTTTCACCGACATCTGCAAAGAAGTATTTATTTCAAAATGCAACAAAAACATAACATTATGATCTTCAGAATGCAATGAATCACAAAAAAACAACATAACGAGTAACCATAAGCTCATTTTCTACCATACCACAAACAAAAGTACCATTCGTTCATGAATTAGTAAAAACATAACCACAAATTGCCTAGAGCAGTCCAGTTTTGATACTGCTGGCGTTGCTCAACTTCTGCAGATCACCAAAACCTCAATTTCTGTTCATGTGCTTTCAGTATCGCTGACCCTAGCAACTAAGCCACTGACATCCCATATTCGTACGTGCAAGTCAGCGACTTGCACCCACTACTTCCAATCGACAGTTTCTATCACAGCTGCACCGACTACCAGACAGGCACAACTATAATCATGTATCAATATTGTACAGACTTCATATTCGTATCTGCTGAAAATGCAAATATTCCATACCCAAGCTGTGTCTAGGAACTATCACAAATCAGAGATCCCACTGCAATATTGTGGCAATGTTTGGTGCCAATAGGCTACAGTGATGAACTAGTGGTTACACAGTGGCACATAATACTTCAGGAAACTGCGCCAAAATACTAAGGTATTATATCATTTAAAACATTTAACAAATGCGCTCATAAGCAATGTGTTTGAACAAATTGTCTGACTTAACACTCATTCCATTCACTCACAGGTGTCACATATGCCAGAGTTTCAGCTGGAAAATGTTTGATCTCGCGCTCTGTATCACAGTAAGTCTGATGCTCCTTCACAATCTCAGTCGCCTTCACTTTCGTCGTCACAAGACCCCGCTTCGTCACCGTCTCAGTCGACAATTTCACCTGAACAGTGACGATGCATCCACAGCACAAACTAATCTCAATCAACTGCAACAGAAAATACTGTGCTGACTGCTGATCACATGCTGCAACATGCATACATGAACAGAGAAGTTGAAGTTATGGCAGTGACCCACTCAATGGCCCTCATTGCTAAGCAACTGCAATTTGCGCAGACACGCTTGCGAAAAGCGACACACTGATTGCATTATGATTACGCAATCTGTCCCTTGCCATGCACTGCATCTGCGAGACTTGTTTTCAACACTCACGCATAACAACAGCGGAAACAAACTCATCGTGAGACGACATAGAAAACCGCACTTGTATCCGCCATAACACAGCATATAGCATCATGCCAACATAATTCTTAATAAAATAAACTTCATTACACCAGAGCACATCACATTACATTCATGTGACATTACAAAGTCGAGCCACTTCATCAATAACCATGTTTTTACCTGGTGTTCTTTGCTGCCCGGTTTCTTCTTGTCATCCTTGGAAAGTGTTGCGATTGCTGAATATGAGAAAACGATGCACAAACAAGCGACAGTCACCAGCAATCTCATTCTCATGACAGTATCACTACAACACAAATGCATATTGCCTCACAAACAAACATCATCAACAAGACTTTGGCAGTGACTAAACCCGCTAGCTGCCTCCATCAGCCACTGGCAATATGACATTACCAATGATTACCCAGTAGATCCAGTAGCCACAAGAGGCAGAAACCAAAGGCCAAGAAGCAGTTGGCTGTTATGACAGTTTCTATGGTAGTACACGCAGTTGTATAAGCCATGGGCCAAGTCAATGGGAGAGGGCGATTTTCGACCCCCACAGCTCTGAGACCCCTCAACCGATTTTCATGAAACTTGAAATATATAACTAACTCCCAAGCTCGACCCTGCATGGTCCACTCGCTACGCTATTTATAGGTCTGTGTAGCGAACGCCGAACAGTGAATCCCATTCCCTCGTTATGCCCACGGAGTAAACGACCGATGTGTCAAAACTCCACTTACGACAAAAACAGACAAAAATACATATCCGTTTGTCTTTCTGTCCCTAAGATGGAGTTTGACGTTGTCGAATCAAGTCAACTCTGGCGCGTCTCTCCAACTCTCCAGTCTCTACGAAGTTCGATCCTTGGACATAGTCGCATCGCCGGTTGCAGAGTGTGTAAACAACACAGCTCTCATCGATTTTGTAACTTTTTGTAAGTTGTATAGTTTTGGATTAGCAACATGTCAGTTGGTTACTGGAGAAGCATTTTTACTTATGGAATAACGCAGGTACTACTGTTCGTTTATAATTGATGATAATTTATTATAACACGTATTCTCGTTTATTTTTTCGACTCCTGTCAGTACTCTCATTTCATCTCTGTCATTATATCACCACCTCTATGCTGATGACACGCAACTTTTTCCCGCCTTTCATCCCTCAGACTTTCAGGCAAACATCTCACACCTCCAGAATGCTCTCACACATATCACTTCTTGGTTGACTTCTAATCTCTTATCTCTCAATTCTTCTAAAACCGAGTTTCTTCTAA
>Ga0056115_1000925_pt1 | contig 13247 bp, 11 predicted proteins | sample WorMetOlspDAHAB1_FD_77007 | JGI IMG/M metagenome (GOLD analysis project Ga0056115, IMG submission 77007) | Marine gutless worms symbiont microbial communities from Max Planck institute for Marine Microbiology, Germany - Olavius sp. DAHAB.1 ...
AACTTAATCAGCTTTTCTTCCTGGTCGGTTTTTACGATTTCATTACCACTGGTTTTGGCCCAAGCCGGGAAATCGGTCAAGGAACCAGGATCTGTCGTCTGGGCCTCTATGACTTCGCCGATCGCGACTTCTTTGATACCTTTGCTGACTTTGACAACCGGCATGGGGCATGCCAATCCTTTTAGGTCAAGTACTTTTGCAACTTGCATATCATCGCTCATTTCATTCCTCCTGTAATTGGGTTCAGGGTTCAATGTTCAAGGTTCAGGGTTGAGGAATATCGGCAGCTTTGAATCCCGGCCGCTCATTTACCCCCTGTTAAGAATTATACCGATTAAACGAGTACGGTTTATAAATACAGTTTCAACGCAACCCAGAACGCTGAACCCGAAACCTCTGAACCATTCTTCTAGATAAACAATTGTACTTTGGCGTTTTGGGCCTCGGCCAGAAATGTTGCAACGCCGGCAAAGCCCAGGTCATTATAATCAATAAATTCGTCACGGCTGAAACCCATCAGATCCATGGACATCTCGCAGACATAGATCTTGACTCCGAGTTCCTCAGACAAGGCCAGCATCTCTTCCAGCGACGCCACGTTTTTCTTTTTCATCAGAGATTTCATCATAGCGGTTCCCATTCCACCCATATTCATATTCGACAGTTTCACATCGCCGGTGCCTTTGGGTAGCATGGCGCCGAACATAGTGCCCATCATATCTTTACCGCCGGCTTTCTTTGTCTTGGCTCTGAGAGCCGGTGTCTCCCAGAAGGTGAAAAACATCACAACCTCCCTTCCCATTGCGACAGCCCCGGTAGCGATGACAAAAGCGGCCAGCACTTTGTCCATATCACCACTAAAGACGACCATAGCCAGTTTGTTTTCGGCGGTTTTTTTACTGACGGCCTCAACTTGAGCCTTGAGCTCTTCTATTTGAGTTTCAATATTCTGCATATCCATAGCATTTCTCCTTTGGTTATAGTATTAACGTTATTTTTTTAATTATTCAGATAGGTTGAAAACATATTAACCTAAATTTAGTTTACCCTATGAACTTTAATGCCAAAAAAATATGTTCGAACTTTTTTAATTTAGTGCAATTCACCCAACCGGAGCCGGTGCTAAAAATTGCACCTAGACTGATCCGTTTTGGGTTCAAAGGACAATTTAACCCTGAATCGCTCAACCTAGGTTACACCATCAATTCTTTTGTCGCCTCCATGGAGGCCTTCAAAATATCCAAATTCGTCAGCATGGTCTGGCGCTGATCCTGTGCCATCTGGGATAACACCTGCCCATGAATGTTTTTTAAAAACATATTGATTTCATTTATTTTTTTTTGTCCATGAGAGGTCAGGCTGAGCAGACTGATCCGGGAATCTTCGGGATCTTTAATACGTTGAACTAGATTTTTCTTTATCAGTCCGTCAATGATTTTGGAAACCCGGCTCTTGACCACATTCATTTTCAGGGCAATACCCTTGGCAGTCAGATAACGCTCTTCACCAAATAAACCCAGGCATCTGAGCTCGGCATCCGGCAACTGGAACCGTTCACATTGATACTGCATACGTTCCTGGCAACACTGAAACAATTTCGTAATAAGCTCTTGAAATTGTTCCAATTGAGATTCTGATATATCGGTGTGTATATCGGCCGTGAAATCGTTCATAGTACGAACTATATCAATCGCGATTCAGATGTCAAGCGTTTTTTTATCAATAATAACGTTATGAATCTAAGAAATTTCGTTTTCGATTTGACCAGGTACTTGAGGCCAGAGGCGGCGCTGAACCCTGAACCCTGCCCCCCCTTTTATAAATATTTTACATCGTCAGGCTATTATATTATAATTAGATATAAAAATTCAGGCGTCTTCGACGACCTTATAATCCTGAATAAGGAGGAAATTATGCAGATTAAGCTGCGCGTCGCTATCATTCTTTTCGTGATACCATCTGTTCTGGTCGGTTTTTCGGCCTGTTCAAAAAAAACGCCTGCAACCCAGGTATCCGTCGCTGCAATACCGCAAGAGGACCTGGAGGCACAAAAGATCAGAGAACAATTGGAAAAGGAACGTCAGGAACACGAAGCGAAAGTGCGTCAATTACGGGCCGAAAAAATAAAATTCATGGATGAAGACGTCTATTTTGAAAAAGGCAGCTATAAGCTGGGCCTTGAAGCCCGGAAGTTGCTCAAGAGCAAGGCCCAATGGCTGCAAAAGCATTCGGATCTCAAAGTGATCGTTGAAGGCCACACAGACGAGGCGGGTTCAAAAGAGTATAATTTTGCTCTGGGAGATCAGCGGGCGGGTGCGGTAAAGTCCTTTTTAATCGGTCAGGATGTCCAGTCATGGCGCTTAATAGCAGTCAGCTATGGGAATGAGCGGCCCATTGACACCGGCAACTTGGAAACCGCAAAGTCAAAGAATCGACGGGTACATTTTGTCCTTGAGGAATAGCGTAAAGTTTTCGATACTTAAACCTTTAGGTGCTTTTAACAATACCCCAAACACAGCTTAGCTATTCTTTGTGATCTCCCCAAAAGTTTTTATTTCTGAGGGCAAATCGTCCAGACTGATTGTCAAATCCACCCGCAGCGCAAAGGCTCTTTCGATCACATTCTCCAGCTGGATAACATTTCCCGGCCAATCGTATCGCAGCAGTACATCCAGCGCATCCGGTGATACACTTAAAACCTTACTCTCATTTTTCAAACTGAATTTATTCAGAAAATGGTTGATCAGCAGACAGATATCTTCCTTGCGATCCTTGAGCGGGGGAATCTCAATTTTAACATCATTGATACAATTAAAAAAATCTTCATCAAAAATATCTTTGCGGGCGGCTTCAACTAGATTTCTGTTGGTGGCAGCCAATATCCTGGCACCGGTGCCCGGTTTGCCATCGGCTTCCGCCTGATTAAGACTATAGGCCTTAAATGCCCGGCTGATTTGAGCTTGCACACTCGGGTTTATTTCGGCAATTTCATCAAAAAAAACCGTGCCGCCGGCCACGGATTCAAAGAGGCTAATGGCGTGATTATTCAACTGGTCCCCGGCGATTCCTTTTCCAAAACTTTTACAGTTCAAAGGCTTATAGGGTTTATCCTTCCGATAGCTGCTGCGGTGAATTACTTGGGCCGTCAGTGCCTTGCCGCTGCCGCTTTCCCCCTGTATTAATACATTGGGACTGCTTTGGCTCATGCGATCAATTTGTTCGTAAATTCCGCGCATCCTAAGGCTGATCCCAATCAATTCATCGTAGCGGTGTCGTTCTTTTAAACGGGTTTTCAGAATAATATTTTCCTGTTTAAATTTTTTGGCTTCAATGATTTTATCAATAAGGATCCTGAGTATATCCAATTTGAACGGTTTTTGGATGTAATCATAACTTCCGAATTTCATGGCCTGTATGGCGGATTCCATCGTGCCATGACCGGTGACCATGATCACTTCGGTAGCAGGACGGTATTCTTTTATCACGGAAAGCAGTTCAAGTCCGTCGATATCGGGCATCTTAAAATCGGTAAAAACCACGTCAAAATCTTTTTCCTTGATGAGCTCGAGTGCCTTGCGACCGTTATCCACTACATGGATTCTGTAGTCGAAGGCAGTCAGATATTCTTCGACCAGCGATAAAATCGTTTTGTCATCATCCACAAATAAGATTTCAAACTCCTTCATGGCTACCTCCTACCTCAACTCGCCGGAATTTCTATTTAAGGGCTCACTGTGGCTGTTAGGACCTCGGAGACAGATAGTCTCCAGCTGGTCCGCCGCTGGCGGGTTCGTGCAAATTTCAGGTAACAATAATCAGATTTCGGACCCGGGATCCTTTTCCAATTGGTATCGTTTTATTTTTTCGACCAACGTTGTTCTTTTTATCTTTAGAAACTGGGCGGCCTTGTTTTTTACCCAGTTTGTTTTTTCCAACGCACTAATAATAAGAGCCTTTTCAAACTCACTGACGGCAGTGCTAAAGGAGATCCCTTCTCCGGCGACGTCCAACTTACGCTGGGTCTGCTGTCCAACTTCAATTCTAAGCTTTTCGGGCAAATCTTCGGGTAATATTTCCTCGCCTTCGTTTAGAACAACCAGCCTTTCGATTAGGTTTCTAAGTTCTCTGACATTACCCGGCCAGGAATAACTCACCATGATTTTCATGGCTTTATCCGAAATTATTGTCGGCATTTCCTCCTTTTTTTGGCTGAATTCTTCCAGAAAATAAGATACGAGATAAGGGATATCGCCCTGGCGCTCTTTTAAGGTCGGCAGCATGATTGGAATGTCATAGAGCCGGTAGAAAAGATCTTCACGAAAATTTCCCTTTTGAACTTCCTCTTCCAAATCTCGATGGGTTGCGGCAATAATCCGGGCATCGGTCTTGATGGTCTCGTTGCCACCGACACGCTCAAATTCGCCCTCCTCCAGCACTCTTAGTACCTTCACCTGGAGGTCGGGGCTCATGTCACCAATTTCATCCAGAAAAATGGTGCCGCCTTTAGCCATCTCAAATTTGCCGGCTTTATCTGCGGTTGCGCCAGTAAAAGCACCACGCCGGTAACCGAAAAATTCGCTTTCCAACAAGCCTTCCGGCGTGGCGCCGCAGTTAATCTGGACAAAAGAGTTTTCGTTGCGGTCCGATGCCATGTGAATGGCCCGGGCTATTAAGCCTTTTCCGGTTCCCGTCTCTCCGTTCAACATGATGGTCGTGTTACTGGCGGCCACTTTCTCGACAATTCTGAATATTTTTTGCATGGCCGTCCCGCGACCGATAATGTCCTTGAATATTTCCTGGGACTGTATCTTAATCGGGATTACCTTATTTTTTAGTTGAAGATTTGGATCAGTCATAATTTATTTCCCCGGATTGATGAGAACACGGCTAAATTTTGCCAATCATAACTAATTAAATTTGATACGAATTGAAATGATACTAAATTCTATTTGCATAGATGAGCCTATCCAGTCGATAGTTCCCATATTAGTGTAGCTAAATTGGGTTAAAGTCAAGACAAGAATATAAAAAGTTCACATTTTTTCAATGCGTTAATATTGGCTTTACTGATCAGCAGATTTGGCCATCCGCTGCCCCCTCCTTTCCGGCACCTTGACTTAATACCTTAATTTTGCAAAATTCAGGTATCAAGTCAAAACTGCTAATTAGACTATTTCGGTGAAATTAAGGCTAACGCCTGTACAATCTAATGTACATACGTCATTTTTTGCCGAGTTGGGCCGTGATTGAATATTGAAAAAAAACCTGAAAATAGCCGTCCGCGATCTGGTTGCATATGCACTGCGCTCCGGCGACTTGGCTTTTGATTTCTTATCTTCTACCCGACCGGTAGAGGCGATCCGCATCCATCAAAAAATCCAGCATTCACGTCCGGACAATTACCAGGCGGAAGTTGCCGTTTCTCATTACATTGATACGGAGCTGTTTAGTTTAACCATTGGCGGCAGAGTGGATGGCGTCTGCCCGGATTCCGACCCGGTATTAATCGAAGAAATTAAAACGACCTCACGCAACCTCGATCATTACGAAAATCATGAAAATCTAATTCATTGGGGCCAGGTGAAAAGCTATGCCTATATCTTCGCCAAGGATCACAATCTGAGTGAGATTGACGCCCGGCTGACCTATTACCAGATGGATACCGGTGAAATTCGTAATTTCCAAAAACATTTCACCACTGATGAGCTGGAGTCTTTTTTCCAGAGTCTGGTGACCCATTATCTTCAATGGGCTGAGACCATCGTCCGCTGGAAAAGTTTACGAGACGACTCTATTCACAAGTTGGAATTTCCATTTGCCGCATATCGCCGGGGCCAACGTGAGATGGCGGTCAGCGTGTACCGAACCATCGTAAATGAAAGTCAGCTGTTGGTCCAGGCTGCCACCGGTATCGGCAAAACCATGGCGGCTCTGTTCCCGGCGGTAAAAGCCATTGCAGAAGGCATCAGCACCAAAATATTTTATTTGACGGCTCGCACCACCGGGCGGATCGCTGCGGAAAAAGCACTGGATGAACTGCGCCAAAGAGGGCTTAAGCTAAAATCGCTGACCATCACGGCCAAGGATAAAATCTGTTTTAACCCGGACTCAGCCTGTAATCCGGAGGAGTGTGATTTTGCCCGCGGTCACTTTGACCGGGTCAATGCTGCTTTAAAGGACATATTCCTCCGCGATTCGTTTACGCGGGAGGCAGTCGAACGGATCGCACAATCCCACCAGATCTGTCCATTCGAGTTCGCCCTTGAATTGTCTCTCTGGGCGGACTGCATAATATGTGATTATAACTACGCCTTTGACCCACGAGTTTTTTTGCGCCGCTTTTTCCTGGAAGACGGAGGCGATTTCACGTTTCTAATTGATGAAGCCCACAATCTGGTGGATCGGTCACGGGAGATGTTTTCAGCTGAAATTTTCAAACAACCCCTGCTGGATGTTCGGCGGGCTGTTCGCCGTGAACTGCCTCAAATTTACAAAAGCCTCGGCAAAATTAATTCATGGATGATCAAGGCTCGAAAAATATGTGAAGAATCCGGTCCCGCGCGCCATGAAAAAGAGCCGCCGGACAACCTCTTCCCATCTTTGCGCAGATTTCTATTGATTACCGAACGTTGGCTGGGTCGCAACATCAAAGCAGCGTATCGCGAAGCGTTGCTCGAACTGTACTTTCAAATTTCCGGTTTTATGAGGGTGGCTGAAAAATTCGATGACAGCTATGTGACCTGTTTTGAAAAAATTCAAAAAGATTTAAAACTTAAACTTTTTTGTGTTGATCCGTCTATTCAGCTGAAAGACGCACTGAAGCGCTGCAAAGCAGCGGTTTTTTTTTCAGCCACCATGACCCCCATGGCGTATTTCCGGCAAATCCTGGGCTGTGATGAAAGCGCTAACCAGTTGATATTGCGTACGCCTTTTCCCTCAGATAATTTTCGGCTATTCGTATCCGACAGGGTCTCTACTTTATATCGACAACGGGAAAGTACCAAAAATCAGATATCACGTGCCATCAGCACCTTTATCAATCAAAAAAAAGGCAACTACCTGGTCTTTTTCCCGTCCTACGAATACCTGCAGATGGTTTATGAAATTTTTAAAGTCGATTGCGCTGAATGTGATCACATACTGCAAACCCCCGTAATGAGCGAAAGCGAAAGAGACGCATTTCTGAGGCACTTCAGCCAGGATAATTCCAAATCCCTGGTGGGATTTGCGGTGATGGGCGGCATATTCGGTGAAGGCATCGATTTGGTGGGCGAACGTCTGTCAGGAGCCGTGGTGGTAGGCGTTGGACTTCCCGGAATTAGCCTCGAAAAAGAATTGATTCGGGAATATTTTGCCGACACACTTAAGGCGGGCTTCGAGTTTGCCTACCAGTACCCGGGTATCAACCGGGTCCTTCAGGCAGCCGGTCGGGTAATTCGCAGTGAAACTGACCGGGGAGTTGTTCTGTTGATCGACCAACGCTATGCCACCTACCGCTATCGATCTTTACTACTCAGACAATGGGAAACCATCAAAGTAACGGATCACCGACAGGTTGCCGAAGAATTAAAAAAATTCTGGTAAGCTGCGGGGCCAAAGGGCATAGGGCAGAGAGCATAGGGCATAGCGGGAAAAAGGCAGGGGGCCAAGGGCAGAGAGCAGAGCGCATGGCGTAAAAAAAGTCGGAGTGTCCGCTATTATTACCCAATCTTGATCTTTCCACGCCTTGCACTTTGCTCCATGCTCTATGCACTATGCTCCAAGCCCTATGCTCACAATTTGACAGTACTATTATATATCAATATAATTAATCGAGTGTCGCAAATCCGGTCGTTAGGGTCGCGGAAATAAATAAATACGCATAGATTGCGCCGGATTTTTTTTCGCCTTCAAGGCGCGCCAAGGGGAGCATATTATCGATATGTGACTTTTGGTGCAACGCTGAAGGCGGGCAAGAAGACAAGCAAGATTGTGGATTAATTTGTTTCCGAGGCCCTTAAATGCGTAGATCAAGGATGCCAAGGTGCAATTTATAATTTTAACAGTTGTATGTTTAATAGCCATATCCGGTGCGCCCCCTCTTTACGCCCAACGAATTTATACCTGGACCGACGAAAACGGGGTGACGCATTTTACAGATCAGGCGCCACCGACAAACGCCAGAGTAGAGGATGTTTTCAAATACAGAGAAAAAACCCCTCAGGAACAGGCGGTAATCGAGCGCAAAATAGAAAAACTGCGCCAAAGCAATCAACGGCAGGATAAAATAGATGCCGCCCGACGCGCCGAAGTGGCGGCCAGAGAGGCTGAGAATCGAGCCGCAAAGGCGGTGGAGAATGCCCGCGAGGAAACACAGGAAAATCAGGATTACGTTAGACAGCTGAGCAACAGAAAATGGAAAAGAAAACAATTCAGAAAACGGATTGAACGGATAAAAATGGAAACCGAAGCAACTCAAGCCGAAGCTGAGGCGGAGGTCCGGCAGGCTGAAGCGGCTGCCCAAAAAGCAAAAGACGCCGCTGCCGAAGCAAGCGAAACACAGTAAAAAAGAAGTCGGAAGTTGGAATGCGGAAGTCGGAAATCCCACTTCAATACCTTTCCCCTTGACATCCCATCCGGCAAATTCTATTTTTCATCATAACCGAGTAACACTTTAATTGCTCCGCCCTTATAAATAAGAAAACCGGTGTGCCTAAGCACAAATCAGAATAAAATACGCAGCATAAAAAATTAATCCGCCGGAACTTCGAAATAAAAATTTCCTTCATATTTAATCAAACATTGTAACACTCTGATTACCCAGTTTTCAGGGCGGATTAATAAGGAGTCAAATATCAATCGATGAATATTTATCGCAACTGGTTTCTTGCCAGCCGACCCTGGTCGTTTTCCATGACGGCTATATCTGTCAGTGTCGGCAGCGCCCTGGGAGCAATCGATGGCGGCTTTTCCTGGACCTTATATCTGATGGCCCTGATCCCAGCGGTTCTGTTGCATGCAGCCACAAATTTGATCAACGATTACTATGATGTCAAAAGCGGCGTCGACACCCAGGAAGTTTCCACCGCGCAGTATCGGCCGCATCCGCTGGTCGAAGGAAAACTGGCCGCCGGACATGTAAAAGCCGCCGCGTACATTCTCTATTGCCTGTCCATCCTGATCGGAATCTATCTGGCGGCCACCCGCGGTTGGGCGCTGATGTGGATCGGATTGACCGGGGCCTTTGCCAGCTTAAGCTACACTGCGCCGCCCCTAAAATACAAATACAGTGCAATGGGAGAAGTTTCAGTATTTTTAATGTGGGGGCCGCTGATGGTGGCGGGTGCCTATTTTGTCCAGTGTCAGGCGTTCAGTATGGATGCCTTTTGGATTTCCATTCCTTTTGGCGCGCTTGTGGCTCTGGTGTTGCTGGCCAATAATATTCGTGACATCAATCATGATCGCGAAAAAGGCATCCTAACCCTGGCAATTGTATTAGGCCAGCGCAAGGGACTTATGCTTTACTCCCTGCTGGTCGTATTGGCCTATCTGGCAATCGTCTTGATGTCAATTTTTGGCCCCCTCTATCTGTGGTCTCTAATTGTTTTGCTATCTTTGCCGCTGGCGCTGCGTCTGCTGCGTCTGATGATGAAGCAGGTACCGGCAGATGCCGATGCCCGCACAGCGCAGTTGGACACCGCGTTTGGGGTATTGCTGGTCATATCACTGGTTCTGGAGGGCGTGTTTTGAATCGTACTGAGTTTCGACCGTTTCCACTGGCAGGAACGGTATTGCTGGCAGCGGTGCTATGGTTCATTACATTTTGGCTCACCTGGTCCATCTTCTGGATAAAGATATCCCTTTCAGCTGCCACCCTGGCTCTATTGTCATTCTGGCTGCAGCCCAACCCCAAAGAGCATTTTAAATTCAACGGCCGCGCCATTATATTAGGTCTTTTATCAGCCGCCGCCCTGTATTTGATTTTTTGGACCGGCAAAGCCGTTGCGGCCGTTATACTGCCATTTTCCGGTCAGCAAATCGGGGGAATCTACAATAAAGGGGCCGGAACATCAATGTGGGTCATTGCGCTGCTGCTCTTTTTTATAACCGGTCCAGCTGAGGAACTATACTGGCGCGGCTATTTGCAAAAAAACCTGATGGTCCGTTTTGGCCGGTGGCAGGGATGGCTTCTGGCGACCGCCATCTATGCTGCGGTTCATATCTGGTCGTTTAATTTTATGCTTATCGGAGCCGCTTTCGTGGCGGGAGCGTTCTGGGGCGCCATATATTTATACTATAAAAACCTGGCACCGGTAATCATATCTCATTCAGTCTGGAGCATGGTGATTTTCGCTGTTTTTCCAATGAATTAAAGGGAAATAGGCTCAAAGCTGAAGGCTCAAAGCTCAACGTCCAAGGAAAAAAATATCTCTAATTTAATCAACCTCTCGTTCTATATTTGGGTCACTGGACTTTCTAACTATCAGCACGATTCCTTTTTAAGAAGAATAGGCGCTCCTGCTATCAATTAAACTTTCCGCTTTATGTTTTTTTGAGCCTTATGCTTTGAGTTTATTGCTTTGAGCTTTCAGCTTTGAGCCTCGAGCTTTTTACTTGTTGCTACCAGTTCTTTGACGATGTCCAGCATTGGCGGCTTTAGCGCACGCCATTTGGGTTGGATCGCATTGTCCTCATGCCAGTTAAAGTCAACCAGATCGTATTTTTCAGCAATCACATGATCCTGTTGTTCGCCGTAGACCGTCCGGGGATAATACTCGATAAACATCATCCGATCCGGCTTGATATTAAATTTTCTGGCGACACCGCTGGCAATGTGGCCGCAGCAACTTCGCACAGACATTCGGCTGCCGGCGACGTCCGAGGCAAGAATGATAATCGGTTTTAAATGTGCCAGGCCTTGCCGGCCTCCCTTTTTAAGGTCAAATATCCTCAACCGGCACTTGCCGCTGGCCAGCCGCAATACGCCCCCAAAACCTTCCCAGGAATATATGTCATCATGAATTAGCACAAGCCCCCCTCCTCCGGAACCATGTCATTCTTTCGCATATCACCTTGAAATCACATTTTCTGGTAGACTTAATCATAAAAATTCCAAGCACAAAAATCCAAATCTCAAACAAATCCCAATTACCGAATTTCAAAATTCCAAACCAGTGACCCGCCGATAGTTGTGCCCAAAGGTTTTATGACATGGAATCTAAGTTTGAGAGTCAATACAATACACCTATGGTGATTGATTTGGTCATTGGTTATTGCACATTGAGATTTATTTGTAATTTGTTACTTGTGATTTGGAATTTTGTTGTCTCTAAAACCCTATGATGCAGCTAATTTAGAAATTACTTTGACCATACCCTGTCTGCTCCTCCCTGGTTTCGTCTTGCCTTGCTGCACCTTATGTAATATAGTTTAAAATTCAAAAAAATAAAGGAAAAATATAACGTTATGTCAATGACAGAAAAATCCGATACGCTGCATCATCTCGAATATGGCGACAAAAAGGTGATTTTGGTTGGCACCGCTCATGTTTCCAGGGATAGCGCCCAAGAGGTCGGAGAAACAATACAGGAAGAAAAGCACGATACCGTCTGTGTTGAATTGTGTCCATCAAGATATCAGTCCATTCGCCAGAAGGAGCGCTGGCAGCAAACGGATATTATCAAGGTCATCAAAGAAAAAAAATCTTTCCTGCTACTTTCCAATCTTCTGCTGGCATCGTTTCAGAAGCGAATCGCTAAAAAACTTGATATAAATCCCGGCGCCGAAATGATCAAGGCTATCGATACTGCTGAAGAAGTTGGCGCTGAAATACATCTAGCGGACCGGGACATTCGCACCACGCTCTCCCGCACCTGGCGGGCGATGGGGTTATGGGGTAAAATCAAGCTCTTGTTCCAGCTGGTCCTGTCATTGGGGGAAGTTGAAGACATCACGGAAGAAGATATCGAAAAGATGAAGCAGGAGGATGTTCTGGAATCCCTTCTGGCCGAAGTGGGAAAATCATTGCCAATATTAAAAGGTATCCTGATCGATGAACGCGACCAATACTTGACTGATAAAATTAGAAATGCTCCTGGAAATAAAATAGTGGCGGTAGTGGGCGCCGGCCATGTCCCCGGCATTCAAAAATATTGGAACAAGGACATCGATATTCAGGCCCTTGTTCAGCTGCCACCCAAAAAAAAGATGGCCGGCATACTGAAGTGGCTCATTCCGGGTGCCATCATGGCCATGTTTATTGCCGGCTTCTTTTACGGGGGCGCAAAGGCCGGCAAGGATATGCTGGTCTGGTGGGTTGCTGCCAATGCAATACTGGCCGGGTTAGGGGCCGTCATTGCCCTGGCCCATCCGGCCACCATCATTTCTTCTATGGTGGCAGCACCGTTAACCTCTTTAAACCCTATGATCGCAGCCGGTTGGGTCTCAGGGCTTGTTGAAGCCTTTACCCGCAAGCCCAAGGTAAAAGACCTGGAGACGCTTCCGGATGATATCCTGTCAGTACGCGGGTTCTGGCGCAATAAGGTGACTAGAATTCTTTTGGTGGTCGTATTTACCAACCTGGGCAGCATGGTCGGCACCTTTGTCGCTTTTCCGGTGATCTTGAAATTGTTGATCGGCGTATCTCCTTAGGTTTTTCGAAAAAATAAATTGTCGATATTAAGCTGCTAAACGACTAAGCGCATAACCCCGTCTACGTATGTGCAATGTTTTATGTCCTGTTGTAAATTTAATTCATATTCAGCTCGAAAATTTCTTGGATCGCAGGTGCTGATACCGGTTATATTGATGTTGGCACTCATCTCATGGGGTTGCGCAGGACGATCGACTGAATCGTGGGATAAGTTGGAACCGGCACCGCAAAAGCGGCTTCCAGCCATGCGCCACACCATTCAGGTCGGCGCTTTCTCCAATATGAACAATGCCGTGCGCTTTACCGACAAGCTCCGGACAAAGGGCATAAACGCCTACCATTTTCGCCATGAAACGGGGCTCTATAAAGTACGTTTCGGCAATTACGCCTCTCGCAAGGATGCCCGTAACAGGGCAGAAAATTTAAAATCGGCTGGCATAATTGAGAATTATTACATCGTTGGCCCCAAGGAGTTCGCCGCGCTTGCCTGGCAATCGGATGATAGTGAACATCTCAGAAACGAAATTGTCCGAACCGCGCAACAGTATATCGGGGTTCCCTATCGATGGGGCGGAGAATCACCACGTACCGGGTTTGATTGCAGCGGGTTGACGAT
>Ga0056115_1000927_pt1 | contig 13239 bp, 9 predicted proteins | sample WorMetOlspDAHAB1_FD_77007 | JGI IMG/M metagenome (GOLD analysis project Ga0056115, IMG submission 77007) | Marine gutless worms symbiont microbial communities from Max Planck institute for Marine Microbiology, Germany - Olavius sp. DAHAB.1 ...
ACTAACAGCTGCCCGAAAAACAAAACTACAGAACTAAACTAATCAGTTCACTCGAGATAATCGGAAAAACTAAGTGAATTAACAGAACTAGACTTAACTAAAGAGGAAACGTCTATACACTATACGCTAATATCAGCCGTTATCGCTGCGCGGCCATTCACGCTTTCCGATAAGCAAGATATTCTGATGGATCAATCCCACCCTGCATGCAGTTGCACTGCTCCTTCGGCCGACTTTGTACAGGGTGGCCCAGAAACAGTGAAGCCGATATCGAATTATCAGCGAATCTTTTCAGCCGTATTGAAGCGTGCCAATGAGATTAGATTTTCTTTTGTCAAATCCGTGACCTAATTTGTGACGTATAATACTGTGTGTGCACTTGAGCCGCGAAGCTTTAGGTTTTCGGTTTTTATCCTTTAGGCTACACTCGTTTCACCCATATCGCAGCTTCAAACACAGCAACTGGTGACTAGGTCGCGCATAGAATATTTAATATCAGAAGCTTAATCTGCACTCGACTTTGACTCGGCATCTTGCATGTTATTGACAGGTTTTAAATAAGATTTTCTGATTATTTGGCTTGGTTTACTTTAAGTGTCACCCTGTATGATTGTCAGCGCTACCGTTCTGTACAACGCTATGCGGCACATGTTCAGTGTTATAACACGGCTATCGTCTGCATCTAATGGTTGCTGTCAGTACGTGATTGTGTGGCTCGCATTTGCTGTTTCAAAACTCTGCTATATCGCACCTGCTCTCTGTCCACAAATGTCCCGCGTCTCTTATTCTCTTATTCTTACTATAATACGCCAGTTTTGCTTTCATGTACACACTGATAAAAACGCCCATGCACTAACCGTCACTTTCGCAAACGCTTCAGCATTTTTTGTGCCCCGTCAGTCACGCTGGTAAGCTTTATGAGAACTGCTCCAGCGATCCGCTGTTCCGATGCTCTGTTCTGTGTTCTAATTGGGTTTCGGTTTCGCTCTGAGCATAAATTAAACGGTTTTTTGTATAATTCGATCACAATTAACTTCTTACTTATAACTTCACCGTTTTAGTTTTGCTACGTGTACATGTGCCGTCAAATATACCAAGCATGTGCTAATATTTGACGCTGTTGATAACAATGGAAGTATTTCATTGCATTTTTACGTTATTGCGGGAAAAAGAACAAGATGGCCGCTGCCGCCTTCAGTTATTTAAAGCTCAGAGCAGAGCTAATTAGTGTGCGCTTGTGCTCAAAGTGTGCGCTTCTTATTTGTAAAGTCAGGTGTAAAAGCTAAACAAAAATATTATAATTAATGAAATAAAAATGTAAAATTTCAAATAGTGTAGATTGTCAGTGAGTGACAGTGGTTTGAAAGAAGAGGGCGAAGGAAGTTGGAAGGAGGATAACGGAGAGGGCAGCAAGCAAATTGTTCAGTTTAAAAAATACTTTTAAAGCTATAAGAACATCCAGAGAATTCAGTCAGAATACACTTCCAATGCTGTTCGATAATTCTCCACCTCGAATGTACCTCGTCAGTCACAAGAATGCACCCGAATATTTTGAATGCGCACAGAATGTGGTCGGAATTTTTAGAATGCAATTCGATTAACAAAGAATATTACACGACGAATTTTCATATCGATTGGGTTCTGACTTGTTTTGTAGAGTACTCCCATGTGAGTACTCCACAAAACTTCGCACCGTGTGCACTGCATCGACATATTCCGATTGCATTAAGATAATAATTATAACATATTCATATGCATATTCATGCATATTTAGCTTGTTGTTTGAGGTAGATGCAAATGCAACGGCCACGCGAGCGAGTGCTTGCGAGTCGATGATGACGACGGCGGCGGCGACGACGTGGGAGGTCGCCGTCTCGTGTGCAGGTGCGAGCATCACACGACCGGGGTCGACTGTGAACGTTGTCTGCCGTTCTACAACGATCGACCGTGGCGGCCAGCTTCAGTGAGAGACGCTCACCAATGCCAGCGTACGTTCCAATGCACATGCACTTTCACATTTATGTCGTTCAATTAGCTGCGATCGTATGCGGTTCTAAGACCGCACAGAACCGCCGGAAGCCGCACATATACCGCCATTTTATCACGGTCGGTTGAGGGGTTTCTGCCGTCACCCCGTGAATACGTATATGGGTTACTCTGTGTTGGGTGCCTAGTTTTTGTTGCGTCTTTTGGTTCTTCGGTAACGCTACGGCCCGCACTTCAGAATTTTTTTTCGCAAATTAAGTCAAAGACGTCGTTTTTGTGAGTTATGTGCCTGTTGGGAAGTCCTGATGACTAAATTTAATGTTTGGACCTAATTGTGTCAAAAAGACACCGATTTTTGGGGACCGATTTGTTGCTGGATTTTGTTTTTTTTGCGACCGAAACCGCTGTGACTATATCGAATAGGTGCAGAGTGCTGGCATTACATGTATAGACAAGAGCGAATGTTGGACGTTATGCGATGTGTAGCGTGCGACTGCGGAGACAAATCAGACGAGTGCTACTTCGACGAGCAACTGTTTGAGCGAACTGGTCATGGGGGTCACTGCGTCAACTGTCGTGACGACACGTCTGGAATTCACTGCGAACTGTGTCGACAGTCCTACTTCAGAGACGTCGACTCTGGCCGATGTGTCTACTGCGGCTGTCACGCGCAAGGTCAGTGCACTGTCGCTCGCCAGGGCTTTTCTAACGGATTTATAGCACTGCACAATATCTCCCTCTTCCCTCTCCTTCCTCACTCCTTCCCTGCATTCCTTCTTGTCCCCTCCCTCCCCTTAGAAGTAGGCCCCTTAAATCCAGCCAGAGGGTCTGGGGAGCACTCCCCGAGCGGGTTTTGGGGCAGAGCCGAAATCGAATTTGGTGCATTTTAGCCTAAAAAATTTTACACCTGGTGGCTACAACTTTCGTGATTTTTATGAGAATCAATCAAACATTATCATTTTGGACTGCACATTCTGCCTCCTGGGTAACACAGAATTGGTTGAATATGCCCTGTAGCTCGCTGTTGACAAGCTGGTTGCCGGTCGTCTGCAGGGCAACAGTCAGGTGGGCCACAAAAATAATGATTTCTAAATCTAACACTGACTCCAAATCTATCCCTAATCCAAACCCGAAATTCTGTCGCTAAGTTTTCCGTCGCCCAGTTGACCTGTCGCTCGAACAAGTTTAGAGGCCTATACTGCGATAAAAAACAGAAATGATAGAATATGACAACATAAAGTTGTTCTGCTTTCTCGTTGGTGAGTATCGTTGAATCGTTCATTTCGGCATGAAAATGCTGAAACAAACTAATTGACGCACCGACATTCAAAACACGACCTGGAAACATTGTATCGGTTATAATCTGATGTGATTTTATGATTTTTGTGGGTATATTTGTCTGTGTATAAATTGTTTTTATGCTGCCCTTGTGGCACAATAAACGATAATAATAATAATAATCGTCGTTGTCTGTAAATTCAGAGATATGCGTGGTATTTGTCGCTACGGGAAAACAAGTATGGAATAAAGACGACGAACACGCTACTGCTGTACTGGTTAAAAACGAACACGATTTTGACATGTGAACAGAAGTGAATTATTGTTATCATGTCATCAACGCAAACAGCTTTAATTCGACGCCGGCTCATGATACAACCTTTCACTGTGCACTTACACTTATGGACTTCTGACGTGGCTAACTTTTGTGTGAAGTGTTTGTGCAACAATGTCACTCAAATCGCAATGAATATTAGCTGCCGTCTCCAGGAAGAGCACCTACCTGTTCCAGCAGTTATCAGTCTCTTTGCAAAACGGGAACTATCACGGTCTCGTTTCAGAACACGTTTACAGCCGACTAGCCTGTTGAAACTTTGTGTCAGCAGGCTGTTCCAACGGATTTCCTTTGCTATGGTGCAACAATTTGGTTTGTTGATGACGACCGGCCACAGTGGGGTGCACTTCCCAACCATTTGTATTTTGTAATACTCTTTGTCAATTTTTGATTCACCGTGGTTTTCTCCTGGTAAAAAAATATTAACGAACGCTTACATAGTGTCTGAACCTTGGTGTCTGTGTGTGTGTGTGTGTGTGTGTGTGTGTGTGTGCGTTGCAGGAGCGGAGAGCAGCCAGTGCGACTCGCGTGGCACTTGTCGATGCAAATCAGGTGTGATGAGCGACAAATGCGATCGTTGTCAGCCGAATCATTTCGAACTCGGTCCAGACGGGTGCAGGTCAGTTCACGGCTCGTGCACCTCATATGCAGATATGACGTGACACACCTTTGTTGATGTGGATTAACCAGTTTGAAACATCTGAAGCAGATGGATTGGCTGGGCGATATTAGTATAGTGCAACGTCAACTCGGCTGTCCACCGTTGGCGTTTCCAGTTTTCACGCATTTGGAACAGTCTGTTACATCACGTCACTTCAACACCATCTCTTCAGACTTTCCGAAGAAGAGGCTGAAACCGATTTTGTTCAGCCGCAGTTTTCCGTTCTAATTTGTTCCTCCCTATGACAGATACGACTTTATTCTTGGCCTAGCATCCTTCGGGCTTATAGACACCCCATTTGTTAATCGACTAACCATGTAACAAAGGTGACAGAGGTAATGCTCAGCTGATCGTAAAACTCATTTCGAGCGTTTGCGTTGACGGAACTCGAGCAAAAGCCGATTCATTCGACGTATTGACATGACGTGGTCAGTTTTAGTGTCGGTTTTGCGTCGTTGCAGAGTTTGCAGCTGCTCGGAGGCAGGCAGTCTGCACAACAATCCCGAATGTCTTCCGGACACTGGCATTTGTCGCTGCAAAGAAAATGTCGAAGGACTCAACTGCGATCGGTCGGCTTATTCACTTGCTGCTGTGGCGTTTCTATTCAAGTGGAGAATAATTAAGAATTTTGTTCATTCGACTGCACTGTGTCAAAACATGTATTCACCGTAAATTGTAGGTAATGTATGTGCACAAACGTATAAACAGGAAATCGGCAAACTGGCCAAATTAATCGCTGGGCAGATAATCCACCTTTCTGTTTCAGCAGTTGTCAGTATAGCCCCCCAAAGGGGAAATGCGGTCACCTTCCTCGACACTTTTGACTCCGATTAGACGCTGTTGCAGTCATACTTTGCTTAGTGCGTATTTAAAGCCTGCATCTTTGTGCTGGTGGGCGAAAAAAATATTAATAACAAGAATGGTAAGAATTTGGTTTGTCTGACAAGTGGATAAGTTCACGCGCACATACGTTGTAGAAAGTATTACACAACAATGTCTGCTGAACAATTTTACATTAAAAAAGAAAATCGATTTTCTTAGCGTAGTATCTGGAGCAAATATTCATATTGCAATTAAATAAATTCGCACGTTGTTATAGTGCATCTTTGATAGTCTAATTCGGCGAAAAATCTAATCTTAACGGCAGGCTTTTATACGATTTCACACGCGATCTGTTTACGAGTCGGTATAGGAGACTTTTTGGGAGCCACCCTGTATATCAGCTCGCCACTAACTCTTAGTGTGTTTAGCCTGCGATATCTTGAGACATTCTTGTTTGCTCGTTATTAATTCATGCAACGCTGTAGCGCGATAGGGGCTGTGTCGCTGCTTCGTTATACAAGTATATTATTATTATTATTATTATTAAAAGCGTGGGTTGTGATGTGGTAGGTGTAAAGCTGGTTATTACGGTCTGTCGACTGACAATCCACTTGGCTGTATTCCGTGCTTCTGCTATGGCCACTCGTCCAACTGTACGGCATCTACCAACTATGTGGTCGACGCCATTCAATCGGATTTCTCAGCAGGTGCGACGACCCGACCACCCACGTCGGTGTCACAACATTGCTGTCAGCGTTGTATCGTCACAGTCGCATGCACACCTGTCAGCCAACAAGCAGTGCATGCGATTTGAGCGGATAAAAACTTTGGGAGCACATGACCCCGTTACGAAGGTCTGGGGGACCGTGTCCTTTCCTTCCTTGGGGGTTCTGGAGCAAAGCCCCTCTCTGGTCAGGGATCAGTGTAAGTTCCTTCGCACTGGTATATAACAGTATAACAGTGATTCAAATGCGCTGATTGCCATGCTAATTTATGTTAAACCGGTTTTATCAGTTTCAGTCGTCAGTTAAAGACATTCTTGTTTGCACACTATTAGGCACTACGTATCGATTGAAATGTCGACAAACGCGATTAAGATTACGATTTTGGTCAGCCTGAATATCTGCAACTGCTGTCTTTTGTGTGGCAAGATATTCGGGGTCCGGAAGAACAAATCTGGAACCGGCGTAAAACATCACAACCTCAGAATGAGATGTCACAATCGGTATCGGCCGACGACAGAAATTTTATTGCTGACTTTTATTCAACGATGATTGTTAGAACGACCGTTTCATATCAGTCGCGGACTACAGCGGTGTGCCGACTGCAGTATTAAAGTTTTAACGAATGACGGGCAGCTGGCAACAGAAGACGAAAGTATGATGCGTCGTTACAAAGAAGGCAGTGCCCTGCATGCGAATTGAAATGCGAATGTTGTTTTTGTTTCAGACGCAGACGGCTGGACGGCAGTGTCGTCTGTCGACGGTCGTGAAGTTCCGGTCGAATTCAGCGCCACACCGGGAATCATTTACGTGCGCGCACCTGCTGACGACGACGACGATGATGTGTTTCTTGTTGCGCCAGGCATGTAACGCGCTGCATGCTGTGTCTGCTCTTCTTATCAGAAACATAGATTTCGAATAATTTATCTTCACACGCGCAACGGCCACTATGAGCATTATCTCTGTAACAGTCTACCGGAGGACATCACAACTGCTTCATCACTAACAATATTTCCACGTAGACTGAAAACACACCTATTTTGGCAGTCATATACAGACATTATTTTGTAGTTTGGTTTTGGTTTTTCTCGCCATGGTGGGTGGTCTTGGCCCACTTTAAACATCTGTATGCAATAATGTCATATAATGTGTATTTTTTGTTCGAAAGAGTTTCGGATGCTAGTGCAGCGTTTCAACGCTGTCTTGTTGAATGACATCTTGCCAGCCGCTGACTGCACGGACTGATGCATACCAATTTTGTATATCTCAGATTTTAAACTCCCTCGGCAACATAATCTAAGCGTCCGAGGGTCTAGACAAAATGATGTTGTTTTCGATAATATGGCGTTGATCATTTCTCTAATGATTCTATCACTTCATTAGTCGTTTTAATTGTTTCTACATGTAGTACGTGTTCAAATGTGATTTATCTTGGGTTTTGTGTTCTTAAGTTTTTTTTGGATTATATTCACTGTGTTACTTCTATGTCGTGATTTTACATGAATATTGTACAGTAGTGATTTCGGTAACGTGACGATGATGATGATGATGATGATGATGTAGTTTGTGATATGATTACTGTGGTTGCATGTCGTTGCAGCTAAGTTTCTGGGCGACCAGCGACTGAGCTACAACTCTCTGTTGACGTTCAGCCTCTACCTCGACGACGACCACGACGACGTGCGAGCGTCGGTCAACGACGTCATCCTGGAAGGAGAAGCTCGATCAGTGAGCGCTCCGATCTTCGCACAGGACAATGCGACGCCCGGTCGTACCAGTCACAAGTTCCAGTTCCGTCTCAACGAACACCGAACTCATCAGTGGACGCCGCAGCTCGACTCTGCTCAGTTCGTCGACGTCTTGTCCAACCTCACTGCCATCAAAATACGCGCTACGTTCTCCGCACACGGCACGAACCATTCGCATTACAAGTCTCATAACAATTATAAAGGAAGGCGCATCACACAAAGCACAGATGATCACCGCGAGAGCGCCTTCCTCTTCCAGCGACTCTCCATTTAAATTCAACGCTACAATGCAGTCGCTGTCTTGAGTACCTTCGCCCACACAACCCCCGAGGACGAAATGTAGCCGTTTCATCACTTGTTCTAGATTTCAGCTTAGTTTTTAGCCCGAGGGCAAAAAATAAAAAAATAAAAAAAAATAATAAATGCTTGACGTCGTGACGGCCGACCAGAGCAAAGTGCGCTACCAAACGATTTGTAATTTATTTGGAATTATTGAGCCGTCAGGGTGTTCCCCTGGTAAAAAATTAATAATAATTCATAGATTGCGAAAGTTGAAGTTTGCAGTTTTGTTTTTTACAAGGTAGTGTAGCTACACTCGTAACGTGTGGCGAAACAACGATGTGACGAATTATTTTCAAATTTTCAAGCGCAGTTAGTTTAATAGTATCGTCGGTATTGTTTAAACTCTCTCTGTGTGTGCTCACTGTCTGTTCAATTGTTATTTGATTTTACATGGGCGGATGCAGGGGAGATGACAGGAATGACTAGTCACCTTTCCCCTCCCTGAAAGAGAGAAAAACAGTATATTATCAAGAATATCACATCTCAGATTAATAATGTTGCTTTAAAATGCATTTTCTGGAAAATGCATTTTTCAGTTTGCCATCAGGTTCTCAGTCACTACCAATACGTCCAGTGCTTCTTCTGAGACCGCTTCAAGCCCCTCAGTGCCCGTCGGGTTCCCGAAGTCACCTCCCCCCTCTCTAAAAATCTTAGATCCGCCACTGTGTACATGTTACTTTATAGCTGCTGAACGAAATAAAATGAGCGACTAAACGAAGTGACGTTGACGGTTTCGTTCGCAGGCTTCACTTTCGTCGACGACGTGACGCTGTCGACAGCCGTGCGTCACGACCAGCCACTGGCCGATGAGCAGACGCTAGCCGTCAACGTGGAGCAGTGCACCAGTCCAGTCGGCTACACGGGCCAGTTCAGTGAACACTGCGACGCTGGATTCCATCGCGATCCTCCAGGCGCTGGACCACACGCGCGTTGTGTGCCATGCTCGTGTCACGGTCACTCTGACACGTGCGACGTCGACACTGGTCAGTCTGTGCGTTGACCATTGTCCAGTGGCCGTTCTAGACTCGAAAATCTGGGAAGCGGCACAGGTGTGCGGCCATCTGGACGACTGGGCGACAAAATTTCGGGTTAGGGTTAGAGATTAGGGGCGGACTGGCTCTTCAAACCAGCACTGGCTAATTAGGCAGACCGGCGGGCCCCATGAGCAGTAGCATAACTCGGAACTCGGGCCCCTGCAAATAATTTATCCGAGTAGAGCCAGCCCTTCCCTGAGGCCCCGTTCTCCATCCCACTCCCTCCTTCAACATTTGACGTGGCGGCCCACCTGGCCGGCGGACCAACCGGTCCACGTGGCAAGTGCCAGGCTGCCAGGGGGCCCTGTCTGTCCCTGTTAGGGATGTTAAAGCTAGGGTCAGTGTTAGATTTAGAAATCGTTATTTTTGACTGTCGCCCGGTTGGTTTTTCGCCCTGATGTCTGACGACCGGCGGGTGCGGCCAAGGAAGTCAAGTGTACCCATATACACTGGCAAGCGACAGATAACTAAGAAATCACATTTTACACATTCACTGCAATGCGACTGCTATTGTGTCATAATTACAGTTCGTTAGTGAATAACATTTATTCTTATTTGTAATGCTTTTAATGGAGATTAATTTTTGAACTGCATAACCTGCTTGTCTTTTCCTTCGCCGAACGATCAGTGCTGCATTTGGATTGTGGAAATCATGCGTCTTATGTTGACACTTTTAACTGCACAAATACGAGTTGCAAATGCAGAAATCATGCTAGAACTGCACATTTGTGTAAAAATACGCACTATATCAATATTAGAAATAATAATAATAATTTTGAGAGCGCAGCAGTCACAGAGTCGCCTTCTACAGCGTTGCCGTAATTCATACGAGCAAACAAGAATGTTGTAAGAGGACGCCTAAAACATCTCGAGATCGTGATGAGTCTCTAGGGTATTCCAGAAGGCTTTTCCAAACGGCTGGACCGCCATAGCTGAAACCACGAGCTCCGTATGTAGGTGGACAGTCTGAGTGGGGGGACGAATCAGGTTGATATCTAGTAGCAGAATTTGGGGAAAATATATTGATCTATAAAAGTGCAAACGCGCATTCGTTTGATATATACGTTCATTTGGAGTGTTTGCCTCTGCGCACTCACAGGACGCTGCTTCTGCCAGCACAACACAAGCGGTGACCACTGTGACAGATGCGTGCCTGGTTTCTACGGCTCACCGACCGACGGTACTCCAACTGACTGTCAACCGTGTCCGTGTCCTCCGGGCAGCAACTGTGTCCAGCTGCTCGACGCTCAAGTCGCCTGTTTCGACTGTCCGTCTGGGTTCACAGGTTTGTTCCGTGAGGCATCTCGCTGTATAGTATAGCCGACCGCTTTCTGGCAGCGTTATGACCGATCGTCAACGGAAATACACAAAACAGAAGTGGACAAGTGGACACACGCACACCTCCTATGTATAGGCATATGCATATGTGGTCAGGCATGCACGGTATTAGGCATAAAAGTTTTCGGAACTTCCACGATCTTGCACTAGGTGGAGTTATTGGAATAACAAAAAAAATCGAGCGTCGTTTGAATGGATTACACTCAATTTCGAAATCAAACTTTTTTGGTCACATCTTACACGAAGAACAATGTTTACGAGTCGAAAATAAAGTCATATTACGATCTCCTCCACATGCTGTTTGTAACTGCAACGCAGGTATGAGGTGTGAGAAGTGCGTCGATGGTTACTATGACAACAAGGCGGCGGCGTCTGCTGCTGCTGCTGGTGATGATGAGGATGAAGATGGATTGGCTCGCGAATGCGTGCGCTGCAGATGTAACAATAACATAGACCATAACGCCGTCGCAAACTGTCACAGGTCGCTTATGTCACGTTTCTCGGGTTTTATAGAAATTTAATTTGATATATTTGACGTTGATTTTAAATTTAGAATTTTTGCTAGTATCATTTATATTATTTTCTTTTTAGTAAGTTAAGTAGCAGGCCTATTAAAAGATAATGTGTGTAATATGATCATATAGTTTAGCAGGTTTAAAAGTACTTAAAATAGTTATATTATATTTTGCCGTTGCCAGCTGCCTTTGGTCGACTTAATACCGTTTCTCAGCTTTTCGTTTATAAATGGGTTGACAGTGACGTTATTTTGTCCACGCTAGACGTCGCCCACCATCTTGTAAGGCAATTGAGTTTCAGCAGTATGCGTCTAAAACTGAACCTGGTTAGAATACAATGTCGTGATGTACAAATAAACTCGGCATAAGATTTAGTAGACGTCGGCATGTACATTTGCTCTATGTATAGACTGACTTTAATTGCCAGCTAACATCGACGTGTAACAGTCGTGACGTGTATGCGTGACCGAAAAGCTTACAGTGGTCTTGTATGCTTCTGTTTAACTGCATGTTAAATTTTCTTGCGGATTTCCTTTGCCTGTCCCGCTGTTTCCGTTGGTCTGCAATGCCGCAGCTGTTGTATGTAGCCTGTGCGTCTGATGCACTTAGCTGATGATCGGAACCAAATTGGCGCAACGTAAGCTGTCACGAAAAAACATGAGCAAAAGTGTCGACCCAACTCCGGACCGGGAGGCGATTCACGATTTGAGAATCTTGAGATATTCCTGAGTCTATCCGCAGTACATGTAGTCCTCAGTTTGTTCTAAGTTCGTCTTAAACAGGGCCGCATGCATTAAAACTTGTACTGGCCCGGATGCTGCACAGATCTATAATCAGCTGACTATACACCACATAAAACAGTTTATCCAACCAAGTGTGCATGGCCCCCAAAACTGCGGACCCGGGTGCGGCAGCACCCCTAGCACGCCCCCCCCCCTTAAAGTCGCACTTATTCGAAGTTTATGCTAACATTCATTGTGCCCTGAGTGATATCCTGCGTTCTCACAACAAAGTCAGGAGCGACGCTATGGCTGTGATTGGCTGATTGCGATGTCCGAACTAGCTTTTTGTTCAGTCGAAAATAATTCTCGGAGAATATGAGTCTCGACTTTTTCAAAATGCATCGAGTTGTGGCGTTGCAGGGAGACAGGCGAATGTCTGAAATGCATCTACAACACGACTGGCTTTCACTGTGAACAGTGTCTGCCTGGATACTATGGCGACCCTATTGCAGTTCCGCACGGACGTTGTCTCTGTATGTTATAGTTATAGTAATAATAATAATAATATTAGTAGTAGTAGTAGTAGTGATAGGGTGCACTGCCAAACAGTTTGTATAACTTTTTGTTATTTTTCAGCCACCAGGGGTTTTCCTTAGTATATAAAAAATAAGTAAAATGCACTTGTAGAGCGCAGCAGTCCGATTCCCTATCGCGCTACAGCACAGAAGCAACTAATAACGAGCAAAGAAGATTGTCTTAAGATAACGCCAGTACCATCTGGAGATAGTGATGGGTCTCCGAGATATTCAGGGAGGCTGTTCCAAACAGCTGGACCAGAATGTGGCTTGTGGTGTGCGTACAACGCTATTTTGTTTCTCTTGCTCTGGAGATCCATAGCAATAAAAATTAATTACGTAAAACTGAAACAGATGGACTGACTGAAGGTTCGTGTTTTGTCAACTACAGCTGCAGATCTTTGACCTGTCCGAACAGAATTAAACAGCAGACATCCGCTGATCCTGAAATTGTTCTGTGTCATCTCTCGCCGAACAGTTGTCTGTGTGTTTTCAGCGTGCAACTGTTACCCGTTGGGCAGTCTCAGCGATGACGTCACTGTCCAGTGTGACGTCACTGGTCAGTGCCCGTGCCAGCGTCACGTGACTGGTCAGCACTGCGATAGCTGTGACGATGCCTTCTGGAACCTCGTCAGTGGAAATGGTATGCGTGGCTGCAAACCGTCGACTCCTAGCGAATGCAATCTTTCCGCTCTTCTGTTTGACATACAACGTGTAATAATATTATTAATACCAGGACGATATTTACAGTGTTTTATATACAGGGTGGCCCCCAAAAAGTAAGCCACTACCAAATTATCGAAAAAGTGTGTTAAATCGTATTAATGTCTGCCAATGAGATTAGATTTCTTCGTAAAATTAAAGAAATGATGAAGCACTATAATATTATTCGTCAGTATTAAATATTCTCTGCGTGACCTACTTTTTGACGTCAATTACTATGACTGACCTACAAATTAGCAATATGCGTCACATACGGCAAATGATGTCAGCGCTCCCTCTGACATCAGTTCGCTTTAACAAACTGTGAATTCCATTCCTAAATCATCCATTAGTTGGAGATTTATGTAAAAATTCTTTTGATTTCTATATTTTATTTTTCCTGGTTTTAACGCACGATTTAGTCATATACATTGATTTTACCCATGTCGCAGCTTCAGAC
>Ga0056115_1000928_pt1 | contig 13230 bp, 7 predicted proteins | sample WorMetOlspDAHAB1_FD_77007 | JGI IMG/M metagenome (GOLD analysis project Ga0056115, IMG submission 77007) | Marine gutless worms symbiont microbial communities from Max Planck institute for Marine Microbiology, Germany - Olavius sp. DAHAB.1 ...
AGCACTGGGTCTACTGAAGGCCTCAGCTCATGCTGGCCGATCAAATGGTGATTCCCCAGCAGACAACAACTACGACGACGACACTCATTGACACGGAGAGTCGCGCGGTTTCTCTGCAACAGATAGAGACTCACCTCGGTTTATCTGTCGGCGCCGCTGCAGCAGATGCACTATAGGCCACATAGCAGCGCACCGGCGACGTAACGCAGCAGTATAGGACCACACGCACTTGGCTGCATCCTGCTTCTTCTGGGACATAGATGCCGCAATTCGGGACGAAGCGCAGCTTAATATACGCTTAAAAGCAGAAGTTCGATCTCGGCCAACCGCATCTGTCTTCGCAACACGCGGTAAGTTAATGGTTGCTTTCATTTCTGTCCGCAAATTGAAAGCGCGAGGCCAGTAACATCGGACAACATTCGTTGGCTTGTTAACGTTAACCGCAAGGCATTGGCAAAAAAGACACGCACGCACAATCATAAAACGGTAAATGCTTCCAGGTCAGTAGAGTCAATAACAGTCGTTGTCACAGGATTAAAAACGTCGATTCGATTGTTGACAGCAACAGTCTGAAATACAGTCAACTCTTCACACGTTCAACTCGTCACTGACAAATTTCGAAAGAGTGACATTGACAACAGAAGTTTTACATGCTGATTCATAACCATCGAACACTAATCCTAACACTAACCCTAGCCACTGCCCTAACCCTAAATCTAGCTCTAGTATTCGACAGTCTGGTCACCATTGCATTTGTACAGGTGAGGAGTTAACTGTTACCTCAACCGTCTTTGGTATCAGTTTATTTTGTCATCTGTCCTTGGCTATGTAGTGAAATATAACTGGAGGTATATCGCGGTCTTTTAAAAGTGCAACACAACACGTAGGTTATATGTTGAAAGAATTCGCAGTAACTCGGGAGCTATTTTTTTCGCCAATCGCCATTATAGTTTGCCATAATAAAATGGTGTGATTTCTCATTTCTGTACATCAGCTCCCATCAAGGACGCTTTTCTTCGGCGTGCAGTCCTACACAAAACGTGCAGCACTTCTGAATGAATGTGTGCAGCTGTTCAATGAATTTGTGCAGCCGAAACTTCATTTTATGCCGGCATAAACATGATTTTCAGCTTTAAATACAGCACTAAACGTAAGGCGGAATGTAAAAGGAAGTATATAGTTTGTAGTTGTAAAAAATTAATTAAATAATTAAGTAAATTAATTATAATTCCCTGCCTATTAACCCAACGACATTCATGCGTAAGTCAGCTTAGCATATTTGGACAAAATGTAATGGATACTGGGTTATAATTGAGATTTCAAATGTTTTAGACGACCGCGAGTTTTGGTTTTTAGCCGCTATTGTTTTCAGTTAATTGTGTTCGCTGATCATACATACAATTAGCATAGGCCTGCATTACTTAACTGCAGCGAACATCCATGTTGCTGGTCTGCGACGTAAATGCATTTCACCTTTGACCTTAGAACCTGCTCTCGCGTTTCGTTGGCTGTTTGGAGGATGGCCGGTTGCTCGTCTATTACGAGCTGAGGCCTTCAATAGGCCCAATGCTCGAGAGCTTAACATGAAACCTTGGAAGCGTAAGTCAATGTTTATAAGACCTAATTTATTAATACGTTGTTCTGTGCAAGTGAAAGTGGAGTCATTTTGCATTTGTTTTTATAATGTTGCTCTGTGGGAACACTATCACGTTCATTGTCTGTACAAGCTAGCGTCACCTTATGTGAATGTATCAACATGTTCTTTGGGTTTCATAAATACAGCAGCGTTACCAGTATGATTCTGCTGCTGGGTTTACCGACTTTTGATACTGTTCTGCAAAATGCTAGAATACGTTTAGTTAACACTCTGCAACTTTTTTTATAATAACGTGGTTGTTGTCTCTTTCAAGTTGTAATTTCACTACTTGTATGTAATGCTTCTGTTTGCATTTTGTGTCTGCACGTGTGTGTGTTGTGTGTGCTATGGATCCTTGTGGTTTGGAAAAAAAATAAAGAAAAAAATCTTTCCTCAAAGATGGACATTCTAGCTCTTCTGTCCGGGGCGTGAACTTGTCCAGCGATAATATCCGGATGGCCACAATTTCGGATGTGTCATTTCGGCGCTGTTCCACGGCTGTATTTACAGCCCGTCGAAGAACCGTCCACGAAAGTCCCTCGTGACACTGCGCTCGCTCGTACTTTCTTCCGGCGGCCAGTTGGTCAGTCGGCCGCGCAGCTGGTCAGTTTACTATGTTCAGTCTCTTACTAGACGTCCATGGGTCAGTGCTCACTATGCGCCCGAAGCCACGACGTGAAGTCTTTACGGGCGCCCGTAAAACAATAGTTTACTGAGAAGCCGCAATTCCGGCGAAAACGATTGCTATCAGTCACCCGCGCGCAGACTCTGCAGTCGACCGTCTGCTGATCACGTGATACGAAATCCGCTCCGGATATAACATCCTGAAGTTGAATAGTTTGAAGTTGAAACAAATAGTGAAATAACGTTTGGAAATTGTGGAAATTTCATTTTAGTTGAAAAATAAGTTTCGATGAACGTTTCATCAAAAACTTCGCGATTTGTTAATGCTGTAGCTCACCGCGTTCACGGAGTTCAATGTGATTAGGAGGCGCTGAAAATAACGGATATGAAAATGACAGACCTAATTGCAGGGCACGAAAATGCAGGACATGAAATTGCAAGACATACAGTTGCAAGATATGAAATTGCAACTTGTAAGACATGACAAAATCTATTTATTTTCGTTTATACAAATTCCAGTGAGTTCAGCAGTATTGTGGAAAATTTTGTGAAATATTTACAGTTAACTGTTCATTAGCAGCAGCATTGTCGACAAGAACTGATGGCATTTTTGTTAAATGTTCGTTTTTTGTTGTATTATGATGCTGACGTTGCAGCAATGGAACTGTGTAATGTGATAATTAACTGAATTGAAAGAAGATCAAATGATACACGTGACAAGTCTGCTAGTGGAGTTATCTGAGCATGTAACAACACCGACGACGTTGATGTGCAGCATTTACAACGAAACGATTAAAATTTGTAGCAGCTTCAAACAATTTTCTACAGTACAATGTATTCAGATTAGAGAACACTGCTATGTTTATGATGAGCAGACGCAGTTAAGTTTTCCACGTTAACACATTTGCCTTACATATAATACTAAAGATTTAAAATTTGAAAGAAATGCACACTGTAGTGTAATGTAATCTATTTTCGTACGATATTTGTCATGTCTTGCAATTTCATGTCCGGCGTTCTCAGTTAACCCGTAATATACAAGAAAGAGCCGACGCGCTGTACAGCGGCATCACCTACGACCTGATGCACCGCCTCCAGTCAATCCAGAACGCTGCCTCTCGGTTGTTGACGGGCACTCGGCGATACGATCACATCTCGCCACTTGTCCACCAGCTGCACTGACTTTCAGTAAAGGCAACACATCGACTTTAAGGTCGCCATCCTGGTACACCAGGCGCTGTCTGGGCACGCTCCCAGTCCCAGCTAGTTGACAACTGCTGCCGCGTCACCGACGCTCGCCCAAGAAGACTGCGCTCAGCTGATACTAGTACTCTTCTCGTCAGTCGGATGCGCACCAACTTCGGCTTTAGAGTGTTCAGTGCAGCTGAACCCCGTGTCTGGAACTATCTGACGACGGACCTCAAACAGTCGGACTTGTCATGCAGCAGTTTCAGACAGTCGCTTCCGAAATTTTTATTTGGTCAGTGCGATCAAAGCGCAGTGTGAATCTACCTTTACCTTCACGTTATAAATCTTTTCACTCACTTAGTTACTTAGTGTGTCAAAGTACTAAAAATATAAGCAGTCAATAACTATTAACTTCTGTCAATTCTTTTGTCACGTTTATTCGTCGTAGAGACAGACTGAGCATGTGACCCAGTTCGTATTAAATACAAAAACAAACAATATATGTTACTGTCTTTCAATGAAACTTAAACAATCGGGCCTCGAAATTTAGTAAAAAAAGATTAGTTCGTGAACAATAGGCCTTTCGAAATTAAAATATTCAGTTCTTGCCCATCTCTATGTGTTGTATTTTGAAAGTTTTTCTCAGACTTTACTCAATCGTTCAGTCATCTTTTTTCTCTGCTCTAAAATACAAAAGCACAATGCGCAGGCAAAGTGTGAGCAGGAAGTGTAAGACGTTAGCACTTTAGCACTTAAAAGTAGCCGTTAAAAGGTCACCCTCGGTTATAGTCCGTCGCCGACATATAACAGCACATAATGTGTTTAAATATTATATACGACACCGTCAAATTTTGACATTCTGACCTCGACGAGACGTTATTTTAGCCTAAAATTCACTCTTCTCCTTCTGTCCGTGTTTCAACGGTGTGAGTAACGAACGGCTGAAGCGTGTACCACAATCCTTAATTGTGCGCACTGTTGTTTCCATTGCTGTCCTGTATTTTATATTATGCAATGTGCAACATGTGCCTTTGTCACATATATTAAAAGATTACTTACTTAATCGGGAAGACAAATGCAGAAAAGGGGAGGAGGGCACAGAGGAGAAAAACAGGAGTAACGGACAGGGATTGGGGTGGGACAGGATCCCCGACGTCCCACCACAATTTGACGGCAGGATGACGGTTGACACTGGGAATCGGGGCCACGCTGGTCTAAGCTGAGCGACACTGCAGTTAACGCCGGTTTAATTTTACGTCTTAGATACAAGAGCCGGTGCTATCGAGCCCGCCTCGGCGACAACGACGACGCAAAGGCAATCACCATACATCAGCGACCATGTTGTTGCTGTTGGCTGCCGGGACTGATCACGTGACCGGGCACCTGTCGTCCGGTATTACGTTATGGCAACTCCTAAGTTAGCAAGTGACCGAGTTTCGTAGTGGCTTAAGCAATCTACACTATACAGGATGGCCCAAAAAGTAAGTCACTGCCTTTAAATGATCAAAATAATCGCATTAAAGCGTATTAAAGTCTGCCAGTGAGATTATAGATTTTTTTTCCGTCAAATTAAAGTATCAATCAAGTACTATCAACTGTCCGTTGATATTAAATATTCTGTGCGTAACCTATTTTGTGACGCCAGTAACTATGCCTGACCCGCAAACTAGCGATATGCGTAACATACGGCAAATAATGTCAGCGCTTCCTCTTGCATCAGCTCCTCTTAGCAAGCTGTTAATTCCATTTATAAACGATATTAGATGGAGATTTATGTAAAACAAATTATTTTATTTATTATTTTTTTTCTGGTTTTACAAACATGACTGTATCATATACATTGATTTTATCCCTACGGTAGCTTCAAACACACGATGTGACGACTTCACAAATCAAGTCACACATAGAATATTTAATACAGATTTATTATTCTTCTTCTCATTTTATAGTAAAAATTGATGAAAAATCAAGCCTATGATTGCGGTTTCAATATGATTTAATGATGATTCTTGACAGTGGCTTACTTTTTGGGCCACCCTGTACGTTACACTCTAGTAGTGATTTTAACAAGATCGAGGCCAAGGACTTGACCTAAAATTGCATTAAATTCAGTGAACGGTAACAGTCCATATCGTGACAGAGAAGCCGTAGCCGTACCGTACCGCATCTGGTTTACACACAGATGGTCACGCAACCACATCTGTGGTTCTGGTGGTTGTCAAATGTCCATTTCAGGTGTATAGCAGACTGCGCCGCTTTCCGAAGTTAGAATGGTGAAATTGAGAATAGCAAGCTTTTAACGACCGTTTCGTTGGACTTATAGTTCAAGGCCAAGGCAAAGGAGTAGCATCTATCACTGAACACAGAACAAGATCTATGCTTCTGCACAAAAATGATGTGCAAAATACTTATAAACTTTAAACTGAAATAGGTTCTAAAGTACTGTATAGTTACATGTAGAATACAGGGAGTAGTTTGCCGGCTTCGTTGATCATTGCAAACAAATGTTAACACATTGAAAAGCAGTTTAGACAAGTTTTGGGCCAACCAGGAATTAATTTTTGATTACAAAAGTACATTAACCGGGACAGGCTATAGGAGTTTTGTTGCCAACATTGATAACAAACTTTCCAGTTTCAGTATATAAGGCAATATTGCACATTTTATGGGTATAGAGGCTTATGTGCACTAACGTAATTAAAACGTGATTCTATTGAAAACAACAAAATTTGGCAGACTACCTTAGGCTCCTGTGCCAAATCGGATACACTATATACGGGCCGAATAAAAAACGTTGACTTGATCGTGATCTTTTTGTTAACGGAAGAAGGTGATCTGTACGTACCTGATACTTCACTATTATTATGTCTGTCCACGCAGATGAGGTGCAGTGACGTCAGTGAACTAAGCACAACACCACGCCACCATGTTGTAGGTACTTTGATGTAAATAGAAAATGTGTTGAAATGCGGTAGCCTAATCCGAAAATTCTTCAAGGTTATTCGCACACCGTGTATTTCGACTGGTGTATAATTCCGCATGCAAGCGTTTTCACTCAGACGTTAGTTTTCTCCGATACGCTGCTGCGCATCGCAGTATAGGCCTAAAGTTTCACAGACGGTGTAACAACATGGCTCGTATGAATTTATCTGGATACGTAGGACACGTGACTATATTCAGTTGAATGTTCACTATTGCGTGCTGTTTAGTAGTATAGAATTAGGGTTAGGATTAGGGTTAGGATTACATTTAGTGTGTGGTCGGTAAGTTTTTATGTGCGACTTTAGGTAGTAATTGTCACGGTACGGCCTCCAACATGGCGGGCGGTAGGCCTAACTGTTGTCGAGAGAATGGCGCCACTGTCACCCCATGTATAATAGTTGCATATCTCGCATCAACTATCAACACTTTTCCTCCATAACGTATCTTGGTCTATCAAGTCCGTGCATGGGTGGCAGCTAGAAAAGAAGTCCGTAAATAATCAGAGCATGCAACGCGTAAACCTATCCAACGGCACTGTCCCTTTGTGACCCCGAAACACAATGTACATCAATCGCGGAACCGGAGCTGAATCAGTCGTATGTTGTAGCCTGACAGCTAGCATTCTGATGAAATTCGGGCTCTGGGCACCGAGCCGTCGAAAAAGTTTCGTTGTCAATGTCAGTTTCAATCGTGAATTTATCTAGCGCAGAATTATCTTAGTCTTCCGCACCGGACATACGAAACACGAAAGTGTTCCCAGTCAATGACGTTATTGACATAAGGAAAAGATAATTTCTCGTGAAATATGACCTCTCAGATAACCTGCTATGCCAATTGTGCAAAAATTGTAACGATATTGTTTGTTATACTGTGTCAGCACTCGTAGTTTAGTCAAGTTTAGTTCCATGAATTATAATTATTTCATTCTCGCTTTACTACCGGTTTCTGGTGAACAAAAGTTGTGTGTGTGTGTGTGTGTGTGAAAGCACCCACAGTGTACAAACGTGGCGTGAACAAGGTGCGATATTTTCGCCCCATGCACTTTGGCACTTGCACGTAAGCCTACAAAGTGTTCTTGACAATGAAACACTTATATTAGCTCATCACATTTTGGCAACCGTAAACTAACATTGCACGAAACTCACTCAAAGCAGGCGGGATTTTATTGTTAGGCTGTGAGCGTAGAACAAATGTTGTTGGATTCTTAACTGGTCTCCGTCAGTCTAGCCAACACACGGGGTGGTTTAAATTGTCAAAAATCGTTTGGTAATTTGATTATGCTTTTTGGAAGAAAAACGAGGCAAGAAAATTGGAAGACGGGTAAAAAAAGAGGTGAACATAAAGATAAACGAAGGGATGAGGAAAACGGGATGAGAAAATATAACCCATGAGGAAATTTTTGGATCCGCCTATCTGTTTAAATTGATCAGCTTCAACATTTGTGATTTTTCATATTTTAATCGCTCCTTGGCTGACTTCCGTATAGTGAAGGGAATGTTGCCATTATCGGACACTTTTTGTGTGGCTGGTCCGGTCGCTTGGAACAGTCTCCCACTACACATTCGTTCGGCACCTGCATTATCAAATTTCAAAATCATGCTCAAGACACATCTGTTCTCTCGTTCCTACTTCACTGACTAATTGTTTCCAGAGTACGAGCAGTGAACATTGTACGGCGCCCTTGTATAGTGACTCTAGCCATGTTCTTTGTAAATTGTTTTATTATTATTATTATTACTTCAATCGTTTTCGTTACTTACTTGCTTACTTACTGCTTCTGTCGTCGATCGCCACCGCGGTACATCTTTGTCGCTGTTCACCGGTCGTTAGCTGCCTTACAGTTTCACCATTAAAACTACCGAACTTCAGGACCGTTGCGGGTCGGTATGGGACGAACTATAGCATCGCTGCTGCATTCACGAGGCAATGGAGATTGGCCGATTGATTGCGATTTGACGGCACTACCGGCACAGCGAGGATCTAAAAGTTTATAATCTATAGTTAAAAGGCGAAAAAGATTCTAATATTACACTTTCTGGGACGAGGCGACGGAGATACGAGGAAGGTCGCAGGTCAATCGCTGACTAAGTGTACATGATTCAATCAGTCGATGGCCTCTCCATCACCGACAGCGAGGCTCCGCAACAGTGTTGTTTTCGGCTGACAGTGGGTTTCATTTTTTGTTTTCGTTCTGGTCGGTCTAAAACCTCTAAATTTTAGTTTATTTTGTCATCCTCGTCATCCTGAAGAAAAATCAGCAAAGTGCTTATTACAATAAGAACATAGACGATAAAGTTACGTTATGAATGTTTGAATAATAATAGTATTATTATTATGTTATATTATTATTAATATTATAATGTCATTTAATAACACTACAACTTATATGGGATTAACCTGGGAAGAGGTTAAAGCATCAGCTCGAGACAGACATTCGTGGCGTCAACGTGTGGCCGTAAGCATCGGTGATGCTGGATGAATCAAGGTTAAGGTCAAGGTCACAACTTATATGATGCCTTAATGCGTCGGAAATCACTACAATGGCACCTAACAACGTTCGAACGTGCTTCAGCTGTATATGTTAGTTGTTAGTAACTATTGGAAATCGGGAACAGGTGGGTCTTGAATGTAGAGACTTTGTAATCTTTTACCGCAGTGTTTTTCTTCGTCTCAATTGGTTAAAAAATAAACAGAATGTTGATGAGGCCCGACGCTTTACACACACCGGTGAAGTATAGTCGATATGAACTAAAGTAAAACGACATCGATTTTCGAACGAAAATAAGTGCATGACGCCAGCGAAGCGAAAAAAATGCACAAGTTGTCGGTTAAAGTCTCAACATTTTTCGACTAGAACTCAGGGGTTTCGTTTCTATTTCGCCTTAATATTATTTCACGGTTCTGGTTTTATAGCCTACCGTTCTGGCGACCGTTGTTTTTCGTGGTTTTCGTTTCGTTTTCGCCTCTTCTTCGGCGTTTCAGTTCCAGTTCTCGAAAACAACAACATTTTCCAATAATTTAGCGCGTGACGCGGCTGCGGAGCCTGGCGAGAGAGAGATGCGAGCGTAACCATGGTAATGGGCGCGTAATAATGACGTCAGCGCCGCGCCGCTAACTTTTACGACGCGCCGCCGTTCGGTTAAATCATGTTTATCCTGCAGCGCACTTGGCGCCGCCCCAATTATCATATCGCGAGTCGCGACGACGATTCTACGCCCTCGATCGCCCGTTTGCCTGTGCGTTATTGACAAGTTACCGCATCCACCGAAAGAACTCGTCATCGCTATGACCAGCGAACTGAAAACTGCTCGTAAAAATTGCACGCTCACGCCTCGCCGCCTCGTTATTACGCGTGCGCGACCGAATTATCACTGCTAGATCTTGGGCGCGGATTAAGATGATGTGGTTAGGACGTCGGTCTTTGGCTGGCGGACTTTTCCTGATCTAATGCCTGATATATATGGTTGTCACGTGACAGTTCGTGGGTAAATGTCCCTTATGGGTAATCGAACCAGGGCAACTCTGCCTTCCATCCCTCCGGGGTCCGTAAATGAGTAGTAATCCATGTAATTTACATGGATTACCGAGGTAAGCCTTCTTGGTTGCAGGTCAAAGTCCGTGTACGCCCGCTCTGTCTGTGACACAAAAGCGCCGCCGCTGCAGCTGTAGTTGCGGCTTGTGGCGCTATAGAAGTGTTATATGCCTATGCCTAATGCATATGCCTACGCGCTTTCGAAATGACCTATATTGTGTCGGGTGAGGCGTTAAACTCCATTCACGCCTATAAAGTGAACCAAATTAACCAAAAAGTTAGTTCTTTGTTCGTAGCGCCAGAAAAGCAGTTCACAGCACATTGCAGCTCATTCAAACGGTCTTTCGTGCAGTTAAGCATGAGCTTGACTTGTTTAATATTTAAGCTTCGTGGCGGGGTGTGGCCCTACTTGAAGAAATCGAGGTGTGGCAAGTGCCCCCCACCCACGTTGCCAATATGTCTCCGGGCGTCTCCACTGTCAATCAGTGATGTTGGACACGCCGGTCGCGGCTGAATGATGAACCGTTTTCCGTGTCGTTCTTTCCGTCGATGCTTTCCACGTCGTGGAAGTCGCTCGGTCGGTGCGAGTTTAACGACGCCGGCTAGCGAACCGCAAATCCGGCTTCGCGAGCCGACCGCCGACATTAGCCACGAGATACTATCGGCGGCGCCCGTCGTGACACTTCGGGGGTCAATCAGTTATGGCGGATTCATGGCTGTGACGGCGAAGGCGCGAAAGCCCCGCTATACTAGCTTTTCTCTTATATTTATACCCCTTTCACACTTATGCGGTTCAAGCCGCAGTTCTCTGCGGTTCTACTGAATACTTTGTCGTCGGAAGGCTGTGGCTGTCATGCGGAAGGTCGCGGAAGGTTTACGTTTTGATTGCGGTCAATGCAGTTCATTCACGGTCTTCACGGCGGCATATTTGCGATTTCCTACGGTTCTCTGCGGTTGTAGAACCGTCTAAGTGTGGAAGGGATGTTAAGCCTATATGGTCAAAGTTTCATAATGCAGTTGCATCGGCTTCATAAAATAAAAACAGTCGTGCCTAAATTACGGCCCGGTCCGGCCCTAAGCTCAGGCCCGGCCAGTTGCAAGCCAGAACTAACCTAACTCTAACACCAACACCAACCCTAATCCTAACCGTAACCTGCGACAGCCAGATTTTTAGGTTAAAAGTCACCTAATCTAATTTTAACTCACGGTTCTTCCTGGGACCGCCATTCCCGATCCAACACATTTAACGTCCCGATTTGAGCCGTGCCAATTTTTGAAACGTTTCGGTGCCCTGGACAAATGACGCTGTATATATTATCGTTATCATCGTTTGATTAATTGATTAATTCATTCTGGTCAGGACACGTGAGGCGGTCCGTATAGCAAGTTTTGTTTGTAGTATTAGTATTAGTATTAGTAGTAGTAGTAGTAGTAAATAGCTATAGTAGGTCTATAGTAGTACAGTAGAAGTAATATAATATAACTCTATACCGTTGTGTCAAACACCCCGCCAATTTTGCTGTGTAACATAGGCACTTTCGCTCGTGGAACTATTACCCGGATTGTCTCCCCTGATCCAACACGTTCTGACCGTTTTAGGAAACTATAGGCATACTAAAACGGCAACTATTTGCGAGTTATTAAACACACTCAGCACGGTATAGATGTTGCGCTACGGTAAATTTACAACTGACACTGACTTGACATAGGCTTATCGCTAGTTGTTCGACGTACCCGCCTTTCAACCATCGGCGATCGGGGTTTGCCGGTCGCTGCTTCCCGACTGCGGAACACTCTGCCGCAAAACGCTACATCGGCGCCGTCACTGACTGTTTTTCGAAAACGTTTTAGGACCCATCTCTTCAATCGTCCCCCCCCCTAAATACCCTGTAGTGCCCGCGCAGTGACTTTGTCATCTCGAACACTGTAATAAATCTGTTCTCTTACTTACACGGCGTCATAAGGACCCCGCAGCGTCATATCACCCGGCGGCGTTCGAATTTCCCCCGACGCACGCACGACACCGTCGTCGCTTCGCAGTTCCTGGTTGTCGGATTATCGCTGCCAGTCACCGCCGCCGCTCAACCAACCGATCAGCAGCAGCAGCAGCCACAGCAGCAGGACCAGCCGAAAGCAGGACTCAGCGGGACAGACATATAGTGGCCGGCGTGCCGATCGTGACCTGCGGCAACAGCAGCGACACTTTTACTTCAGCTGTGATTGACCACCGCTCGGCAACCGCCGCATGGGCGCCGCCGCAGCGCAGCGCCCCGATTCCTGGAATATAGGAATATACACCGACTGGTACGTACTGGTAACCGTTTGCAGCCGGATATGACAAGCTTAAACGCCGGAATGCGTAAAGGACGGGCGCTACGTTAATTGTGACTTTTACGGATGGACGCCACCTTATCCTCGTTAAAGTAGGAATGAGCGATAAAAGCACCTCTTTGTCGATACGATACGCCGTATGCATTATCCACTGCCATCGTTTATTATTTCAGACGGGAACTAGCTCCGTACATAATACTACAGCTAATAATAATATTGATGTACGGACGTTTTTTTGCCTCTGCAGCGGTGATACAAAACCATCTAGCCTTTCTAACTCTTTCTGTTATCTTTTGTTTTAACTCTCTGGATCTTTTCTATCTAGGGCATAAAATATATCATAAACTATATAATACGTTATAAAATATTTTCAAAACAGTAGATAAAAATAAGTGGCATGATATAGGCAGAGGAAAACAGACAGTATAGGCTACTCAAAGCAAACACTAATATCAACAACATTATTCCAAAAACTGTAAATTCGGCGGACGACTGAACGAATCGCTTTAACGGCCGACGAATTTATTAAACGGCGAAAGGCGTTACACTTCAAAGCGTTAATCTAGTGATGGCATTTACAGCACTCTGCTGCGAGTTGTAACACTATAAACGCGGTCCGCAGTTTATGGCTACAGTGCAGACATCATCGGTCGGTAAGTAATGAATGGTCTGAGAAACACGCGCTGTATGCTAACGAACGGCGGAACTTGGCGTCAGAGAAGTGTCAGCAAAACGAATGCTATTTGAAGTAGGGTAGGCCTCATATTGCTGAAGGGAGACTTGGCGCTCCGGGCCCCCTGGCGCCCCTTAAATCTGACCTAGCAGTAGTTAGAAGTATAGACAGTATAGAGCCGTAAGGCGTGATTCACAACACGCGCATCTAACAACTTTCGTGATAACGAAAAGTTGTGACACCATCCGCCCGGAGGGATAGCCA
>Ga0056115_1000930_pt1 | contig 13222 bp, 9 predicted proteins | sample WorMetOlspDAHAB1_FD_77007 | JGI IMG/M metagenome (GOLD analysis project Ga0056115, IMG submission 77007) | Marine gutless worms symbiont microbial communities from Max Planck institute for Marine Microbiology, Germany - Olavius sp. DAHAB.1 ...
GTTAAAAACTATGCATTTGACATTTTCTGAAGAACTAGAAAGATATTGTACATAAGGATTGTTCATTGTATATGTGTTCAGTTGGACAAATAAATTATTTAAAATAATTGTCTGCTGCCAACAAATCAGTTGGTAATACTTTGGGAGATATAATATGTATTTCTCATTTTATCATTTGCTCTTACTGTGAACTAATTTTACTTATCACTGTTGTCAGTTTTTCAACAGTTGTCCTTTTGTGAATGCACTTGTCATATTTATAAATATTTATGTGAGACTTTTGTGTTGTGAAATTTCAGGCGACACAACATATGGTCAGAAATGTCTCTATCAGCTCGGAATGACAGGAATTCCCATGTATAATGTACGCCATTCCTGTGCCGTTTTTTTCTGTGTCATTGCCAACTGTGCTGTGGCCCAACATCAGAGCCCAGATCATGGCCATAAATATGCGTGTTTATTTTTTGCAATCAAAGAACTAAAAGCATTGAAAGTGAAGAATTCTTTTAACTGCAGAATTCAAGACATCTGATAACTGGGTTAAAACTCGTTTCCAAAACAACTAGTCTTGTTAGTCTTAGTGCTGTTATCATTGGTGTTACTATTATTATATTTAGTGGCTTGAGAAGCCATCTAGGCACTCGAGTAAATAACTGGTTTGCAACAGACTGTCTGGCTGTGAACGTGTTCTGAAGTGAGACTGTGTAAGTTCCGTTTTTGCAAAGCCACTGATAATTGCTGAAGCAGGTGCGTGGTCTCCCTGGAGTCCATTATTGTTCTTTTCCATACAGATAGAAGTTGCATGTGTCAGCTGTTATCATTAGGATTGCATTGTCGTCATTTGACTGTGTTGTGTTTTAGTGTAAGAGTACACTGGTACGCTGATAAGTAAAAAAAAAACGTGTCTGTTCTGTGTACGTTCTGCATAGGTCAACAATGCGTGTGCAACGGGTTCTACTGCACTGGTGTTGGCGCGGCAACTCGTAGAAGGAGGTTCGAGTTGTAATAATTACAGTTATCTGTAGCTCAGTTTCAGTTGTTTTCTTTGCATTTTTACCGACATATATTTGTCAAAATGGCATCGAGGTATAATGGATGGGCATTGTTATATGCACTGAGTCCAAAATGTGGCCTCCAAACTGGGTTGAGTCAACCAAACTGGGTGGTGTCATCCACGTCGCAGGAGCTTTGAACAGCATTGTTATTTCAGTTGAGTTGTAGACTAGCTGAAATGACTCTGTTGCTTTTAACATTTGAATGTCATTCAAATGACCTTTTATGTGCCGATCTGCCATTAAGAAGCTACCGATTCACTCATGTGATGATACTTTCGATGCTTCTGCCATCTTTTGTGCTCCATTAAAACTCGGAATATGTTTCGTATGACATCTCTTATCCGACTCACTCTTGAAATTGGGACTGCAGGCCAGTTGTTATTGTACAGTATATGCAGTATTTAATGGTGTTTTCATATTGCAAGTTTCTTTCATTGAAATAGCAACTACTATGAGTACTACCTCATTCACGGTTGGATCCATTGCCTTCAGCTTTTTGCTTTTTACTACTGTAAGGCGAAACGTTTGCATCCAGAATGAACATTACGAACATTACTTTTTTTCTGCATGCATGTTTAATGACCAACGTTGTACTGAGAGCGAGGACTAGAGGATGACATCGTGTTGGGCAAAGTGGTAATACCACGGTAACCATGGGAATTACTGCGGGAATGGGAAAAATTTCACGGTAATACCATGGGGACAGTAAATATGATGCGGTAATACCATGGTAAAGACGTTTTGTGGTAACGACAAAAATTATGAGAGAATACGGACAGACAGGCGGGGATTCGGATTGGGATGGAGACAGTATAGTGTCAGTGGGGATGGGGAACGTGTTGGTGGGACGGGGTGGTGACGGGGACGATAGTAGTGCGGATGGGAATAAAATGATGGGTATATGGTGGGGATGGGTACAAAATATTTTATCGAGTCATCCTCTAGTGAAGACATACTTGTGCTGCTGACAGGCAGTGCTGACTGTGTGCTGGCTCTTGGTTTTGAGAAGATGGAACGTGGTTCGCTTCTTCCAAAGGTTCAGAGTTGCTCTCACATGACGATTGCTTGCTGAAAAATGTTCGCATTTACGTTAATATGAATATGCAAACCAAAACCACTTTGTATTGTAAACATTCACACGTCCAGTTTATATATAGTTAGTGCCCCGTGTGGTGCCAGATTCCTCACCGAAATACCGAGTGATTTAAGAGACAACTAGATCAGGGTTAGCGTGTTATGTTTATTGTGTTTAGTTGTTTAGGTTTATTGAGTTGCGTTGAGTTATTTCTCTGTGTTTTGTTATATTTGTTTGTATGTTAGCCAAGAGATTATCTGAGAAGACTTCTCTCGTGATATCTTTCGTGTGAAAGGGTTGGGTTCGAGTGGAAATACCATATTGAAGAGTTATTTATTGTAATGGGTTTATTTTAAGTATTCCGAACATGTTACATTTTCAGCTTTCTCCTTAATTTCATTTTTTAATTGCAACATACTTTGTGCACGATATAACCTATTATTTTGCTGGAAGTGCCATTACATCTAAATTTGTTAATCAGTCAACATTCTGCATTAGTGTGATATGACCTTAAATCTGGTTTTGGACTGGCATACATCAGGCTACTGCCAATGAATGGATATTGGATTATTGGTATCTTTATTGTGTTATATAAATTTTATCTGATAAGTTATAAGGTAGAATTTACATAAATTTGAGCCCAAAGAAGTCGTCGTATTTTCTGCTGTAAGTGCCATTACATCGACACCCTTGTTATGTTACTGTGCCATTATTATTATTATTATTCCCCTACTGAATTTTTTAGTAATTATATTAAAGTGTGCCAGTTTGGATAAATTTGTATTATTATTTATTATTATTTTATTTCTTGTCAGATTAGAGTGCTAAACCGAGCACTGTAATGTTGTAAGCCTCCTTTGCAGTATTTAATACGATCTACCGATAATTTGGGTCTGACTGTGTGTTTTGAATCTGATTGGCAATTGATTGATGTGAGCAGTATGAGAATCGTGTATCTCCACTGATGGACCATGTCAATACAATGTCGCGATCGTTCGATATTTCGTCCGCTTCTCTCATGGCACAGATGTTTGGAAATGCCGGCATTGAGCATATGAGAAAATATGGTCGGTTTCAATGTTGCAGAGCTGCTAACGTCTGTTTTGTGTATGGTATTTGGTAATGTGGAAATATTTAAATGAAATACTACTCAGCTTCCTGCCCTCGTTGGGACGGGGAATGAGTAGTATTTCGGTAGTTAGATGGGTGACACCGTTAGCAGCAGTGTCGCCCTGTAGCGAATGCTTATACGAAGGAAAGGCAGATGTGGTGTATTTGCAGGCAACTCTGTGTGATCCATATCTGAGCGCTTAGTGGTCGAGTTATATCGGTAGGCTCTGTTTTGCAGTTGATATCGTTGATGGCAGGCGTTTGTCTCCCATGTGCCTTTGAGTCCGCAGCCAAGCATACACTGCAGCCCACAGACTGTAGCATTAAATCATGTGGGTGGTACGCCATACCTCTCAACGCATCTACTGTTTGCATTGACAACCAAAGCACCTTATTGCATGGGTTGCTACCCGTTTACGGAAAGAAAGTGGTCACACAACTGACTACCAGTCTGGTGCAGGATGGGGAAAGTTTGCCGTCCAAGACCAGCATTGTAATGCGGAAAATTTGGAAATGTGTACAGTGTACAAGTGCAAAACAGTGACTGCACACCACAAGTGTGTGTTCATATGATAGACTCACTTTAAAGTTTTTTTTTACATTTATAGTTGTGATTTTTAGTTTTGCCTATCTCCCATTGTCACGTTATGCAGTTAACTGTTTGGTTGAAATTCTTACTAGTAAACTTCGATGTGTTATGTGGTATTTATTGTCAGGAAAATATTATGCCGGCCTAAATCACCACTTTATGTTGTTTATATTTTCAACACTAGACGGAGTCCACTGCAGTGAGCAGTCTTTGTCCGGTTTCTTTTTTCGGACAACACTACAGGGACTGCCTGTATTTGTTCAACTTGAGCACATGTCTGGAGGTGCACTGGTCTAAAAGTTGTGGTCACTATTTTGTGGAGAACCCGAGTCGACTGTTAGTTTGATGGCTGCTCTGCTGCACTGGACTGGTCCTTGTTTCATATGGCAGCAGGTCACTGTGATTGTTTGCAGGTACAAAGCCAGAGCACTTTGCAAAGATCGCGTGGAAGAATCACCGACATTCCGCCAATAACCCGTACTTACTGCCGCATTTTGTCTCACTTTGTGTATCGTTAAATCTGTTTCAGTAGTTGCTCACTGTGCAATGTGTGAATGTGAACCATCCTTTATGTGAGTGTTACTTGCCTATGATGACTCTTGATCTGTTTCTTTTCCATCCATTGCCCATGATGACGTCATCTTTGGTTTTCCCTGGCACTTGTTTAAGTTAACTTTGTTTCAGTGGATATAAGTCTGCAATATTTCCATTTGTGGTGGATGGATTTTTATCATTATCATCGGAGCGCTGGTCGAGCCCAGTGGATGGACACAGTTTTGTATGTAGACAGTTTTATCTGCAAGTTAATAGGTTTGCCAGTTATGATGAAAAAGCGAATTGTAAATGCCTGTTATGTAGATGCCACTTGACAAATGATTTACTGTAATGAGCCTTACAGTTTAGGGCCTGTTGGCTCATAGGTCTCTAATGCTGATTAGTTGGGGAACTTACCCTATTGTCCCCATGGGAGTGACCCCCCAGTGGTTATAGCCTTGAGAAAACATACTTGTTTGGATTTGTTTCTCGTGTTAGGGGTGTTAAACTCTACTCCTCACTGCCCATCTGGGATTTTTTGCAGTTAGTAATGTTTTAGCCGCCTTTGCAGAGATGTGATTTCGACTCCAGTGACCGTTTTAAATACTATTCTGTTCACCAGTATGGGTGTGTGTGTGCGTGTGCACGTTTCAGGTATTCACAGTTCCAGCATGAGTATTCATTAGATGAGATTGCATCATCACCAGCAGTACACGGCTATCTTACTAAACTTCAGTGCTGGTACTGTACTCATTGTATCACGTCACCTCTTTCGAACATACCAACTCGTTTCATAGCGACATTTTGTCTCTTGGGAGTTGTAGAATAAGCCATGCTTGTTTTCTGGCCGAGTGTTGTAAGAAGCGACTGAAACAGGATAGCTTGTTTTGGTTTATTGAGTCGTATTTTTCCAGTGCGTTTTTATCAGTATCAGTACAGTGAATGACTGTTAGATGCCTCCATAGTGATCTAAATTGTGATGGGTGTTAAACCCTATCCACTCGCTGTCTATAATTTGCCCAGATGCTGAAAAATGCTCGAGTTTGACAAATGCAGCATCTGCCTTGTCCAGCCTCCAATCCACCGCTCCACTGTTGGCAGCATTTTCAGTTGCTGGCCCCCCAAGTGTGGAACTGCCTGCCACTGGAGGTTACGTTGGCACCATCCCTGACAACCTTCCACACTCGACTCGAGACGTTTCTGTTCACTGAGTCATATCATGACATTAATGTACAAAACCGCAGTTTATACGTTAGTTTAACGGCGTCATTACACGTCAAAAACAGCAAATATCAAACAAGGTAATATTACGCTGCATGACATTGCCTAAGTGTCAATATCATTTTTTTGATATTTGCTGTTTTTGATGTGTAATGATGCCATTAACTAACGTATAAACTACGGTTTTGTACATTAATATTTGCTGTTTTATTAGCGACTTTCGCCCAGTGGTTAACTTCAGTAACATTAGTTTGCCAGTCATTGCTAAGTCGAAAGGTTCTCCTAATGTCCGCCACTTGCGTATCAAAGTTTCTAAGTTTTTGAAGCTTTCCAACTAAACAGCACATGGGATCATTTTATGCGACACCCTGTACAACAGATTGCCTACAAAGGGTGTATACACTTGCCAAAACTGCCATTCCGTACTGAATATAGTGCTTAATCACTGGAAAATACACAGCTGCAGTGATTCCCAGGATGCTATAAATAGTATATGCCGTCTCACCAATGACTGCGAGCGAGCGACGGAGCAAGCCAATGACGTCAGTCTTCTATGTCGTCATTCGTCTTGAGTCCGCAGATGCTAGAACATGCTCATAGAAGGCCATTTTGTCGGTTTTGGGGAAATTTGAACCCCAAAATGTTGTCGGCCATCGTGTGGACCCCAAAAAGGCACTCCCTTACGTCACAACGGGTGTTTTGAGCTATTGTGCGTCAGAATCCATCCACAAATGACTTCAGTAGGCGAGTCCGGGGAAAAAATAAAAATAAAAAAAGGAGAGGCCTTATATTTCACATATTTCGCCAGATGCTCCCTCACAGCCGATTGGCACAAATTTTGGATTACGTGTTCGTTTCGTGGACGTAATCAATTGTGCAAAGTTTTATCGTAATCAGTTACGGGGTTTGGTTTCTGTGAAGGTCAAAGTTTGACCATTCCCATTGGATTGCGATGTCGCCGTTAACACAGGGCGGACTGCCGCCCGCCTGTGATTCTACTTTATCTGACATTTTTGTGTATATATGCTGTTTATATTGGACCTAGTAATGTTTTAAATTTTTGGGCCACTCTAAAAATTCATGATTGATTGATTGATTGATTGAAGTGCAAACTGGAATCCTCGGAAAATCTGGGAAAACTGTCCTCATTGGTTTACCTGGAAACATTGCTGATTTCGGATGTGGTTGTTGTAGTCCGACGTCAGATGGCGCTGCGTGTGTCATTGTGGCGAGCAAAGACTTCGTGCGACGACACAATCTCGAGCCTCAGGCGATCGAAATCATTGCTCAAGCAATGTACACGGATTTCCCGAGCACTTTCACCGAGAACAGCTGCATGAAAATGGTGCAGTTTCGATTTTATTGCTGATGACTATTTGACACATTTTATGTACGCGACTATTTGCATTAGAGAGAAAATACACTTGTGTGCCGTTTAAGGGTTCCAATATATTTCAGTCTGTTGCTGTTACTTCTCGGTAGTGTCAGTACACTTAAAGCTGGACCTTGAGTCTGAAAAGAATTCTGCCGACAGACGTCAGACAGCCGGACTTGTCATACAGCCGTTTTGTACGGTTGCTGAAGACATTTTGTTTCGGGCGTGGGACCACAGTGCAGTGTGAACCTGTTTAACTGCACTTGAGAAACTCTCTTACTTACTTGTTTTGAAACGTTGGACTAAGAACAGCCTGGGCAACTGGAGAGGTGATAAACTTATTCAGTTGTTCAGAGCTTGGCTGAAAGTGAGAATTGTCCGTTTCAGAATTGTCGGTGTTGTTGTTGTGTGCTGTTCTATACAGAGACTGGCGTCTGTGTTATTCTGCGTAGGTTGGTTATGATATGACAAAGGCTGCCGCAGCTGACGTCTATCGCCAAACTGGTAAACAGCTGTGTCTCGTTATTGTACTGTGCATGTTTCTTCCCTCACCCCCAAAAAACACAGCCGGCTCCAGACAAATTTTGATAATTTTGCTAGTCAGATGCCATCACTTCTGTCGTTCCGGAGCCGCCTGAACTGACTCTGTAACACCAAGTTTACCCGGCTGCACTTTGTTTCATTTCATTGTTTTTACCACTAACTGTGTAAAGTGCCCCTGTAATGTTATTCATGACAGTGTCACTATAAAATAGTATTTTGTTAATAATAATAATAAAAGTAGTAGTAGTATTATACATCAGATGCATGTTCCACTTTTGCTAAATCTTTATATTTTTTCCGACTCTATTGGTTTTTATGTAATAATTAACTGTAATAACGCTTTGCACAACGTGTTTTCGGCAGTAGAACGTTTGTGGCTATGAAAATGGCCAGTTGTGTAGGATGATGGCTTGGAAAAAGCTGTCTTAATTTAGATATAACGTGTACATTTCTGCAATTATACGTTTTGGTGGTTGTCATGCACAGGTGTTGGTCCAGACAACATTGATGTGATCGAACTGCACGATTGTTTCTCAGCAAATGAGTTGATCACGTACGAGGCTCTGGGATTGTGCCCCGAAGGTAATGAATGGCAACAGTGTCATCCAGCTGCTGTGTTGATGTTTCAGCTGTAGCGTCATCGCAGTTCTGTGCTATAGTTTGCTTGAATTTTTCTTGGTTTCAATAGATGCTATAATACCACAGATGGATACTGATATTACAAAGCCCAGTCATATCGATTTGTGTACTGTTGAACTTGCAGGTGGGGCAGGTGAGTTGATAGATCGCAGAGACAACACGTATGGTGGCAAATATGTGATTAATCCCAGCGGTGGTCTCATCTCGAAGGGACACCCACTTGGTGCCACTGGTATTATGCTTCTGCCATCGTGTTTCTACTTTGTCTCCTTTTTATTGTGTTCTGCCTCCAGTTGAAAAATTTAACAACAGTCACAGTATAAGCATCGCCAGTACTGCAGCTCCGTGGAACCTGTGCAGTGCATTGCTGCAATAGATGTGAACATCACAACATAGTTTAATGGACGTAGGCAACAAAAACAGTAACGGCTCAACGAAAATGTTGTTAATCATATCCAATTTATGTACCATAGAGCTTACCACACCATAAATATGAGCACGCATTTTTGTCAAGATGCACAACTATGTAGTTTGTGATGTGGCACAGTGGTTAGGACGTCGGTCTGTATCTGGCAGACATTCCCTGATCTACGCCTGATCTATGGTTGACATGTGACCACTTCGTGGGTAAAGCGTCTGCAACCAACTAAGCCTACTCAGCCTTCCATCCCTGGGGTCGGTAAATGAGTAGTTATCCATGTAATTACATGGATCACGAGGGTGGCGACCATTAAACGGCAGATCAGGGCGGGGCATGGCTGTCAGCCGCAGGCCTGGGCCCGTAAGCGCTGGCCTAGCCTGCAGCCTATAGGCTGTACTCCCGCTCTGTCTGTGACGATAGCGTATTAGAGCTGATTGCTACTTCATCACAATACGCTATACAAATTCACTTTCATTACCATTATCATTATAACTAGTGCTAATATATTTAAACTGTGGTGACAACTCAAACCACATAATTATAAGTTGAGCATGCCACATCTTGCGTGTGGAATTGGACTTGTGACTAAAGGTTGCAGGTTTCTAGTAGACACAGACTGTGACAAATTGTGCAGTCGCTTAATGCGACCACACCTGGGTCAACGTCTGAGGTCAGCGTCATCTACTGACTTCTCACTACTGCAGCTATGTACCAAGTTTTGAGTGCGTGCTTTCTCGCATGCCTGTCCCGCTGCATGGAACTCATTGTCCAAACACATTCATGCTGAAACTGACATTCGTGTTTTTAGGAAACTGCTGAAGACACATCTTTTTAACGTAGCTTTTAACATGCACTAACATTCTGGTTTTAGTATGCGACTCTTGGAATGCACCTATATTCAGCATGTAATAGTCGCAGTACATATGCACTGGATTATGATGATGATGATGAAATTTATATCTTAGTTGGTCTAATCATTATGATGCAACTTTTCTCAGTTTATGGTTTCTTCACCTGCTTTGTAGTAATGTAACCACAGGATGCATTCGCTGTAGGTCTGGCACAGTGTGCTGAGTTGTGCTGGCAGTTGCGTGGTTTGGCCGGTAAGAGACAGGTGCTTGGCGCCAAGCTGGGCCTCCAGCACAATATTGGTCTGGGCGGCGCTTGCGTTGTGACTATGTATCGACATGGATTTCCTGACGTTGTTGTCTCAGCTTCTGCGTTGTGAGTTCATTTTCTGCTTTGGAGCTTTAATGCTGTGTGTCGGAAATCTGCAATTACTACAAACGTTAACCAGTTTCTGTAAAATTTGGGTTTACAATATACTGATATAGTTTACAATACGGTCAGCTACTTTGTTTTTATATTGGATGGTGTCACACAAATTGCAGTGTCTTATCTCCTTAATTGTGTGACCTGTGCCGACGTCAGGATGTGTAACGAGGCCCAAGGCAGTGGATAAAAAAAGAAAAAATCATGTTGGTCAAAAACGTTTTGAATTATTCAGTTTTGATGTCTGTTTATTGTGCTTACTGTGTAGGTAAGACCTGTTTATATGGTGACACGGTGTATAAGTTGAGTTTAAAATAAATTATTACATTTATAAATTCGACTTATACACTGCTGAATACATTTATATTATGCACTGGACTTCCCCGCAATCCAGACAGACCTGTCCAGCAGTTTGCATGGGACACCGAGTTGACACTGAGGCATAGCAATGTCTGATCTCAGTCAAATGTCTGTGTATCTGATTAGGATGCCAAGCAGCGGCAGCTTCAGTGGCATTCGACCTGCGCCGACAAGTGCTGCGTCTGCATCACAGTTCCAGTCAAAAGTCATTTTTGATGAAATCGAACGACGACTTAAAGAGGTGCCTCTGGTGTTATTCTGTTCTGAAGCTATGTTTTGTTGTGTGTGCGATATAGTAATGATGGCACATGTGGGTCGGTGAGAAGGGACAGTCGGTTTTGTTGACAGGAGATACAATGTGGCCGTCAAACTAAAAGAAACTGGACAAAGATTGCTCACTGCACACACATTGGCCATCTATAGACACACAAGGCCGTTGTGTGGTTCTAGGTTTAGCACTTGGCCATCTGAGGGCTTCAGCTCGTGGTGCCAGACAGCCAAAAACTGCAACATTATGGCACATTGATTGCTCCATGTTCTAATGTTCGGTAGGCCTACTGTTGCAGCCACTGTTATTAGGCCTGCTTTTAGTTAGGTACATAGAATCACTTATATTTCCATTTTAATTGTTTTGTTATTCGTATTACTTATTTGTAAACTGATTCCGCCCATGGCTGCTATATGAAATAGACAGGACTTTGACTGATACACAAACTTGGCAACTGGAACAGCCATTCAGGACCCTTTGACCCTCTTATTGTTATAGCTTTTAGAAAATTAATGTAAGTGAATGTTTCAAATGACAGTGCATCTTGAACAACCCTTGGATGATAACATGATGGTAGCAAATGGACGTTGTTGGGTTGTCGTCTGGACTGGCCAAGTCGGTGGTTTTTGCTGTGAAATTATCAATCTTTTGTGCATTTGTGGTCTCCATGTTTTACACTAAGGTGTTTTTTTCTGTATTTGCAACAGAACGGTGCTCAGCTGGTGAAAAAGGTGAATGGTATATTCTGCTTCAAGGTGAAGTCGAGTGACAAAGAGGCAACATGGGTCGTCGACTTGAAGACGGGAAACGGAACGGTGAAATTGGATCCTCAAGGTATCTATCTGCATGCACGACTGTAATGCATCAGTGTATTATTGTGTTTCTGTGATGATAAACTGAAAGTCACGCAGCTGTATCGGTGGGGCCGTCTACAACACATTTGGTAAATGTGAAAACTTTTGTATGGAATATTTGAGGTCGGCTGTTGGGCTAGATAATGTGGATTGCTGATTGATAAAAATCACTGTAAATTTATGGACCATTTGTTAGGCCTTACTGATGCATGGTATGCATATTTACTAGAGATTTCAGGCGATTAATTTTTTAATTGCGTTAATTCGCTTTGACTAAAAAAAATAGGGAAAAACTTCGTCCTGAAGGGCATTTGCGATCTCCTGTGAGTATGGGTCTGTTCATATGGCATTATTTCAGTACCAGCATTAAATTTATACACTGCATTATTTTTTTATTGCAATTAATTGTTTCATGCATTAACACACTAACTAATGTGTTAATTCGAAAGCTACAATATTTAGTTATTGTTCATATGTCTAATCTGCTTCAGTTTGTGTGCATGTGTTTGTTTCTGACTGTTTGGATGTGTGTTTCTGTCATTGCTGCCGTATTCTGCTAAATAAATTCTACATAGTAGGTCGATGAAATGATGTTGTAAGTGAATGGTTATTTCAATCAGTCTGTCAGAATCGTCTTAGATAATTTTCTCAGTCAGTGCAAGTGATTTTCTTTTCCCAACCAGTTTACGTCTGCAGCTCCGTGTATCAGTTTTGTTTTTATAGTCATTAACTAGTTCTGAGCTTTTGGTCATGCGGAGGAGTAGCGACCGTGGCTTCACTGCAGTCTGGTTTCCACAATTTTGAATTTCAGTAGAGTCTCAAAGGGGGGGGAGGGGTTAATATCTAGTAGATAACATTTAATTAGCATACAAAATTTATATGAAATAGTTAAGTGCACTATTTTAATTACTGTCAATGGAGGATTCCTATGGGGTGGGGTGGCGGCAGAGTATTCAAAACGAATGTTTCTTAATAGGCCTACTCACCACTATAGTTATTCACGCTACTGCAGTAGCCTCCTAGCTGAGAATAGCTTATACCCTATCAGTGTATGTGTAAGAACTTAACACTTAACGCCTGCAGTGGGGACGGCGTTGGGATGGTGGGAGGAGTAGATAATTCCATGCGTGTTTCCAGGCACATTTTCATCTCCTGCATTTTTGGCATGTGTTGTTTCTGCTGATAGGTCAGGGTGACGTGACAATATCAGTAGATGATGGCAATCTGCTGAAGTTGATGACTGGCCAGTTAAACCCTCAGCAGGTCTGTCTGTCTGTCTGTGTCGATTCTTGTTCGCTGCTCTTCTACAAAGTGCTACATATGTATTGCGTCTATCCACTGTCTTCATTAGAGCATTGTGGCATGGCTCAGTGGTTAGGACGTTGGACTTTGGCTGGCGGACTTTCCCTGATCTATTATGCCTGATCTATGGTTGACATGTGACAACTTTGTGGGTAAGGTGTCCGCTATGGGTCGACCAAACAGGCCAACTGAGCCTTCCGTCTCTCCGGGGTCCGTAAATTGTGATTCATGTATTACTAGGGTGCCTACCATTAAACGGCAGATCAGAGCTTCGTACGGCTGTTAGCTGCAGGTCAGGGCCCGTGGTCGCGGACCTAGCCTGCAGCCTATAAGCTTTACGCCCGCTTTGTCTGTGACAGTAGCGTATTAGAGATGATTTCATGACTTTCAATTTCAAACGTTCTGTCACTGGACAAGCCCATTGAAGATAACCATTGTTATGGTTGGCTTGGTGGCATAATGGTCATGGCGTTGCACTCAGGTTCAACTTCCACCCGATGCATTGTCGAGTACTTGCCTGGGCAAGTCGCCCCACACACATTTCCTCTGTCACAAAGCACTATTGTTTGGTACTAGCGTAAAGCTGGAGAGGGGCGGGGGTAAA
>Ga0056115_1000931_pt1 | contig 13221 bp, 11 predicted proteins | sample WorMetOlspDAHAB1_FD_77007 | JGI IMG/M metagenome (GOLD analysis project Ga0056115, IMG submission 77007) | Marine gutless worms symbiont microbial communities from Max Planck institute for Marine Microbiology, Germany - Olavius sp. DAHAB.1 ...
TATACTCTAGTTAATTTTGGTATTTTTTCCCAGACTATCCGGGTTTTTAAGAAGTATTTCTAAGAAGTATAGTACTTATCTAGCGCCTGTGACGTTACAGCCTTGTGGCGCTTTATAAATCAGTTTATTATTATTATTATTATTATAAATTGGGTTTCAGTCGATGTTTTAAAGTGGCCGGCGATGACTGTTGCAACAGGTGATAGCATGCCACGACCATCGCGTTGGTCATGCGTCAAAGTCGTGTAGCAACCGCGCTGTCGTGTCTGCAAGAACGCTGCCGGACAGTAAGTCAAGTCGTCTTTGAGTTCTTTTACCGTACTCGACCTTTGACCCCTGTTTAGTCGGTACTGCCATTTTGTGGCAAATCAGAGAAGTTCGTGTTCAACATTAACTGCAATGTTATGTAAGACGCGTATCAGGTTTTTCTCAATTATCATTTTTTGTATTTTTTCGCATTTTGTTATAGTAAGATTTCTAAATATATGACAATCATAGATATGGATGTTAAATAGGCTATAATCCTTCTATTTATAATGATACTAATGTAATAATAAGCATATTTGTGAAGCGCCATAAGGTCGTAACTTCAGAGTTGCTGAAAATATTGAAAATATTACCGGTATTTGTTGTTGATATCTGATGTTATTGTTGTTGTTTGCTCATAAATAACAACCGAACAACAGCATCAGATATCAAAAACATAGAATATTTTACACGCGATAAATAGAAGGATGTACTCAACATCTGTTTCTATGATTTTCACTCATGAATAAGTCTGGAAATGGGAAGGAAGGGAAGGAAGCGGACTTGTATAGCGCTGTTGTCAGTATCTCGACCACTAAGCGCTCAGATGTGGATCACACAGCGTTACCTGCAAATACACCACATCTGCTGTTGACCTGTCAGGTGCGGCGGACACGGTGAACCCGCAGAACATAACGATCGAGAAAAGTCGTGGTCTTCCTGGCGGCAGTATGTGGATTCAGTGGGCCGATCCAGTGGCGCCGAATGGTCTCGTGGTGCTCTACGATGTGGAACTGTCGCGCGTTGAAGTCTCCAACGTAAGTCGCATTACGTCTGGAGATGCATGATTAAATAGTTCACTTTGAAATATTTTTAAAAAATTCACGAATTTAAACAAAATATTTTAAGACCCTTTTTCGAATGTTTCATTAAGCTCATAATTTTCATTCTGAAGTGAGGTAGAACTTTTAAAAATTTGATTAAAGTACATCAGCTTAGTAAAAGATACATAACGCTATTCGTGCACTACAGCATATACTTGCCTTTGACTGGTTACTTACTAACTTAAGATACTCGCACCTTACTTTCTTTAAAAACGTCGTGAAATTGTTTTAAATATTTTGTCAAAAATATTTCAGGTAAAAAAATTCATGAAATTTCACAACACTAGTTGCAACTATACACGATATTTCAAAATAACCAGACTTCATCGTGGTAATTCTTTTATTACACATAAAGCAGCAAGTGTATGCATAAAAATAAAACACATGAAAATCTACGTAAACCAATAAATGTACAAAAAGCATTAAAAAAACATAAGCGACACAGCAAGCTAAAAACATTCAGACAGTGGTGCTGACATTACGCTGCAGATCACATGCTTATTTCGAGCCATGCTCAAGCTGACAAGGTCTTTTACGGTAAAGTTATAAATGTTACACATAGCATCCGGAGACTTGAAAAGGACTGTACATGTAGCTAACATCATTAGAATACGTTGGCATGAACCGAATTCACTTCGGCTGAGTGCAAGGTCTGCTTGAAATTTCCGTTTGACAATAACGAAAGAATTTTTCTATAAAATATATTACATCATCTCACCTTGCTTATTATATTGCGTGGGGGTTCGTGTGGCGCCCTGTAGTACAAGCCGGACATGTTCTGCATTCCACATCAGCAGTTTCGTCGTGACGGCGGCTACGTCACCCAGACGCTGGCCGCCGGAAAATGGTCGCTTCGTATCCGGTCTACGTCACTCGCTGGAAACGGATCGTGGACGCCCCGCATCTACTTCGACGTTACCAAGCCCGTCGGTTCGTTCCAGTGTCGAGCTGCGTTTTATCCAGTGGCCGTTTTAGGCTGGGGCAGGGGGAGGGCTCAGGCCCCCCGGGTTTTAGCCAGCCCCTCCTCCACGTTCGTGGCAACATATGACCTGCTCCATCCTGAAAGCTAAAACTCAGCAATAAATGAGTCAGAAATGCCACCATTAACGTTAAAATTTGTACAGGAATTTAACATCCTGATCAGCTTATGGGGACTCGCCCCCAGATCCCTTAACGGGGCTTTGCCCCTGGGCCCCACTGGGGACTTCCATTCCCCCAGAACTCCTCATTTGTCCCACTTTGAAAATTCCTTCATCCTCCCCATGGAACCGCCACTGTTGGCTTCAAATCGAGGCTAGTTTACCGCAGCGATAACGGGGCGTCGATCATGACATACCTTTGGCGGGTCTACCAGCCCACTACTCATGCAGGCCACTCAGGCTCACTCAGCCTGGCCATCCTCCGTGGGTAGCCGCAGTTTGTACTGGTGATGGTTTCCGCCACCGCTGGGGAAGAAACGGCGAGTTCTGCGTAGTAGTGTTCCCTGCAACCAGGACTTAATAATTACACTTGTTATTTTAGCCGCGTTAAAAATTCTGAGTTTTTATCATTAGTATTATTATAATTAACTATTTCTATTACTTAGCCGCCTACCAACCTATAGTTATGTATCTGGTGATGGCTTTGTATGCACTGAATGCAGAGTCACAGCAGCGGCGGTTGGGCGTGGTTGCCGTGTCAATCATCTCCATCGTTTGTGTCATAGCCGTCATCACTGGCGTTACACTCCTGTCGATTTTCGTCGTCCGAAAAAGGTCGGTCACTCATAACGGTTCATTGTAGCCAATTGATTATATCGCCAGTTTGCCGTTCAATTTACAGCTAAGCCCTGGCCGACAGTCGTTAGACGTTGCAGATGCAAGTGTAGCTGATTAATTCTCTGTGTCTTTTTCTTTCGCCTCCGAAATGACCTGGAATGTGTAGGGCCGTTCTAACCTAAAAAAAGTTGAGTTCATGGGGGCGAATCCGGGAATTTTTCAACGGGGGCCAAATGAGGAGTTCTGGGGTGGGGGACAGAAGTCCCCCAATCCAATGGGTTCCAGGTGCGAAGCCCCAGTAGAGGATCTGGGGACAAGAAGCTTAAGCAGAAGTTACTTACTGTACAAATGTTGACGTTCTTGTGTATAAAGATTCAGGATTTGATAGGGGAGAAGGGTGAGCTAATGGCTGGGACGCTTGGTATAGTCAGCTTGGAAGAAACAGACCCTAGCCTTATGCGAATGTGAAAGAACAGATTTAATCTTAAGTGTTTGTAGTGTCTTCTTCTCTGACTCTAACTTTTTCACATTAATGTATTATAACTTCTTTACTTTTACATTAACATCAGCCTTTAACGAGACAAAATATCAAACACGCTTATTATTATTTTTTTTGTAAACGATATAAACGTGTATCTTTGACCAACTTAGTCCCATCTCTATGTCATGTACTGACTAGTGACTGGTTGTCAATACTGTGTGCTCTGCTGCAAAGTTTTGCAAACACGTGAAATGCACGAACTGTGGATGTAGAACTGAAGGTCGACTGTACGTCCTCTCAGCAAATCCTCACTATGCTGTGCCAGAGGAAAGTAAGCACCTTCTCTGTACTTTTTTTAAAGATTTATTCGGTGTTGTTTTATTATGCAACTAGTACATATATGTGCGTAAAAATAAACATACAAACGCGCTAAAGATACACGAATGTTAGCACGAAACTCTACACGGTGACTGAAAATGCAGTTTAGAAAATAGTAATAAATGCTGAAAATGCACACGCCATTAAAATCAGATTATGAGAACAGATATCATAAGTTATGCTCAACAGATACAATTGACCGATTTTCTGATTTATTCGCAAACCATAGATATAAATACACCTGTGTGTCCTTCAATTAATTGCATGTAAAATATTATATGTTTAGTTTATTTTGCAAAAGATGATGAATACTGGTTTCGTTATGGTAAATTAAACGTTTTTTGTCTCATAAATGTCTCGTGTTTTAATATTAAATATGAATAATGGACGAACTACAATAACAACAGCATCAGATGTCGAAAACACACAATTTTTTTACATACGATAAATAGCAAGATATCTTTAACACCTGTATCTATGATTTGCATATATGAATAAATTAGAAAATTGGTGTATTTATGTAGCACTGCAGCATATTGTTCATCATCACACCCGAGGTAAAACACCCATCACGGATACATATTAATTCATATAAAACACCAACGATGACATTCAGTAGTCCGAGCTCAAGTTAATCTCACAAAATCTGTGCAAGTAAATATTGTATGAGTGATGACGTTTTAGTTTGGTTCAATTGACGACTACAGCAGATTTTTTCTCAACCCGTGTAGTTCGGTTGAAGATGTCAGTTTTCTCACGGGCCACTTTTGGCACTTCACGTTCAGTAGCTGTTGTCTAAATCGATTAGGTTACGTGGTGAAATGTTCGAAATTTGGAACGAAACAGAGCAGATGATGTTTTGCTATTAAGCTTCTGGTTTATTTTGAAATGCTGTTCACGTGTCGAATGCTGGAACAATGTGTGCAATGTGTGCTTGTAGTGTACATTTCGGACGAGTGGGAGGTTTCTCGCGACAAAATCCAGATCGGTCGGCCAATTGGGAAGGGCTCGTTTGGCATGGTGTACGAGGGCGTTGCGTCCAACATCGTCAAGAACGAGGCAGAGACGCGGGTTGCTATCAAAGTATGTATTCACACCTCCCATTCCAGCACTGTGATCTATCCAACCGACTCCCGAGGTGTCGATTGGTTTTACACGCAGAGACCAGATTGGATCGCTATTTGCATGTATTGCATTGTTTTCATTCTGCGTATTTCCCAGCACGCAGCATTTTCAACTTTCTCGTTAATTTCAATTTTTTTCTAAACTGCAACGTACTTGCGCTGAAAGTGTCGTTAAATTTCTGTCAATCAGTCAATCTATACTGCCGATAGCGTTAAAAACAATCAACGGCGATAATTGAACAGGTGTGTTGTAACATGTTCGTTTGCAGACGGTGAACGAGAGTGCGTCGGTGCGCGATCGTATTGCGTTCCTCAACGAAGCGTCGGTGATGAAGTTAGTAACCAACTTATTTTCGCAGGAAATTGTTCTGAGTAAGTAAATAAATAACGGCTATTCTAGCCGGCACAGTTACACCCAGATTAACTCTGCACTGTGGTCCAACTGACCAAATAAAAAACGTATTCCGTGACTGTCCGAAACAACTGTATGTCAAGTCCGGCTGTTTGAGGTCCGTCGGCAGATTGTTCCAGACTCGAGGTCTAGCTGCACAGAATTCTCTGTTGCTACAGTAGTTGCACGTCCCTAAATTACAGAGATTTTTACTGTTATCCAATGAAAAATCATGCCGATGCGAAAACCGAGGTTGCGAACTGTTTGATCGCTCTCCAATTTCACAATCTTTTTGGTTCGTGGCGTGGCTCAGTGGTTAGCGAACTTTTGCTGATCAATGGTTGACATGTGACCACTTCGTGGGTAATGTGTCCGCTATGGGTCAACCAACCAGGCCAACGCAGCCTTGCATCCCTTTTGGGTCGTTAAATGAGTAGTAATCCATGTAATTACATGGACTACGGGGGTGGAGACCATTAAATGGCAGGCTGGGACTGTGCTTGTGGTTGTTTGGCTGTAAGGATGCAAGCCCGTGTGTGCGGTTTTAGCCTACAGCCTATCGTCCGCTCTGTCTGTGACGTACAGCGCTGCTGCAGCTGCTGTTGCCGCCTGTGGCGCAATATAAGTGTTATGCCTTTTTTACCTTTTTGGCTGTATGTTTTGCAGGAGGTTCAGCTGTCACCACGTTGTGAAACTGTTGGGGGTCGTCTCAAAAGGTCAACCGACACTCGTTGTGATGGAGTTGATGCTGAACGGAGACCTCAAGAGTTACCTGCGCTCTCACCGGCCCGACGAAAATGTCAGTAATAGAAGCGATATAGACATCATATATTAGCAGTGGCATTTTAGTTTGTGAGCCAAATGGAATTTGGTCTTTGTCACCATATTTCTAAATGCGGTGTATTTTTAGCATCATTTTGTTTACTTAGTAACAATGTCGTTTGCGTTTCACTTCGGACACTACAATCGATCTTTTTACTTGCTTGCTTACTTACTTACTTCAAAATGTTTTGCAGGCGGACGAGAACATGTCGCCTTTCAGTCTGTCGCAGATGCTGCAAATGGCCGCCGAGATTGCGGACGGCATGGCTTATCTCGCGTCCACCAAGTTTGTTCATCGAGATCTTGCAGCCAGGAACTGCATGGTCGCCGAAAACAGAACCGTCAAGATCGGAGGTACAGTGTGAGGGGTCGGACGGTGCTAGAGGTGCTGCAGCATCCAGGCCCGCAGTTTTGGGGATTTGCAATTGGTTAGAGTGGAATATTTTTATGCGCTGTACATAACTAAACACTGTAAAATTTGGGTTCTTGCAGCAGCCGAGCAGCAACAGAAATACAGGTTGCCCAAAATGGGACCATTTCGTTGTACGCCTTCAATTCACCGAATATTGACCAATTTTCAAACTTTTTTACTATCAGAATTGGGAGAAAATTTGTAATAATACTATTGCTAAAGATTTCACCACACCTTAGATGTGTCGCTACACTACCTTTTGAGATGTCAGTGTCTTAAAAGCAACAACTGAAAACAAAACGACTTCTGTAACAACACATTTTAAGAAATTAACAACAGGAAACGACGTGTTTATTGTCTCAGTTATTGTCTAAAGTAACTGTCGCATCCTGCAGTTTTTACGTCAAATGTTCATTGTGTCTGCCTTGCTGCTGGACACGCATGCAAGCCGGCAAGGCCACTGAGCAATGGCGCGATCAATGGAACCCTGCGTCTTGTTTTCAGTTGTTAGCTTTCTCAGTCGCGTGTTATGACTGAGTTGTTAATTTGTCGCCAGCTATATTATCCGTGCTACTGTTAATATACGTGCAATGGTATTTATGTGTGGGAAGACTTTGGGATGGCGCGCGACATCTACGAGACGGACTACTATCGGAAGGATACGCAGGGTATGCTGCCCGTTCGCTGGATGTCGCCGGAATCTCTTCAAGACGGCATCTTCACTACACAGTGCGACGTCTGGTATACATCACTTTCTCCATTCATAGCTTTCGGCCTGTTTGCCCCGTCGAGGCGTAAGTCAAGATGTAGATTTGTATGCCACAGGCCTCACCCTCTGTGTTCGCTCAGGGCCGGATTAACACATAATTGGGCCCTGTTTGGAAAAGTTTGTGGGTCCAACCCATAGGATCAAAATTAAAGGCCAAATGACTGTGTTCTATGAAATTTTGTCAACTGTTAACTTTCCACAACCTTTACGTCATAAATTTTTTGGCACACGAGTGGGGCCCTGAAGTGTGGGGCCCCTGTTCGGCCGAACATGTTCGAACATTCCTTAACCCGGCCCCGAATTCTCTCGATGCATGTGCTAGTACCGTGCGAACAATGTCTAGCAGGTTCCAGAAAGCAGCTTCGGCAGAGTTCGGATTGCGGTCAGGGTCCGGAAGACTAGTCCAGGCGGACGGACCAGCAGTGGCAAAAGCCCGGAGGCGGCCGTATGTGTTGAGTCGGTGACGTGGTATGTGCGGCAGTAGATTTCGCTCAGCGGAAGAGAGATGTCTCTGGCTGAACGGCAAGATGTGGGCTGGTCCGTGGGAGCTGTATAATAAGCCTGCACCTCGTTTCCTGGCTGAGTGTCATAAGAGCGACAGAAGCGCAGTATCTTTCGTTTATTGTTTTGCATCGAGTTCTGCGTTTTCCGTGCGATGCTCTTTTTTGCCTTAACTTTCTTGCGTCTTTTGTGTACCCCAAAGCATTAGGCTATTTTTGCGTTCTTGCTGATAGCGAGCTTTTAGCAAAGCTGTAATTTTTAAAGGCACAATATGTGTGTGCTGAAAATGCCGGTGAATTCCAACCAATACTCAATTCAAACTTTCGTGTTCTGAACTTCGTTTGCTCGTAAACTAGTGAAAGACTTATTAATTTTTTATTTTATTTTTTATTTTAATTGGTAAGATTCATTTCCTTCATTAAATTTATCTCATCACCTTTGTATTTCTATGATATTTTGGCGTGAAATTAACGCCGAGGACTACATTAAGCGGTAGTGCAGAAGCCGTTGATCTGTAGGTCGTACGGCGTGGTACTGTGGGAGATGATGACATTAGCCGAGCAACCGTATCAAGGTCTTTCCAATGAAGAGGTTCTAAGATACGTCGTTGGAGGCGGAGTTATGGACAAGCCACAGGGCTGCCCTGAACGAGTGTATGTTTGCAATGATAATCAGCTTTATGCACGATTGCTGGTAGTAAAAGTAGATATAAACTAAGCATCGCTTAGTAATTATGCTTATTTGGTATAAATAAGATAATATGGAGGGCCACAGTTCAATGGGAATATGGGAACCCTACATATTATCGTCTTTGTATCCAGTGAGTCCTCTGCGAGCTGTTGATGATTCTGATATTTTGGCAGTAAGTGTCCAGTAATCGAGAAACATCATAGTGAGCCTGAGATATGAAGTGTTTTTTTTTTGTAGGAGCGCAATCTGTTCTGGTTCTTCGTCATTATCATCAACACTTTATTCAAACAACTTATGTTATTATTCAACATAAAAATCAGAACAAAAATTCTAAAGTGTAAAAATATGTGTAAAAACAAGCAAGTTAATCGCTGAAACAGTTTGTGACTAGTAACTAGTAAAGAGCTTATGTAGAGCGTCCTGATAATTAAATCCTGTTCTGAAAGCTGTGAATTTTTTTGTTTAGTTTATTAGTTATTCAGTTTATTGTTATCAATAAAGGTATGTTTGAAAATAAATTCTGGTCGCAGGGGATCAAGCCTGGACAGTGATCTGGTGATTTGCAGCCAGGCCATCTTGACACGATCTCTGATCTGCAACTCAGCTCGTGATGCCTCCGATCAAACTGTCCACTTTGCGCTGGTCGTGCTATCACCTTTTCCGGCCACCCGCATCCGGTTGGAATAGCTTCCCAGAATAGACTCGTCTTTAGCACCTATGGCCGAGACCAAGATGATGTCTCACATGGTCGATTCAAGCCCTTTGACGAAGCTGGATGGCGTTTTGTCCAGACTTCACTCTGCAGATGATGATGCAGTCCATTGGTTTGTACACCTTGGCAGGTGAACCAGCATACGAATCAGGAATAAGAAGACTAATAACATTGCTTTGAGGCGTTATCTGAAGACGGTCTATTTTGCTCGTTCTTAGCCTGCGATCAGGCCCTGTTCCCGTGACTGTTACGCTGTAGAAATCTATTTTTATTGTGTTGAATTTGCAGGTACAGCATGATGCTGGAATGCTGGCGGCACAGCGCTGCACGTCGACCGTCGTTCATCGAGCTCCTCGATCACCTCGTTCCAGATCTGACGGACCAGTTTCGAGATGTGGCGTACTACTTCAACCACGAGCCGCTGGACACCGTCGATGCCGCAGACGACGCCGATGACCGGTTGACTGACAGTCATTCTGTGGCAGCCGAGACTGTATCCGCGCCGTTGCACGCCGAACTCGGCAAGTCTGAGTGGCTGCAGTCGGGCGGCTTCCGCAGCTTACCGGATCCGGGGCGGTTGAGCGGCTTTTCGTCGGCCGACTGGAACGAATCGGCTTCGGAGTCGGTCGAAATGGCGAACCTTCTTCCGGCTGCCGATGAGCCGGACCGCCATCGACAGACTTCGAGGGAGCCCGCGCGCTCGTCTTGCGGCGGCGAAGTTCGGGGTGCGGCCGAGGCTGGCGGCAAGGACAGCAGCGGGAGTTCGCGGGACAGTCACAAGGTGGGACTTATCAACGGGCACGTCATTCCGTTTAACAGTGCGTTATGGTCCGGCGTCCACTGATCTGTGTGACACAGGGTCAGTTACAGCCCTCCCAGTAAGATGTCGGGTTATCATAAATCAATTGATGATGATAGTACAGATGTCTTTGTATGGCCAATTTAGTCGAGGTTCACTGAAGTGCTAACAGCAGAAGCATCGCTGCAATGGAGGAAAGTTGTCGAGTCCAGTAAGATTTAAGGTAAGGATAATGGATATGGTTAGGGTTAGGGTAATGAGCCTGAGTCTCTTCTATGTAATTTTTGCAATTTTATTAGACATGGATATATTCGCTGTAATCTTACAATAAAAAGCTCTTTTATAGAGCAGCGCATCATACTGGGAGTGTTGTCAATGTCGTTAACCGTCTGGTACGTGTTTGGGTGTCGTACCTGCGACGTTCGTATCTCTGACGTGTCCTTGTGTTTATGCCGGTGATGTTGCTATATCAGACAGACAGTTCAGTGGTACAGCCTGTGCGTGGTTTTGTTGTGTCCGGGATTTCCGCGGTCGAGTCAAATTGCGGGTTGCAATTTTACCGCCTTTGAAGTTACGACCCTCGAAAAGTTTCATTCGATGTAAAAAGTTGGTCTGCAGCAAATAAGAAACAATTGAACGGTGTCTGCTGCTGTATGACAGATAACTGGTAACAATTACAGTGGGTTAAATTGCGTAAAAAGACTTATTCACACCACTTTCGTGCTTCAGTTTTTGTACACCCTTCTGTTCACTGTAATTTGCGAGGAAAGCTCATGTCTTAAACCTAAAACGCAGTGCAAGGGTGCAAGTGTCTGTATACATCAGGCAAAGTGACGTCGTTGTCGTAACACGCTGCCATGTTGGAGGTATACATAATATGAAGAAAGACTGGGTTTATATGTGGAATTCTGGAAATATTTAATGTTTTTTCACCTTATGTCCGTTTAAGCAGTTTTATGTACGTATATAATATTTGTACCTTCGTGATTGTGTATTTTAGCGTTATTAATCTGTATGTGTGCATATGTCGGCCTATTGGTTGTACAGTGGCTGACTTGTAATAATTCCACACACAAGCATATAAGACTACGCTGCTGCAACAAATATAACTCCAACATGACGGCGTTTACAATTGTAAACATAATGACGTCACTGTCACCCCGTGTATACTGCGATTGTATCTGGCTGTGCCACTAACATTTGTGATTGTTTTTTAACTGGTGTCATTCTGTACCTCAGACCGTGAAAAGGCCATGTGGTCCTTTTAACATCTATGAATCGTCAACCGTAAGCGACTCCATACGTAGAGGGTGGCACATAAAAAGTGGAACATTTCGTTTTTATTATTTGACCTTTGCTTGTTAATTTTTCGTCCTTTATTACAATTTTAATTTCATTTAATCCGAATTTTAAGTCTTTTTTGTGTATACTTTTCGATTCAATTTTGCTGTTATTTTTATCTCGATTACTGCGGGTTTTCTGTTTCTTGTGTAGTGATTAGGTTCGTATTGTGCTAGGCGCTTTACAAATTTTTAATGATTATGATGAATTACGTCACGAATGACGTCACAAAGAAATTTACACAAATTGCAGCGAATGTTGACTCTTTGTTGCAGTAGCCCGCGAGTTTAATGATTTTCAGCGATAAAACCGTGGCTGAATAACTGCAAAAATGTGTAACATTAAGAATCATGTTCTGCATTTTAGGTGTCGCCCTGTACGTGTTTTGTTGCCGTTGATTTCACGTGTTTTTGTCACTCGTCGCTGCGTTTTAGGCGAATTAAAACTAGGCTCGATTTGTACAGTTACGTGTTGAGTTCGGTGTAAAAGTTGATTTGTCTGCTCTGTTACAGTTTTTACAGTTAACCACTTTTCGGAAATATTTTCGTTCGGCCTATTCTTTGGGCGATGTTGTTACACTGCAACAACCACAGTTTAGATATTAAGTCAAGACCAGTTGTGCAACGCGGGCAGAAATGCGGTAATGAAGAACGTGGTAGAATCTGCGGCACAGGCTGGGTATGACAAGAAACGGAGCCGTTGTCGTCTTTTTCCTACGTCCATTAAATTACGTAGCGATGTTCTCACTAGTGACAGAGCGTCGGTCTCGTCGCTGGTTCGACTCTCGCCCACTGTGACGTCGAGTACGGCTCTGGGTAAGCCGCTCACGCATATTGGCCTATGTCGCCATGCTGTGTAATTTGGTACTAATGAAAGAGAGGGACTGGACCGCCTGGCTGCCAGGTGGGCCAGTTGGGCCGCTGGCCAGGTGGGCCGCCACGCCAGATGTTAAAGTAGTGTAACGGAGGAGGAGACCCAGGAGTCCTTAGCAAGGGAAAGCGGGCTCTACTTGGATAAATTATCTGCAGCCCCCTCCCAAGAGTTCCTAGTTTCGCCACTGCTGATGGGGCCGGTCTGCCTATTTAGCCAGGCCGGTTTGAAGAGCCAGTCTGCCCATGGATACAGGCGAAAAGGGTAGCTATGGTGTGCTGCCGGGAATGTAACCGTAGGTCTAGCGCCGCGTTAACCATGCATCACAGACTTTGCAGTATATCCACCCACGTTACTCAGAGGCCTGCGGGAGGCAGACGAGCGCCCCGCCCTCTCCTATGGCCTATACATGGCGTCTGTTTGTTTACCTGGGTATGCTTCAGTTTTGTCACAGTATATTTGTTATGTTCAAATTTTCTGCGTTTGTTGAATCGAATACCTCCGACTTGCGTGGTCGTCTTTTAAGTTACGATGTATGTTTTCAATCTGTTTTGCATCGAATTACTGTTGTCACCGTTATCGGCATAATACGAGTACATCATACACATGAAACCGAACATACTGCTGATAGGTGATGTCTTGCGTGTCTTTACTGTACTTCTGTATTATGTATGAACTGCACAAGGTGTACGAGGGAACCGGGTATGGTGTTGGCCGTTGCCTGGCAGTGATATGTTTCCATGCAAAGTTCCTGGCATTTTCTACAGACCTGTGGATGTGTAACTTGATTGCGAAAGACATAAATTTTGAGACAAATTTTTCCGTATTCGGCTGATGGCATACTTCGATGATTGTATTGAGGAAGTGAGCAAAAGTTTGCAGAAAATGGCGCACGATTTGATATTTTAAACGGCTGCTTTCCTAAACGCACGTTTGCTTTTATTAATTTTAATTCCATTTGAATCCGTCGTTTGTTGGGCTCGGCACAATGCTTTCGAAGTGTGAGTGTTAAAAGATTCATGTGTTGTTCTGTTGCCTGACAAA
>Ga0056115_1000932_pt1 | contig 13216 bp, 5 predicted proteins | sample WorMetOlspDAHAB1_FD_77007 | JGI IMG/M metagenome (GOLD analysis project Ga0056115, IMG submission 77007) | Marine gutless worms symbiont microbial communities from Max Planck institute for Marine Microbiology, Germany - Olavius sp. DAHAB.1 ...
CGCACTGACGTACACAATGACGCACTACACAAAACTGTTTAAGAGTTGAACCTATATGAATTGACAGTGAAAATAAATTTACGCCACTGTTCACGCGTCATATACAACTGTGCAACTCTAAAAACGAAGTATTATTGCAGAGATAATGTAATTCAAAAAGAAGCCTAACCATAGATGGTGCTACTGCCTATAGTTGCTGCTGCAACACGGCCTGTATTATAGGCTTCCAGGTTGTCACCCGATCAAGTACTCAATATCGAATACTATATTGCCGCTCATGCAGCTCTAAAGGTTTTCATTGCAGGTGTTACGTCATTTATTACGCGTTTTTTATTTAAGCGGACAGTTAAAAGTGTTTTATATCGCTGAATTTCTTCAAAACAGTTAACCCATCATTCATAATGTAAACAACGGGTTTTTAGCAGTTGTGATTGATTGCTATTTTTGTTTACGATCATAACCTAATCCTAATAAATTTTAACTTTTGACAATTATAAGATGATCATAGGACATCATAACTATCGATCATATGACAAAGTTGTGATTAAGTTACCGTACGACAAATTTGTGACGATTTATGATCATCACAATATTTTTCGAAAATATGGTCATTGATGCTTTTCTTGCTTGATTATTTAATGTTCCCTATTTAATATTTTTGTCTATGATTCATGAATATGCATATTTTTATGAATATATTTGGAAATCGGTCTATAGTGTTACATAGTTGATAATTAATACATGGTATATAATGAAGTGTCTATATTTGATGACTTCTTCAATATCTTCAGAAGGTCTCTTCATGCCAACTACCAGCTGAGTATAAGCCTTGCTGACTACTAGTTGTGCACGTGACTAGCATGTGTATAGCATCGTTCGGTATATGAATAAACAGATAAGCTGCTACTTAACCTGACATCGCTAACTTGGATTGTTGGCCCTCATGGTGTGAGCTATGTGTGCCTACTATGTCATTGTCGCTTTTTCCAATTTTGCTTTAGTATATTAAAAATAATTGCCGTGATAGTCAAATTTTGCAGTTTTCTTGGTCTTTCTGATTGACTACAGAAATTGTTTAAAATTCGTAGTGTATCGTGCACCGGCAACCGCACCCGATCCCCGGGGATCGTGCACCGGCAGTCACGATAACTGGCTGGCATGTGTCACTGCACTGGCTTGTAGGCTATAGGGGCCCTACAGGCCAGTGCAATGCCAATTTTCTCAAAATGGCGGCGTTTAAGAGATTAGTAATCTGGCGATCGGTTTTCCTCTTTTTTGGAACTAGAAGCTTAGTTAAGGGTTAGGGTTCGGGTAGGGTTAGGTTTAGGGTTAGGTTTAGGTGCCAGCTTATTATTGATAGCTGGCTGCCGTTGCAGGATCCCCCGGGACCGGGACCGGTTGCCCGTGCACGATACACGACGTTTAAAATTAATTGACTAATTGACGTTACTTTTGGGAGTTATTTTAGCAGATTAATCAGCTAATTATTCATTGTACCAGCCATAGATAAAATGGATTGAAATACATCTAAAAACTGAAGGTGGTCCTGTGTCCCTGTATTTGTTTTGCAGTGACCACATAGGTTACCCCGCAAAAAAGTTTTTGTCTTGTGTCTGTTGTGTGTCATTCTGGTGTTTGCATTTGTGTTTGAAATTGCAGAACATTGACATGGCCTGCAGCTTGTCTCTGGAATTCCGCGGCGGTGCCGAACTGCTGTTTGGTGGCGTTAAGGACCACCAAGTGATGCTGCCCGAGTCCGACACAAAGTGGACGGTGCGTGACTTGCTCGTCTGGATCCGCGACAACTTGCTTCAACAGCGAACGGACATGTTCATGCAGGGCACCACGGTTCGACCGGGAATCCTAGTGCTTATAAACAACACCGACTGGGAACTGTGCGGACAGCTGAACTACTGTCTTTCGGACAACGACACAGTTCTGTTTATCTCTACATTACATGGCGGTTGAGAAGAATAAATGATGCTTTTCGGCCAGTTGATCGTGTGCTGTGGTAGTCCAGTCAGGCAGTGGAGTCCATGCAGGTGGTTAAGATGACACAGAGTGTCTTTAGTCTCGACAACTGTGATGCCTGAAGATGTTTTTAAACTGGGTTAAAATATTTCCTGCTGCGTTGATGTTGCACTGTCACATGGAGTCACCAGAATGGACATTGCAAATGCAAATGATCCCGAGATTGGACATTTCCAGAGTTTAAACACATCCGCTGATTGCATCTTCCGATTTTAAAGTGCGTGGTTTCAGCTCTCAGCTTTGTTCAAAAGTATAAACTTTCATTTTGACACAGCTAAAACTTTGATTTGCACTAACAAGATGTCTGTTTTCATCAAAAAAACTTTTAATTCTCATTAACTGGAAAATCCACATTCAGCAACATAGCAGCAGCACATACCTAGGTATTTAGAAATGTATACTGATCAGCATAAAACACCAATACATTGAGTCCAGTAAAGTGAAATTGTGGACAGTAGCAACAGTAATAGTAATACAGTATTTTAACAAGATGAGTATGGCACGCGTTCGGACATGTTGGGTTGCATATAAGAAAAAAGTCGTTCTGTATGTAGAATGTTATACAGCACAAATGCGAATTTCTTACCGAGTTGCAAACGCGTGCAAGCTTCACAGAAGAATTCCACACTCATAGTAAACCATGGAACAATCAAGTTACAACAAGCATGGCTAGCACTGACTATATAGCGTGTTAGGCCCAAATGCTTTTGTTACACTGACATACCCAGAGGGAGTTGGGGGGTAGAGGGGTTCAACCCCCATTGAATCTTCAGATTTTCTTCAATTTGTGTTTGTACAAAAATACTGCCTAAGCTCTGCTCTTGTATTCATGAAATCCATTCTGCAACATAGCAGCAGCACATACCTAGGTATTTAGAAATGTATACTGATCAGCATAAAACACCAATACATTGAGTCCGGTAAAGTGAAATTGTGGACAATAGCCACAGCAACAGTAAAAGTAATACAATATTTTAACAAGGTGAGTATTCGTGTATGGCACATGTTTGGACATGTTGGGTTGCATATAAGCAAAAAAGTCGTTTGTGAACTTCTTAACGAGTTACAAAGGCGCGCAAGCTTCACACAAGAATTCCACACTCATATAGTAAACCATGGAACAGTGAAGTTACAACAAGCATAATAAGCACTGACTATATAGCATGTTAGCCCCAAATGCTTTGTTACACTGACATACCCAGAGGGAGTTAGGGGCAGAGGGGTTCAACCCCCATTGAATCTTCATATTTTCTTTAATTATGTGTTTGTACAAAAATACTGCTGCTGTATTCATGAAATCCAAAAATTTTGTACAAGAAAGCATTAAAAGTAAACTTGTACACATTTTGCTTCAGCTTCTGGGGGACTTTGTTCCCAGACTCCCTGGCTCAGTCTTCTTTTAGAAAACTCCTGATCCATCCCCGTGAATCTTCTCCATTGTAAATCCTACTCATGTGCTTTGTTTTGTTTGTCCAAAGTAACTAGACTATATATACAATTTCGGAAGCATTCCGCGTTTTACATACTTCTCTTGCTCATGAGAGTTATCTCCAAAGAGATTCATCATTTATTTGCTCCAATAATGACATTTAAGAAAGCAACATGTACAGTGAGAACACAGGTACCCTATATTATATTTTGTGACATTTTTAGAAAAAAAGTTAGGACTTTATCTTCTTCATCAGCGTAACAAACAATGTTAAGGTTTTATAGTATTTTTATGTATTAACTATATTATCCTGTGCAGAGATGCGTTGTCGGCTGTAACAATTAATATGATTAATGAATGACAAATAACGATGATAGCGTTTCTAGTGAATTGTAATTTGGTAATCTGTTGTAGTTTTTATGCGTGCATACCGTTTAAATAGCAGGCAACCACTGCTTTCAGGAAGAGCCCCAAATAACGAGTCTCAGGTCCTTGTGGAACTCTGAATGTTGTGGATTTAAAATAATAGTGTAACAGATAATAACAGTACTAATAATCGTAGATATCTTTGCAGTTCACGCTGGTCATTTAATGTTAATGTCACGGACTAACGTCATTTAATAACTAACTAAATCATTACTCGCAGTTTTTTTTCATCCACTCAAAAAGACGTTAAAGACAATACAGATAAAGGCTTTTGTGTTTGATAATCGCCTGTGGGACAAAAATCGTCTTTGTTATGACCACTATGCTATAAGCTCTGTTCCACCGTGTATATACATTCATTCTCGACGTTTTAGGACTACACACCATAGCTACAGAGCTATAGTTACAAAAATACCGACCAGCCTAACAAAGTATTCTGTGTATCAAAAAAATCTAAGCAATAATGATGAAATATACATAGCCTTCAATGCGAAAAATACAGTTAATACACACATTAACAAATGCAGATTTAACGATAGCAGATAGCAAATGTACATGTAGACGGATGTAGCACGGTAGAAATCAGATGTTCGCGAGACGATTAGTTAGACGACGCAAGCTTGTTAGTAAACTAACAACAATGTAGCGCTCATTGTACATTCAATGTACGTTTGATCTAGCAGACAAAAACAAATACTGAGCACCGGAAAACTTCATCCTGACACTTTTAAGGCTACATGTTGCACTTCTTTACATCGCGTTGAAACGTATACAGTTGTACTGAAGGATATGCATACACTGTTTACTCTAACCTCAAAACTCACCTCTCGGGGAGTAGCGCGTATAGTGAGAATTTAGGAAATAGTGGAGTTTCCAAGCCGGGAACAGCAATCCAGATAGGAAGTCCCTCTTCTCCTTCCACCCCATTTTCTATTCTCCCTTTTCCTCTGCATAGAATCAGGCCCCCTTAAATGATAAATCCAGATGGCCAGTCTGGGGGCGCTGTAAACTGGACAGCTGCTTTTAAAACTAGTTTCATGTAATGTCAACAATAACATTAGTATCCTAGTTAGTAGTTAGCGCGACAGTAGACTATGTTGGTACAATGGATTTGTTTTCAAATGCACATATTCCGCACAGTAGCGTGCGGGTATAGGCCTATGTGATAGATAATTGCATAATGCAATACAATTATCTTTCAAGTAGGCCTACCGCCAGTCTATCACAGCATACTTGCCAGCCGCACGCTACTGTGCGGAATCGCGGATACATGACATTCAACTCAATCAACTGTCTGCTCATCACGCAGTCACTGCAACTCGGACTCGCTCAGTGTCATTATTAGAATTTTTACTTGAAGTTTTGAAATACAATTTTCGCCCGTTTGCCGCCCCTTGCAAGTGCCGCCCGGTAGGCCTACGCCACGCAACCCCGCACCTCCCTCGCTACGCCATTGGCTGCAAGCTCCCCAGCGGGGTCTGGGACAATTCCCCAGTCGAAATCGCATTTGGTACATTGTAGCTTCGACATCTGATGACAATAATTTTCATGATTTACTAAGAATTAACCGACCATTATCACTTTAGTAGTCCACAGTTTTGGACTGCACATTCTGCTTCAACGGACTGCACTAAACTGGTTATATTGCACGATCAGAATAGAGGGCCCGATGTAGCCCCAGAAGCTGAAGCATGGGCCCATAAATTCACTTTTTCGCAAAAAACATGCCACACAGTTTACATATATGCAAGCAGAAATTGTTTGATTGATAGAAAACAACGCTTATAAAACGCAAATTGGCACAACAGAGTGTGACTGTAGAAGTTTAGTAAACAGTGTGGGCTTTCACATGAGCTGCAAAAAGCAATGGTGAAAAGTCAGAGAGCCTTGCCTTCCCACAAAATTACTGCGTATAGACCTACAGTTCATTGCAACACCCCACTGTCGACAGTCGACACAGTGGCGGATCCAAAAATTTAGAAAAGGGGGACGGAAGACAATTTATCAGCTCCGTCCTCATTTATCGCAAATGTGCACAACGAATTATATGCTTTTTACACGGAAAAAGAGGCTTTTTGAAAAACATATGAGCCAGTAGGGGAGGGGACGGCCGCCCCCACCGCCCCCTTTGAATCCGCCACTGAGTCGACATATCGTGAGTAATCTCGTGAAAGAGTCTTTCTAACGGCAACTAAGCTTATAACCACAAGAACAACGTCGACAAGTCTATGTACATAAAAAACGTTGGATATATTACACACACATGTATGACATCATGAGTGAGTGCATGAGTAGAGTTTAACGGCCCGCCCGACACAATATGGTCATTTCGTAGGCGGAAACACGGGTGAGATCAAAAAATACTTTTTGAAAAGCAGCTAATTTACTTAAGTTGACATTTCACATGTCTGTTCAAAATCAGGGGTGTCGTGCAGTCGTGGCCAATAATTGGGGATAACGCCCAGAACGCAAGAAATATTGGGGGCGGGGTGCAGTTTTTAAGACGTTAATTAGAGTGTTTAAAGCTGAAACGCGTACGTACAGTCGCTTGCACTGGCTGGCGACTCAAATCCAGTGGATGCAGACAGACCAGTGCCTTAGAGAAATATTGACGCCCCTGGTTCGCCATGCCAAAGTGTTGCAAATGAACGAATTTGTTCGTTAAAAAATGAAAAAACTGGAGCGATTTTATTGGCACACGGCGTGGCCAGGCCAACTCCGCAGGATTGAAGAAGCATTGCTCGATATCTGAAAAACGTCGAAATTTTTTGTCAGCTGATCTGCTAGTGCTATTACGTACACCATAGAAAATGACACGGGCGTTTGTTCCTTTGCGTTCGTTCAAAATAACTCGCAAAGCCTTAACTAATTTCGACGAATAAGTTGCATAAAAACTCGCAACATACATATACATCGGCAAAAGTACATACAAACATGGCGTCAGTTATACGAGTTCAAAGTAAAAAAAGGTTTTATAGGGTCCTGGCCTGCATAAAATAAAAAAGTTTTACTTTCTTGGAACTTTTAAAAGTTGGAAGACGTAGGCTACGTTTCTATGGTGGCATTGTAATTAACTTATAACTGACAAATAAAGATTTCTTTTCTTTTCTTGTTCTTTTAATCACTTATTAAGCAGAAGTATTTTAGCGTTGCGTCTATAGTTAGCACGACAGTGGTCTATTTATGTTGGTCTGCAATATTCTATTGCAGACCAACATAAATGTTACATTTGATTAAAGCACAACGATGTGCTTAATAATACAAGTAGGCTACATGCAGCCTACACTTACGAATAAAAGTGATATTAACATGAAATATATTACCTCATCAAATATGAACCTTTCTCTGTGTACAACAGTTAATAAATTCGTCAAAGCGTTGAAATTAAACGAGCAGAAAGTATTTCACGTTTTGGTGCACCCTGTATCCTTGGCTGTTAATAGGTATAACTCCTGCTCAAGGATTATCAGTAGGGTCTAGGCCTACTTGTGTTACATAATTCGCTGTTATTCTCGATACTGTTTATGTATGATTAATCAGACCGCAGCTTAAGCTAACATGTTAAACGATAACCACATAAGCGAAATGAGAGCTATCCCTTTGCCAAGCCATATCGAATTGACACATAACTCATCACGCAGAGATAATACCTAACTTTCAATAGCGGACTTTAAAAAGCAACTCTTAAAACTGTCGCGTAAAAATGTACAAAAGCATGCACTGTGGGCCGTGATCGTACGTGAATTGGAAGAAATTACGCGTATGATTGGTAGGCGGGCGGCGGCTGCGATCGAGACTTGAAGGCCGGGTTATACTGTCCGATAAAAGATCCGTCCTCGGTGAATTTGCCCGGAGTCATACTGGCATACTCGTTCAGACTGGTCTCGTCGTCACTGGCCATCTTGCCTACCGAGCTACTCAGAGACCCCGTCGCAGGTCCACCTCGGCCCGCCGACGCCGGGGTCGTCCAGACGCCATCTCTGTCACATGCACACCGACAAACCAGGCGCTAAAAATCAGTCAGAAATTCTGTCGCGCACATTGACCAAGGCGCTGTGAGTGCCGACTGAAGACTGCGGTGTGTATAAGAAGGGGGTATCCCGTCTCCCAGTGAGTCTGGAAACTGCCCGGCGGGGAATGGGGCAACGTCGATATCGAAGACTGTTTCTAACCACCTCGCTGGTTTTTGCCATTCCACTCGTTTGCCGGTAACTTCACTGCCAGGGAAGCCTCTTCCTTCGTCTCTCCATAGTTTAGTGTGATTACATCTCCACACTCTATGCCTATTTTTCAATAAATACCAGACCGGACAGACCAAGATGGCAATGGATTTAAGAGTAGGCTATACACAGGTGAAAAATCGAGAAGACGTCAACTGAAAAAAAGAAAAAGGTGCGGAAATCGGCAATCGCTGATTCTCGTAGATTACATGTAAGAAGAGAGAAAAATTGCAAAAGCGGTTCGCAGTTATTCGGCAAAGCAGCCCAGAACGGCCGGGTGTACACAGGAGACTTAAGCACGCAGCGTAACAAAAGATATGCGTATAATGTTACGCGATGTAGGCCTATGTGTCAGCAAAGCATGCTGCACGATTTGAGAAGAAATGTCGCCCGCTTGTTCTGCGACAGCTATTGGTTACTCACGCGCGATTATTAACAATAACTAGATGGCTTGGCAATGGGAATATTCTGACATTTCATTTCAGTCCGTCGGTTACGAAAATATTATATTATCATATTCAGTAAGAAAGATAATTAACTCCTGAAGCGGTTGTCGAACTGCCACTTTAATTGTGCAGAAAAACTTCACTACCATCAATGTACGCCGAAATAACGCAACGCAATTATTTTACATCTGCCAGAAATTGTTCACGAACTGTACTGTACAGTGTATCATGTGTATAATGTAACCGAATGTTCTCTTTATTTGTAGTACAAATAAACACATGTGTATTAACGTTAACGTGAAATTCGTCAACGAATATTAGTGAAATTCAACGGCATAGATGTGTTTCCATACATAAGACTGGGCATAAAAACGTAAAACAGCTAAACGCAAAGCAACATTATAACACAAGAAAGAACAAGGTGGTCCATAAGGTTCGCATCACTTGCTCGCATACCACATCACAATATACTACATGCGAAATGCCACACTACATGCACGGTTGTACACAGACGAGTTACTTTATTACGTATACAATCAGCGACTACATACAGGCCTAAAAATAACAAGACACGTTGCTAAAATACTTCAGCGAAAAGTCAAAAGTCGTTAAAACCTACTCAAGTAAAAGTAAAAACAATCCAGATTTTTCCCCAGCGAAAAGAAAGATCTCCTCTTTTCTCGAATAAAAGCAAAATATAGCCCATAATTATAGGCCTATCGGTGAAAATCTAACTTACGAAACGTGTCACAGACAGTAACAAACCATAATGACGTCTTTTGTTGCGATTTTTACTCAGCAATTGATATTCGCAATGACGCATAAATGGAACTATTTCAACGTGTCAATCTAACAATCCAGTTCAGTTCATCAGCCTCGCTATCACTTCCGACACATTCAAATGTTTTGAGCCAACAGTATATCATGTCTCCGCATATTACAGCCTATATCGAGAACGTTGTGTGACAAAGACCCGGGCCGGACTTATAACTTAGAGGAAAGGTCACCGGGAACATTGTTCGAGGGGCCGACAGCCTAAACAGTACAGGTACCGGTACTTCGGTAGTCTATTATTCTCACTTTTCCAAGGCGTTGTAGAAGAAGTTCACTGCTCAACGGACTTTAAGTCAGGGATACAATACATTGCTATGATTAGGATGAGAAGAGCGGGTACTGGATTTTTTGGTATGGTTACGGCTTGGGTTAAATGGATAAGTTGTTCTGAAGTCCAAACAAGAGCCATCACCGCGCTTTACACATTTATTATTCGTAATGATTCTGTTATTATTACATCAGTTTTGTAACAAAAACGTCTGAGGACTCTTTTGCAGGCACCTGGAGTAATTACCCGTTGCCCTGTTATAAATCCGGCCCTGGCGATCATGGCATCAGCAGATTTTTTAATTGTTAATGTTTCCGAGTAAATCGGTCTCAGACGGTGAGAGTCGGTGTCTTAGCGGCGGAGCGTCAACTAGTGAGGGGCCTGCGATCTTCATCGATGCCGTGACGTGTCCTGTTAAACATATGTCGCCGGCGTGTTTTAAGTAAGTAAATAACTGTAATTTAAACAGCGCCAGTGTCTGGTTAGAGTCAGGGCGCATCGGTGACTTGGTAATCAAGCTGCGGATAAAGCAAGACCGAAAGTAGTAAAGTTTCATGTGGTACTGGAAAGCGAAAGTAGTCACGGGCATAGATGTAAAAAAACGTTTACAACGTTTACAAAAATAATAAACGCGTTCAGTATTTTGACATGTTTATTATTTTAATAGACCTCACACGAAAAAGCTTCAGTCTGAATTTGCAGACTCAGACATTTAAAAAGCAGTTAACACTTAGGCTATCTCCAAAATTTAGTTGTAGAAAAGTGTAACTGTTTGTGAACAACATTTTCTGACTCCTGCGCGAACAAACTGAATTTCGAATTTTGCAAGAACTGCAAAAAATCTCAGTAAACGGTTTGGAAAAAAATGTCAACCTTTTTTAACAATGTCTACTAACGTTTGCCATTATTTTCATAATAAACGCGTTTATTAAAGCGTATGATTATTTTTGACGTTTAACACATCTACATGTATTGCCAAGAAAACAGGGTCGAAATTCGTCTTTGTCGACGAATTACGTCAACAGTAATAAAACACGCTACGTTAAATTGTCAACTGATCTTACAAACACAGGCACTATTCACTACCTCGAACAATCAAAGCAAATGTTGCGACTTGTGAGCACCATTTCATTGGTTTTGATTTGTTGCGTCCTGAAAGCTGTGATTTACAGTCGAAAAAGAATCTCACTAAAATGAAATGTCAGAACCCTGCCAAGCCAAGCCATTTCTGTCGTTAATAATCGCGCCATTATATAAACGATAACTGCAAACCTGTGTTTAACGGGTGTGAAAACACAATGCGTATAATTATGACATCGTGCACGTGATGACAACTCTGGTTGCGGCAGTCGATGAAATGCCATTGCTAATTGTGGCAGCGTATTAAATGGTTTTAAAACAGAAATGAAAGGCCAAGAATGAAAAAACGAGAACGTTATTAGATGGTTAAAATTAGAACATCTTTCAACAACAAAATTGCCGGTATATTTGCAGCAGCGACGGCGATAACTGTCTGTCGAACCATACAAATGCTATTAAGGCATTGCTATTGGGCCTACAGTGTAGGTCTATTTCGAATGACAATAAGGGCGTGTGTATGAAGACAGATTTCTATTTGCCAGCTGGTATCTTTGGCCCCCTTGTAACGCAGTCAAATTGACTGATGGCCGGCTTCCAATACTTTTCTCCAGGCCCGTTGTTGGGGCCTATATACCCTGCTGTAGAAAGACTGTCACTGTCCCGTTTTGACTACAGAACGAAAATGGTTACAACTATAAAATGTGAATTACAAGGCACAAAGACTTTAAAAGTCATTTAATTTCATATCAATGAGAAATGAAGTCACAGTAGTGGAGTCTAGACATGATTGCAGCAAAACTTGCATTGTCTTTAACCATGGTTTACCAGTTCCAATTAAGCAACATCTATAGTTACACAATTGCTTAATCAGCAACTAAACTTTTAGTTTAATTATTGGTTTCTTTAATTGTCAATTTTCTGTTGTTAAACTATAATTAGGTTTGACTAACTGAAATAGGCCCATTTGAACCAGGAGTTTTCAACACTGCACTTAACTTTTACCATCACTATATACTAAGTACTGACTGTCGCTGGTAGTCATGGAAACCGGTGTCAGCAAGCTCTTTCTCTGGATCTCTGTCAGCGGCACGTTCCTTTTCATCCACTGAAACGTAACACACAACCGCGCGCTGCACGTTCACGACAAAACAAAATAACCAGGAAGTCGATTATAGAGGAGGTCTAGTGATGTCATTTAACTGAATAGGCCTGTATTACTGCGCCGCCATATTGGAGGTATACGTAGTGTGAATAAAAATCGGACTATTCTTATGCCATAGTTATTTGCATACAGTATAAATATTTCGACTGGTGTAATTCAACGGACAGTTTGCAAGCACACGTAAGTCTACGACGTTACACTGACATGATATAGCATACCTCCAACATGGCGGTAGTGACTATTGAAGACAGAATGACATCATTTTCACCCCCACGAAAACACGGAATGAAGTGACGTCACTGGAATAAAAACCAGGTCGCCGTGTTGTAGGGCCACTTAACGACTTAAGATGAGATGCAGAAATGTGAAGAAAATTATGCCAGGGGATTTTGCAGATCGTATAGTTAGTTGAACTGGTGCAGTTCCACACACAACTGGAAGGCACGGTTAAGTTCACGACGTCACACTGCTACAGCGCATCTGCCCTACAAGATGGCGACTGCAACAACTGTAGAGTGAATCACTTTATCGTCACCACATGTATTCGTCAACGTGAATCGGTACATTGTGATAAATATGACAAAAACGGAAAAGGCAAATTGCCCATTGTACTACAGAGTCATGAAATTAACAAACCACAGAAAACAGGCAAAAGTACTATATGGAAACGAAGAAAAAGATACTGGAAGAGCAAGCAACTGACGTCTACGGCCGAAGCATGTTCAACCGTTGTTAGGCGCCCGTGTAGCGACTCCCACCGTGTTACGGCGCCTTAAATACATGTGTCTGGAAGTGATACCATACCGTGGTTGGACTTCGTCATCAACTAGACCATCATGCAGCAGAACAGAATTGAATCGTTGCACCGCAAATGAAATCCGTTACAACGAAAATGAGGATGCTCGAACGATCGTCTCCAGGGAATGCCAGGGTCGCTTAAGAGCATCCATCCCAACTGGGCCGTGAGACTCCATATGCACCGTTATCAGGACAAATTCATCATTATTATTACTGTGGCGAGTAGCGGAGCGGCAGTGACGACGACGACGAAAAGTAGTAAAAACGGTGCTACAACGCTGTCTCGTGTGAATATGTCTGTATACGTAGGACATGCGACTATATTCAGTTGAATGCTTACTGCTGCATGTTGTTTAGAAGTAGGGGTAGGCTTTGGGTTAGGATTAGATTCATTGTCCGGTTGGTTAGTGGTTATGCACACGTATTTAAAGTACTTTCCGTCGTCACTGACACTCTGCCTAGCGGAGCAGGTCGTACCCGGGTACTCGTCGCCTCGGTTACGACGCATCCAGCAGCAGACAC
>Ga0056115_1000933_pt1 | contig 13210 bp, 10 predicted proteins | sample WorMetOlspDAHAB1_FD_77007 | JGI IMG/M metagenome (GOLD analysis project Ga0056115, IMG submission 77007) | Marine gutless worms symbiont microbial communities from Max Planck institute for Marine Microbiology, Germany - Olavius sp. DAHAB.1 ...
ACTTGCTACACTCTGCTATCACCTTCCATCACTTTCTCACTGTTTCACTCTGAGCTTAAAACCTACCTTTTCAGAAAATCTTATCCTCCACATTAGTCTGTTTCTGTCTATCGGACTGATCTCATGGCTCTAGACTGTTCACCGGACTTATTTGCTCATCGGTTTTATGTTTTAGTTCTATTTTTTTCTGTTTTAGTAATTCCTAAGTGCGGCAGACTAAGTTGGCCAGCTCTCTGGTCAACTTTTAGGCGCACTATAAAGTAGTTCGATTTGATTTTGATTTTTTTGATTTTACAGTGAATGCAGTACGTATGTGTCACCGTGTGCAATTTTTAGATTTTTCAACAAAAAGAAAAGTAATGCGAAAAAATTGGATACATTTCCGGTGGTATGTATATTCTGGTACATCAGATTGTATGCGAGTCAAAAAATTTTGTTTACTGTTGATTGTTGCAGTATCGGTTGGTGAAATTTTCTCTGACTGTGAAAAACACGAGACAACAGCTAACTAAAGTTTAACTAAGCTGTATGTTTGGAAAACGTAAAAATGTGAAGCTGAAAATAAGTGGTTTTGTTAAACTGAAAGTGATATATCAGCATGCAAACTGCATATTGTAAAATTTGATAGTATGTGTGTAGCAGATGTAGCATACTATTAGTGTTGATTGTCATCTTAGTTATGTAGTTGTAGCTTTTCCATTGCAGGTAAAGAATTACCGTCGTCGCGCCGATGTGGTGAATGGTCGGGATGTTAAACCGAGTAGTAGCTTGGAATGTTTGGAGGAAGTTTTTGAAGGCGAAGATGCAACAACACGGCAGACAACACAGACTGTGACTGGAAAACCCTCGGTAAAACTGACGCGGCCTTTGACGCAACCGTCACAGTCTCATGCAAACCGAGCGCTGAGCGACGAAACCAATATGTCTGCATCGCATCTTCCATGCAAACGAAATCTGTTGGCATCTGCGGACTCGCCGAGACCCGGTTTTCGTCGTCAGGTGTGTAATGGTTGCCATAGTTACTGATAGTTTTTTGTGTACTTCTTTTGAAAGACAGTGGGATGTTTTTTTTATAGATATATTGCATTGTACATAGATTTGTGCCATAAGATAAGCCAATCAGGCTTTCATTGTTTCATGTAAAAAGCTGCAGTTTCAGCTTGATGATAGGATTGCGTTTACTCGGGAAAAGTTGGGGACAAAATGTGGGATTTGTCTCGTAACGCAAAATTGGTACTCCCCAGCAAGTAGAAAATATTTTACGTACTTGGGATATAATTGCAGTTTACAAGCATGGTTCATGGGAAGTTTATTTTTTTCCTTTATCTTTATTATGAAATATTGCCTGGAAAATTGAGGTACTGGTAATCTGTTCTGCCTGAGAAGTGGCAATCCTGATTAAACCGTGCGCAGACACCACCAGTTAGTATGTTAGGTCTGTGGCTTGTTTGTTCCTTTGGGACTGCGTTGCTTTACACGTGTCTTTGACATCTGATGTTTGTGTTATAGCATGACGTGGGCTATATTCCATCGTGTGACAAAGCTGGCATTGCATACGCACATTCAGTGGTGTCGAAAACTGGCAGTTCAGAGACAGACACCAAGCCGGAGCACAGTACAGTTGCCGGTGTCACTCTCAATAGTTTGATGTCGTCACCACTTACATGTGACAGCAGCAGTGGAAGCATTCTTAGAGTCAGATCTCGGCCGAAAAGGCGTTTGAGTCATTTGGATGAAGATCAGGAGAACATAGACCCATCTGCTTCGTGTGATGCTGTTACAGCTGCAGATCAGTTGGTGTCCTCCGATAAGCCTGGTTTACCAGTATCTAAGAGACACTGCAGCAATGAGATTGCCTTTTCGGGCAAGAGAAGTAATGGAAGTGCTGGAGACTTAGCATCCACAGAAATTGCCGATAAAGGGCGCGCTGTGAAGTATACGTCATTAGTATCACGATCGGCAGCTTCGTCACTCGGACGTGGTAACAGCAAGGCACTGAAAGACGTGCAGATAAAGTGTGCAGTAAGTTGCTCGGAAGATCGCCTTCATGAGTTGGTTGGAGATTTTAGTCGACCACTTTGCTTGCCCCTCACTGTCCATGACAAACACCACGATCTGAAAGCTATTTCCTGTCATACGGTAAGCACAAGTTTTGTTTACGCATTGTAGGCGTTCTTATTGAATGTTTACTTTCTTCCCTAAAGTAGTGTAACCTAGCGGTAACATTTTAGTCTTAGTCAATTTAGTCTTTGTAGGGGAAACCCTTCCACACAAAATATTGTGACATTGTATTGCTTTTTTGACCAATAAAATACTAGCACGATATATTTTACTCTTTTCGTACTTCCAGTATCACTTATGTAATACATTCACTATTGTGATGGATGTGGATATTTTTTTAGAAAAAAGTACTGTTGGTCATGACTTTTATGTCTGAATTGTTTTTTTAAACTGAACTTTAATTTTGTCAAAAAAGCCTTATTGTGCTGAGTGTCATTAATAGTAGAACAAATTAGATTATGATGACGTAAGCCAAAGCTGCGAAGCCACAACAAAACAGTCACTCAGTTTTATGTGAAATAGCTAATTCAGCTTTTCAGCAGATAATTGTGTGCATTCTGTTCACTTTGGAATCTTGTTTTAGTGCATTTTTTTGTTGTGCAATGGTGCTGGTGGATAATTATCTGATTCAGAGTTTCTGTCTATTGTGCTATTTTTATGATTAGTTGTCACGTGTTCTGCATGACAACTTTGCTGGTGCTGTCAACAAGTGCATCATTGTGGACTGTCGCTTTCCATATGAGTACGATGGAGGTCACATTCAGGTTGGGAAAGTTGAAATTGCTTCGTATTTGCAACATAAGTAGTTTGCATTGCATTTTTTTTGTCGTACATGTATGCAGACAGATCGCTTTCCAGCTTGTGCGGAGAATATCTGTAATGACAGTAATAATGGTAACCTTTTTTGCAGTTAATGCAAAGATGGCGTGAAATGTGTCGTTTTGTACCAAGTTATGGACTCAGTGCCACTAAATCCCAGTTAATCGATTGGCAGCTGCGGCTGTTTTTGTTTTGTTGCAAGTAATGATCTCGGCTTGAACTGTAGAATTCGATCAATGTCTACACAAAGGATGACATCTTTTCACGTTTCATATCGTCGTCGGAGTTTCATTGTGGCGGTGAGTCGTCGTGTCGGCAGATCCTCGTGTTTCACTGCGAATTTTCATCCCAACGAGGACCGCGGTTGTAAGTGCTTGTATTTTTCTATTTCCTGCGTCCAACTGCTTCACGTGTTATTACGTACCGATGCTTAGCAGTCGCAGGACTTACTTTGACTTACGTGATGTTGGTTCTAGTGAAACATCGGCTGCAGACCGCTGTTTATCGTTCAGCTTTGTACTGTGCTGCCATCTGCATCTTTTTTCCAGCATCCGTGGACTTGGACCGGCTTACCTGGCCGACACCCTTTAGCCGGTCGCCAGGATTCCCGGTCGACAACGCCTGCGGTCGACGTCGGCATTGGACGTCCTGTCTATGCGACTGTTGTCGGCGACCGAGCGTTTTCCGTCGCCACGGCACGAACATGGAACAGTTTGCCACCTGAAGTGACATCATCAGATTCCCTGCAAACCTTCAAAACCAAACTAAAATCTCATATTTCCTTATCAAAATCTCCCTTCCGGGTGATCTTAGGTCATGCCATTCCTCGGTGGCCATGTGGCATCCATGCACTGAAGTGCTTGTGCCTATTTAAGTCCTCTTTGTCATATCTTGTTCTGAACTGGATTTTAATTTGGTTTTGCAGTTTTTCTCCATAATTCCTTTTTACCGATGATTTCTGGTTAGTATTCATTTCTAATTTTTCGTAACCATTTTGTTGACGAACACTTCTACTTTTATACTCAGTTGCTTGCTTAGAGCTGTTAAACATAATTATGTTCGTTTTCTGTGAAGTAATTGCAGCTGTTTTTGTGGTTACATGCCATTTTGATTGTGTTGGTGGTCGTATTAGCAGTCTACTACAGAGTACTAGTTACTTACCACATGAAGCCAAAGAGAAGCATGTTTTTAAGTCGGTGAACTAATTTCAGCCTTAATATTGGCTTAGTCAGATTTTCGGAAATATGTCAAGTTGTGTTACTTGTTCTGACATTTTTATTTGCATTATTATTTCAGAACCTTAATGTAATAGTTTTTAACTGTCTCAGTGATATCATCCTTTGAACTATACTAATTTCTTTAAAGGCATGATATAGCCTCATTGTGCTAAATTTGCTGTTAAAGCACAATCAGTCGACCAGTTATGGCCTTAATATCGTATGACTGTAGTATACAGCTTTTGCAATTCTGTTACGTTGTTAAGGTTGTGTGACGGACGTGCAGACAATCTATTTCTGTGATTGCTGTCTCCATTTCAGGATGCATTTCTTGCGCAATAAAGACCGCGAAGCACATCGCGACAGCTATCCTGTGCTTTATCATCCCGAAATGTACCTTCTTGATGGTGGCTACAAAGTGAGTCGTTGGGTCTCACCAGATGTCTGTACACATTTGTATGAATATTTCAATGGGGCATTCTTTTCCGCAAAATATTTTACTGGTTAACGCTGGAAAATTCTTGGCCAACATTTCTTTTTAATAACTGCTTTTTTCCACCTTAACTGACTCTCTTCCCAGTGCAACTGATGCTTTGCAAATGGTGTTTTATAAAATTTGATGGTTACTGGTAATATCATTACCGGGCTAAATAACTCTTATGCGAGTAAAGCAATATGATCATTTTGCTGAAAATCATTTTGCTTTTCAAAAAGATCTGGGGTGTGATTATAAGGTTGAATATTTAGCAACTAAAAAACGGGAGTTCTCATTCAGTTCGAAATGTTCCAAGTTGAGCAGCTGTAAAAACATGATCTCAGAAAGGCAATGAAAAGTACTAAATTAAAACTTTTACTCGTCACCGTGTTCTTCTTATGCAGTCTATGACTGAGTGAATGGCATGGCTGTGTAACCCTGGCTCTTTCCTGGCACTCTGACCATAATTTAATACACAACATGTGGTAACACTTTCGTCAAAATTGTACTTAGTTGTGGTTGTGCAGATCAAGTTTCTGTGTAATATCTACAGTGTGGCCCAAAAAAGTAAGCCACGACCAACTTACAAAAAAATCATATTAAAACCTGCCAATGAGATTAGATTTCTGCATCAGATAAAAATATCAGTCAAGCACTATAACGTTATCCGTTGGTATTAAATAGTCTATGCATGACCTACTTTATGACGTCAATAACAATGCCTGACCCACAAAGTAACGATTTGCGTCGTGTATGGTGAATGATGTCCGCGCTTCCTGTGGCATCAGTTCGCCTCACCATTAATCTGTGAATTGCATTCCTAAACCATGTTTTAGATGGAGTTTTATGTGAAAAATTGTTTGATTTCCTGGCTTTTTTGGGCCACTCTGCATAACAACCTGTCGCGCATTTTAAACGTGTTACGTCAATACTGTGTGTTGCTGACAGGCTTTTTTTGAGTCGTATTGTAACCTTTGTGAGCCACCATGCTACAAACCGATGCAGCACGACGACCACCTTGATGAGTTGAAACACTTCCGTACCAAGTCAAAGTCGTGGACTGGAGACAAGGACCGACTGGGTCACAGAGGCAATCAGAAAGAGCAGTCAAGAGCACGTCTCGGACCAGTGCGATCGTGTCGCCGACTGCCATGATGCCATTATGAGCACTGTCGCTTTCGTGTAATAACTTTTGCTGTGTTTTTCGCTGTTATTTTTGGATTTACCTGTTGATTTTTCTAGAATAATGTAGGATTTTTAGCTCACTTATACAAACGAGACTTGTAACGGCTGGTGATGGGCGCTCGGCGATGCGACCACATGTAGCCAGTTTGTTGCCACCTGCACTGTCTTCCAACGTATCACTGTCTGTTCAAGGTTGCCTCTTGGTCTGCCAAACATTGTCTTGACATTCTTCTACCTGGCTCGCTTATAACTGCTGCCTCGTCACCGACGCCTGTGCAAGAAGACTCCGTTTGACTGACACTTGTAAGTCGTATGCTTCTTGTCAGTCAGGCACGCACCGACTTCGGCGACAGAGCCTTCAGTGCAGCTGGACGCCTGGACTTAGAGTCTGGAATTATCTGCTGACGTACCTCGGACAGCAGAACTTGTCACACAGTCGCTGTAAACGTTTTTATTCAAAACACATTGTCAACGCTCTCCCGCGTCCGCCTTTAACTACATTTGAGAAATGCACGTACTTCTTCGCTACGTACAATACTCAATGCAGCCACTCAGCACTTGTACGTGCCATGCACAGTAATGTGCTGTCTGCTGGTGTAAGTTTCAGTCTCGTGTTGGAGTTTTATTTTATAAAATTATTAAGGTTCAGTGTACAGAATTTTGCAATCAGTTGTGTAATTGCATGCAGACATGTAGTATTTAATTAATTATTTATTGCATGCAGTTAAATAGTACACTGTTTTGTCATTGCAAGCAGCATTTGCAAAGAAAGGCTTTCACACAAGTAGCTTTATGCTGACAACAAGTTGCTTTTTTGTTGAACTCGTAACGGATGATAAGATGCATTCATGTGTGCATTACGTTTTATTTGCTTAATGGTGGCACCTATGAGGCTGTAAAAATGTGCACCATTTTCAGAATACTTCAACTGCCTTTTTGAAGTGCCTTAAGATCTTGAATTTGGGAGTTTCATTACTTGCATGCTGGAACTGCATAACGATCAGTCAGCAAACCAGTTTCGAATTATTGTCAATGCGTGTTGTTTTAATTATTTCATGTTGTATTTGTATGACTGGAACACGGTTTGATAATAATTTTATTCCGTTTTCGTAACTATTTTCTAACTAAACATACGGTATTGTTACACCAATACTGAGGTGTTCTGTCACTTGCAGAATGCATATTATTATTTTTTATTTGCCACAGTTTTTATACAGTTTTGCTAGCATGTTCTTATTGTTCTGTTAGCTGGCACCAACGGTGGTTTTGTAGGTATTCAGCAGTTTTGCAGCGCTGTGTTTCCAATCACCACAGTTGTGATTTTACGAACAGAAACTATTGATTTTATAATTTGTCGTCATTCCGCAAGCAGGCTGATTTAAGTTGTAGTGACCATTTACTTTATGCATCTTGGGCATTTTGTGCTGTTAACAGCAGTTGCAGTTAGCATGTAAAAGCGTGCATTTAAACCATCCCAAAAATAATTATACTTTGCCATTATTGTGTTGACTAGTGTAGCTTGAATATAGATGATTGAGACTGACTTTAGTTTTTGTATATTGAGGTGAGATACTGTTTTCTGGTCAATTAATCATTTCACAGTGTGTTGTTTTTCACAGAAAATTCGCATGGCAAATGGTGTTGATGTTTTTTTTTTCAAATTTTCACCAACTTTGATAAAGTACTGCAAATGCCTATCCCAACCATTGACTTTGCTAATGTTCGAACAGTCGTTCACAATTAGTGGTAATCTCGGTGGAATAACCTTTCCCAATAACAAGCTGTGCAAAGTATGTCCATTATCATCCCTCTGTTCACTTCCTTTGCTATCTAATACGTTTTCTAGAAGAGACCGGGCATACTCTTAACACAGTTATGTATCTTCTACATGCAAACATTGTAAATGTGCTTTAACAGTCATTGGGCGCATTTTATGTACTCGCACCAAATGTGAACGTTTGCCTAATAGTAAACAATACCACGATCCCTATCGTCATTCACACCTATGTTATATTGTTATTACATTGTCTAAAACGTAATATAGCCCTATTGTGCTGAAAGTGCCATTAAATTTCAATCAATTACTGCAGATGTGCTGTTTCCACGTCGGGCGGATCTTCCTGCTATACCATTACTACAGAGTGTGTCAACGCATTTTTAGTATATCTGTATGCGAGATGTGGTGAAGTGCGGCTGTGAGACGATCGTGTAGAAACAATGCATTCCGGTGCTGCAATAAATCGAAAAATCAAACCACCAAAGCATACGGTATGGCGCATATTTCTCTACTCAGTGGCGCCGACTCCATAGGGCACCGTGGTTAGAACAGCAAACAAGACAGAAACTGACAAAACTACTGACCATCGCGAAAGCGCTCACCAAAACGCCATAAGAAATGCAGGGGTGCTTCAAGCATATAGGCCTATAACTATAAGAAAACTTTCAATAATTTTGAAGAAAGCATTTACGCGATACTGATGAATAAGATCAAATATTTTGAAACATTTGAAATACAACTTTGAGTAGGCCTAAGTTATCGTATCGCTCATGCAGATTGCGGGCTACAGCCTTGAGTATAATTTGCGATACTTACTTAAAGAATTTATACATTTTTCATGCAGCTGATAGGGGTGTGGCCGCAGTGGCGGGAATTTTTCGTGTGTTTATGTCGTCAACTTTTCGTTATATTTAATGCACGAATAATAACACATAGTTTTCGGGTGTGTTACGTTTCACTTAACAGTGTCATACTGTATTTCTTCAATGTTGTAGTTCCATGGATAGAACGTTTGCCGTAAAATCAGTAATAGCCACGTGTAAACAGTTTGACTGAAGCTTACAGGACAACTCGCCGACAAATCAACTCGCGGTCAGTCAAGTCGCGGACTGGATAACTCTCGGACTAGTCAACTCGCCGGCCGACAGCGAATTTTCAAAAATCCTGGAATTACTATACTTTATTTGTACACTAAACCTAACGCTGACCATAACTTCGACACTCACATGAGTTGGCATTTAAAGTTTCCAGCACATCAGTTGATTACATAAAGTTCTCTTTTTTCCACATACGGCCAGAGACTGGAATTTGCTTCCATCTGATGTGTTAAAGGATCCTTCTGTCACCTCTTTTAGAGCCTGACTTCAAAAAGGGGCTCCGATCGAGGCCTAAGATCGGCACTGTCAGCGAAGTTCACCCGCGGGTCTAACCCTAACCCTAACCCCAACCATAAACCTAACCCTAACCCTAATTCTAACTAACCCTAACCCTAACTAACCCTAACCAAAACTCTAACCCTAACTCTTACCCTAACCCTAATTAACCCTACCCGCGGGTGAACTTCGCTGACAGTGCCCTAAGATCATCAGCATGACTTATCGCTGCTTGCGCACCAGAACATCGTTGCACTGCACTGCGTTTTTCTCACCTTTTGCTTTTAACTGTTTTTATATTCCCTTAAATTATGCGTCTCCACATCGGCAAAGCCTTCAACTTATTGAAGCTGACCGATTATCTGGAAGAAGAAGAAGAAGAACTGTAACCATATCGAATTATTGCTAGCGTATAAATAGTGTAATCTGTTCGAGATAACACTTAGAGCTATTATATATTCCAAATTTTAAATCACATTTCGGCGAGTTGACTAGTCCGCGAGTTGACCAGTCCGCGACTTGACTGACTGCGAGTTGGATTGTCGGCGAGTTGTCCTGTTACCTGACTGGATGATATGCAGCAGTTAATCAGTTGACAGTCCAAAATAGGGAAGCTGTAAAGTCCAGGGAGTTGACACTTTTTGGACCTTTTCAAGCAGGGCTGCCAATATCAGATATTGCGGATGCAGGTAATTTCGTGTGGTTCTCAGAGGGCAGGCAGAACCCCGAGTATAAGACCTCATACAATAGCCTAGAAACAAAACAGCGAAGTAAGTGCACAGTAATTGTTAAATAGTGTTGTATTGTAAAACTAGTTATACCCCTACATGGTAATCGTTGAATCTAATTGTCTTTGCATTGTTGTTAATTAGGAAGTTGTTCTTGGAAAATAGATATGGATTCAGACATTGCAGAAAATAATGGACTGTCATCTTCAGCTGTACAGGAAAATTATCGAGCAGAACACAGTACATTGGAGAATGTTTCAGGTGTGTATTATTGTACCAAAAGAGTATGCATTGCCACTATAGCTTATTTGATCATACTAGTAAAATCTTCTGTGAATTTCATTTGCAACAATGTCTCTAAGGTATGGTGGGATATGTAACGATCATTTCATTTTGTAGCTAATATTATGCCGAGTCTGGCAGTGAAAGAATCTGGAAAATTGATTAATATTTCGTGAAGTTATCAACATGAGTAGGGTGTCATTTTTTAACTCACAGTGTATAATTGACAGAATGGCATAACTGTCACTCCATGTATAATAGGTTAGTGGGGGGTGGATGATGGCAGTGTTATTCCAATTGGCTTTTCATTGCAGCTGTGGTACGAATGCTGTTTAAATGCTGTATTTGTAGCCAACTTAGCCATTAGTATCTGGTACAGGCTCCAAGTAGTCACATTCGCACATTTGATTTTTGCTGTTTATCTCTTGTGTGTGGCTATTGTTCATTGTTCATAAACAGTGAAGTAGTGTTGAAAGTGCTTGACTGATAGATTAGTGATTATGTCGACTTATACTCGTGCTGTTTCAATGTTTTTTGCAGAGCCTCTTGCGACCAGTGCTGTTGTCAGTGAAGATATGACTCCACTTTGTGATACTGAATCTGAAACCAAAACTACAGAATTGGTATTGAGAATGTTATGTACATTATTCAATATGGTAGTGCCCGAATATTGAACATATCAAGTATAACCTTTGAATTAATGCCTTAATTAGTGCATTAATAAATTAATTGCAATAAAAAAAACTAACACCATTAAAAATTTCAACACTGCTACTGAAATAATGCTACATGCATACAAATGCACCACCAGGAGATCACGAATGTCCTTCAGATTGACGTTTCTTTGCGCCGACAGTTTAGCACGTGTGATGTAGCAAACTTTGCACTGACTGCTTTATATGCTGACGACTGCCTTTCCAGCATGAATTTGCCTGTAGGTCAAAATACAAGACCACGAATGTCATGTGTTAGAGATTGATGCACAAGCATGTGGGTGGTCTTGCACATGCTTTCTGAATTTTGCATTAATAATGTGTAATTAAGTTTTAATCACAGCAATTAATGCAATTAAAATAAAATTAATAATTTGAAAGCTCTATTGTCAAGTGTGGTGTTTGGCTTGGTATGTATGTGCATATTTTCTCCTTGAAATACTACCGTATCGGTAATGCACGATGCAAACTTCTGCTGGATAAGCAAGAACAGATCTGGCGTGGCGTCTACAGTATATCCACTGACATGTTTCGAGCAGTACAGATACGGTAGTCTTGCCATTTTCCCGATTGCGTAACTTTTGTGACAGTGTTACCGAATGTGAGCAGCTTAAGCCACATTGCTGTATTGTTATGGGACATATTGAAGTGATGGAATGAAACAGATGTGTGTGTAATTAGCAGCAAGTTGCAGCTAATGTTGCTGATTCTGTGAGTGTCATGCTGTCGAAAAAATGAGTGCAAAAGAAGATGGACTTTTTAACAGTTGCGCACAGCAATATTTATAGCTGCCATGGATTTTATTTGCATACATTGACACAGAATTCATGCAGAGAAATGTCGGAGACGATGATGGATGTGAAGTCGAGCACGGCAGATAATGCAGACGTTTCATCTGCAGCGGAGCTGCACTGTTGTCATTTGGAGTCCAGTGCAACAGATAGTGCTTTAGGTAAATTTTGCTGCATTGAACGAATTGATGTTGAGCTAAACTGCAGCTTCAGTTAACCATAAAAGCATTTCACACTCACTACTCGCATCCTGATCGGTTGAGTTTGGATATTTATCACGGGCATTTCTTGTGGCCAATCGGCAGTCGCAAGAGCGCAATCAGATCTCGACCAAGCCCGACAGAGCAGGGATGTTTTTAGTCTATGTTGGAATTGTCCCGGTGTTATGGAAGGGTTATGAGACGATGCGGGAAGCATATTACATCTCACAGGTCCCAATTTAGTGAATCTTCAGGATCCATAGAGTAACTGTCAACACAAAATTATGGTGCATATTCCTGGTCAGTTAACCATTGCATACATAATGAGCTGTTGTCAGTAATAACTTTGATCACTGATAATTGAACAGTAGGTGTGTATACAGTCCACTGTGCGCCGCATTATGAACCCAGAAATAGTCGTTTTTTTGCAATGTTACTGTTGAGTTGCAAATTGCTGTAGAGCCAGTCGTGACTGATGCGATGATTAGTGAAGAGGCCACATTGCACAAGGCTGCAGAAGCCAAGGAAGCTAAAAATAGACCACTGGTAATCATACAATTATCCTGTCTTTAAATTTGTGATATTATTTTAATCTCACGTCGATACAGCAACTTTTAATTCTGTTCTGCACATTGCTAGAATACGCTTAGTTATACTCTGCCCCTTCTTTGTAATAACGTGGTTGCTGTCTCATGCAAGTTGTAATTTCACTACTTACATGGTTGGCGGCGTGGCTCAGTGGTTAGGATGTCGGTCTGTAGCCGGCGGACTTTCCCTGATCTACGCCTGATCTATGGTTGACGTGTGACCACTTTGTTGATAAGACGTCCGCTATGGGTCAACCAACTAGGCCAACTCAGCCTTCCATCTCTTCGGGGTCGGTAAATGAGTAGTAAGTAATCTAGCTAGAAGTGTGGCACTGTTGAGCAGCGGTGTCGCCCTCTGGTGAATGCTTACAAGGTAAAGGCAGATGTGGTGAACGTTGCGGTATGGCGGAAATTTCCTAAGTGCGGCAGACTAAGTAGGCCAGCTCTTTGGTCAACTTTTGGGAGCACTATAAAATAGTTGGACTTTACTTTACATGTCTTGCTGTTGTTTGTAGTTTGTGTGTCTGTGCACATGTTCATGTGTTGTGGTCTGAAATAAAGAAAGTAAGAATTTAGGAAATGACAACACAGACTGATTTGTGGAGAGTTGAAGCTATGGATTTCTTTGACGAATTTAGTGATTGTAGTGATTATCTGTAACATGCTGTAATGCCTTTTCAGAATATGGAAAGAATGCGGTCGTTAGCACAGGATGAGTGCTACCAGCGCCTGAAGTTCTTGCTGGAGAAAAGTCAACTCTACACGTCCTACGTGCACCAGAGAATACAGGTGTTGTACTTCCATAAATAACTGCAATCAGACATCTGCATGGCAAAGTCAGCGGCCACTGTTTTCTGTAAAAGTATGCCCTCTGTCTCAGACCATTTTAAGTTTTCAGAAAATAACTGTTGCAGTTTTAGTACTGCTGTTATTAATGTTATAAATGTTATTAGATTACAGTAATAAAAGTTACTTTTTCTGCATAAATTGCTTCTTTTGTAG
>Ga0056115_1000935_pt1 | contig 13201 bp, 7 predicted proteins | sample WorMetOlspDAHAB1_FD_77007 | JGI IMG/M metagenome (GOLD analysis project Ga0056115, IMG submission 77007) | Marine gutless worms symbiont microbial communities from Max Planck institute for Marine Microbiology, Germany - Olavius sp. DAHAB.1 ...
TACATGTATAGACGATGCAGGACGGCGCCACACTGACGGTCGCCAAGCTCGATAACTTGTCGCTCTGCGGATAAGCCCTACCTCTCGCTGCATGTCAGTCTGTCGTGTGAATTCAGTGAGTTGACATTCCTGCATTAACGACGTAAACGACGACCAAACGACCGCTGCACCACTCACGTTTCAACTATCAAGTCAGCAAAATATTTAGCGACTAGGCCGACATACAGGGTGGCCCAGAAAGAATAAGCCACTTCTGAATTAGCGATAAATATGTCGTATTGAAGGCTAGATTTTAAAATCAAATTTGAGTGTAAAAGAAGTAATAGAATATTATTTGTTTGGATTAAATATTATATGCGTGACCCAATTTGTGATGTCATCAGTTACTTTGCTTAAGCTTTGCTGTGGGAAATTAAGTGTATAATGATCAAGTCGTAATAAAAAACCTGAAAAGGAGAGAGAGGATATCAACAAATTGTTTACATGAATTTTAACGGATAATTTACGAACGGAGCCGTCCGTGTGCGGCGTGTATACTTCTGTGGTTGTGTACTTCAAGATGGCCGGCTTGAACTCGATCCGCTCCGGCGCCTTCAGCTAGTGCAGCTGTGTGAGGAGCGGCGTGATGTGGTTGTATTTCGAATCGGAATACATCAGCCGAGTAGAACACTATATGACTGCATCCGCTGTCTCAGGTGGCAAGGAATGGACACCGGCGATCGTTGCGTTTCTGCAGTCCAGCCGCCGCAGGACGACATAAACGAGATCATACACCGTGACCGCCTCCGAAATGACCTATATTGTGTCGGGTGGGGCGTTAAACTCTACTCACTCACTCATACACCGTGAGTGTCTGTAGGACAGAGCACAGTTGGAAAACGACAGTAGAGTAGGATGAAACCAAACTAGAAATCGCCGCATGGGAGAAAGCGTGTTAGTTGCAGTGTGATTTTAGTCGACGCAAACGAGCAAAATCTCAGACAACGGCAACGAAACGAAACATGAACATTAGCGCCTGAAACTGGCACATGCACAGTGATGCACTGTAAATAAATCGCCGTGAACAGTGATCGAAATTCTGGCAGCGAATGAATGCACGCGTCATCTTTCATGTGGCTAAAATATGCGGTTTTCACACTACTACCTGACACTACAGGGTGGCCTAAAAAGTAAGCCACTACCAAATGATCAAAAATCGTATTAAATCGTGTTAAAGCCTGTCAATGAGATTAGATTTATTGTCAGATTAAAGTATGAATCAAGCACTATAATGTTATTCGTTAGTATTAGATATTCTGTGCTTGACCTACTTTCTGACCTCAATAATCATGCCAAACTAATGATATGCGTCAGATACGGCATATGATGTTAGCGCTGCCTCTGTCATCAGTTCGCCTTTGCAAGCTGTGAATTCTATGTCTAAACAATCTTTTAGATGGAGATTTAGGTAAAAATATATTTTTATTACCATATTTTCTTTTTTTAGGTATTCAAACATGATTTTATCGGATTCCTTGATTTTACCTGTATCACAGCTTCAAACACAGCAAGTGATGACGTTACTAATTGGGTAACACATACAATATTAATTACAGACTTGACATATTCTTGATCTCTAAATCGATGAAAAAATCCAGCCTTAATGGCGGGTTTCAATACGATTTAATGATGACTCGTGAAAGTGGCTTACTTTTTTGGGCTACCCTGTAGACAACATAGCGTCGCTGCAAACTGCGAATTGCTGATGCCAGACCACGTTTGCCTGTCAGTCAACAGACAGCCGATAAATTGCATAACAAAAAACAAGAGTAGACCCCTCTAACTGCGATTTGGGACAGTAAGAATTAAGTTTCCGAGTTTGTCACAAACATTGACGGAGACTGGGTCTAAGTTTTTTGGGGGGAGGGGACGAAGTCGGCGCCGAATTTTTTTCACCTTCCCCTCCAAATGTGAAATTTTGGGGGGGGGACTCACTGTCTTCGTGAATTTAAATATTTAACTCATAGATTTCGTGTATATACAGTGGTTTCCGTGGATTTTAATATTTAGTTGGACCGTTGGGTTTAGCTGCCTGTTACAGCATTATTTCCGGACCTGGTAATTCATTTTTGTCATACAAATAACAGCCAATTACAAATGGATTAACCCAGTCTATAAACGAGCCTTTTACATTTTTGATAGTCTTTGATTTAAATTCTGTTCAGCCAGTTTGACGGTAAACGGATCTTTCGATTTATTGATTGATTGATTGATATATTTCGTCAGTATTCGTAGTTAAACCAAAGATTACACAACAGCAACAATAGCCTACTAGGTTAATCTAGACAGTGTTGCGCAGTATATGGGAAAATGATAATGCTTGTATGTCGATCACGGTCACATGGGTCTCATCTTCTTTCTCTTTCATTCTTATCCTTTTTACACTGTAAATTTGTAAGACATTTTCTAAATATTGGGGGGGATAAAAGCAACTCCGTCCCCTCCACCTAATTTTTTAGGGGGACGATCCCCCTGTCCCCCTCGAAGTCTCCGCCAGCTGGTCACAGATCGCTTAAAATTGCCGGCGCCAGAATGCTACATTGCTGCAACACATTCAGCGTATAATTGGAACCTGACTTGACCACTCACACAGTCACACTCTGGCACGCGAACACAGTGATTTGGTCGATGTACCTATAGGCCTATGCAGTGTAAATGCAGCAGTGACCAAACAACGCGAAACGTCGCCTTGCAATCGCTCAACACTCACGGCATGAGTTCTGCGCGTGTGGGTCTGCGAGGCGCACTATAGAGTCACGATCACGTTGTTGATTAATAAACCAATTCAGTGCACTGCATGCTCAGTTGCTCATTCTCTGCCGTTCGTGTGTAATACGACTACGCTATGACGCCACAGCGTATATAGCCTATAGTGGATTTTGTGCGTGCGCACGACTGCGCACGTGCGTGGGTGAACGGATTCGTGCTGTAGCCGTGACAACATGTTACGCCCAAATCTGCAGTTGAACTCATCGACGTATAGGTTTAGTTCACCCATAGCGACAGCAATTGTTTGTTTTGGGCTGGTCATAAGGTGCGAAAACATTTTGTGATAGTTAGTTAATGCCGATGAATATTTATGTAGCCTCGTATTCTATTCGCTGAAACCAGTCTATATAGCTCCTTCAAAGATGTACTGCAGTGCCGCCGACTTCATAGGGCACAGGGAGCGCGTGCCCCCATTACAAATGGCTGGGCATGGGGGCACCGTGAGTAGAAGAACAGCAAACAAGAAATTTACCAAACTCACGAAAGCGCTCACCAAAACAACTCATGGTACGTGTAGAGCCAAAAAAACTTGAGGGGCACGACCGAAAAAATTCCGGCGCTTGGCGCTACACGCTAGAACTATCAAATTCGTTCCGGCGCCAGTGTGTACTGTACCTATGTAGGAGATACTGCAATTACTTAAGTTCTGGATTAATGCAGAAAGTTAGTGTGATATGGCAGACGACTGCGAGTTTAAATGGCGACGCTGTTGTTGCTGATGCCGGACTCAATAAAGCATTGGCTGACGTCGTGACGTCATAGTGGCCTATAGATTGACATTCTTGATCACATCACATTGTTAACCCCCATATCTGCAACGGGGGAGAGTAATTTACCTAGGGTGGTTCTTGGAAAATCTCACCTTGTTGTCAGCGGAATGTAACAGTTTTTTGTGACATTGTAAATGAAAAACCTGGGCTTCAGAGACAAGTGACGTCATCAGTATATCTATTTCAGGTTTCCGCAATCGGTTCATAAAGTGAACTATTGTAAGTCGGAAAACAGATTTTACCCCTGCAAATGTGAAAGATTATGATGCACGCACTAAGTTGATATGTTATAGCTTTGAATGCTATTCACTGCAGATTGGCGACAATGATCGTGCATTTTAACATGGCGGACACGAACCGGAAATAGTAATATCTCACCATCTACAGCGCTTAGAGGGACCCTGCAAGACTATATAAAGTTCGCCCTCATGATAATCAGACGGTTTGTACATCAAATACCGATCAAATTGTACATCATTACGCATGAATTTGCACGTAATCGTTACAAACCGGAAGTACTTTGATGTAACCGTAGAAATTGTTGTCTCATTGTTTTGGACTTGGAACGACGATAGTATTCGATAATAGCTAAGTTTTCACCACTTTCGGATACTGTCCGCTTTTTGGATATTCACGTGTCGCCCGGTGTCGTTCGAGGTCATGAGTATGTGGCTTGCGCTGTGAGTTTGTAACCCATTTCGGAACGACGTTCTCTGGTGACTATGACGCTGCTAAATCTTACTTGTTTCAGTTTTTAGTAAAAGTTTCGCAGTTCCGGTGACGTCATAAATGATACAGAAGTCACATGACAAGTCGAGTGAGACCATTTGTGAAAAATTGTCTCCGCAGTATAAGGTGCAAAAACGTGTAAATATTTGCAACGGTTTGAAAATCACAGCAGTGCGAGTAGGTTGGGGTAATCAACGCTGCCCCCATCCCGTTGCCGGTTCACATCGTCCAAATACTGTTGCTGGTGTGATACCGGCCTGCAGGGAGTTAAGTGTTTAAAAAACTGGAGTTGGCGGTTCTTATACATGTGTTTTGGTAAAAATGATTATTACATATTGAAAACAGCAACAAAATGGGGACTATATATGTGAATGAAGTTTAAGGTCTCTCCCCCAGACACATGTGTACTGTACAGTATATTTTGTTTCGCGTACGTCAAGGTCATTTCGAAGGCGGAGTAACATTTGAAAAACCTAATTGCATCATGGCAGACGGTGTTTATAGTGTTTTTTTGTTAATCGACCTTTTCTTTGTTAATGACAATTACGGAAAATTAACGCAATGTAATTATTTCATCTTACACGACTTATGATTAACTCGCATTTATTTCTATAGGTCCATAGCCTGTTGTTCGTAACACTCACTCACTGATGATTAAAATGGCGCATACTATTGAAGTTTATGAGCTTAGTGGCTCCTGCCGTATCTGCTGATTTCAGGTTGTTGATTGCATTGCGCAATAATATCCACATGTGAAGTGTTTGAAGGAATCAGCGCTGAACGCTTAAAAACCGTAATTACTGCAGCTCTGTATGCGTCTGCACGCACGCTGTCACTGTACATTCTATAGCAGCTATAATATGTTTAAAAACATCAGATCCAGATCTATATTCTGTTAGATTGACTGATATGGACTAGGCCCATTATTAAGCACTCTTTCATATTTTTTACACAGCGGAGTTATTTTTTGACCACCCACTGTAACTCGTTCGTGATAGTACTGCCTCTTTGTGCCTCCAGATGAGTTAGCCTATATCTCGGCCTCGCATATTTTTCCGTTTCGTTCGTTGAAACTCACAAATGTCCGTATGCTGAAGTGCTTATCAACGACCGAGTAGCAGTCAAGAACGCAATGAACGAATCGCTCAGTTGTCGATTACTGTAGAGAAACCGCAAAACATTTCTTCGCCCAACGTCAGTCTTCGCTGTGTCAACTATACGTCGGCGTTAGTTGACAGCATTTGTCAATGTTATGAACAACCTTTTCAACCGTTCAGCTCATAGGCCTATTCCCTTTGAGCACTTCTATAGTTTCGATAGAGATTTATCGTAATGCAAACAGACTAGCGAAAGCTGCTACATACGGCCAAACATGCCCAAGACATCTTTTCTCTCGTTCCTACTTCTCTGACTTAACTGTTTCCAGAGTACGAGCAGCGAACATTGTACGGCGCCCTTGTAGTGACTCTAGCCATGTTACTGCGCCTTATAAATAGTCCTTTTATTTTTATTATTATTATTATTATTATAGGTACACACGTTGAATGCTCAGAATGCTAGCATCAGCAGATTTTCTATAGGTATACGATACGTCATTGAGTTTGGGTCCCGTGCATGCACGGCGTGGGTCTAGTCAACCATGGGACCACATTTAAATGAGCTTAAGTTCGTTATAAGTTTCTCATAAGATTCTTTGTAAATCGGATCAATGGAGTCTAAGGCAAAGTTGCTTATAAATAACTCGTTACTACAGTTGTTTTTGAGCGGTTTCGCTACCATTTTAAGATGTGTTTCTGTTAACTGTGGCTTGCAGCAAGCAAAAAAAACGTCGATCACGTGATCAAGTCGCCATGTTGTCGGCTGACGATTTTGCACCGACACCGGAACTTGACGACGTGACGTCATCGAACATGTTTCGTGGCAAAAATAAGGAATGGTCGCCGACTTTCACAAGGAGAGGTCCGTCGGTGACATCGCTGGGTTCCAATTGGTCCAGAGAATCCATCGTGGAAACACTGGAGAAGAAATGGCGCGAAAACGTGAGTAGCAGACTTCGAAACCAGCTGCATGCGCCTCATTTGTGTCAGTCGTCAGTGGGAGTCCATCGAGATCTGCCAGTCATTGTTCGACCAGCGACCCCGACTCCATCCAGACCAGCCACAGCTGTCAGTAGTCAGCTGTACCAGAGTTTGATCCAAGGCAGTGGGGATGTGCAGCGCCACGCAGGGAGATGCCACTCGGCCAGCCCAACTAAAACATCCTGGACAAGATCACTGTCTCTGTCACGCCGGTCTAAAGGTGGCGGTGCAGGTGCCAGTGGTCCGCTGGAACAAGAACATCCGCAGACTTTGTCAACATCTATGATTCTGGAAAGATCCCCGATGTCACTCAGTGACTTCGGCGGGACAGCTCCGTCTCCGACACTTCACAGCACAGTGTTTGACCAACATCAGCAGCCTGACGACTCAACGGAGAAATCGTCAGTGGTCGCACAATCATCGTCGAATACAGGACTGCAGACGGACTGGACCGCACACCATCCAACTACTCTGTCTTCAGTTGAGACTGCACAGCTTCTTCGAAACTTTGACGAGTTGATGGATCGAACAGAGTCATCGTCGCCTTCGATGGCGCCGACGTATACCAGCTGGACAACAAGGGAACGACAAACACCATCGAGTTACGACGTCCAGCATGAGACCGAATTCGACAGAGCAGGGTCACTGAGTCAAGCCCACGAGTCAGGGTCCACGTCATCAATGGAGACAGGCGGCGATGACGACCGATATTCAGCAAGCGACAGTTGCGACGAAGAATCGGTTGATTCTTTCACGTTTCTGTCGCCGACGCCGCAACGAACAGACGAACTGTGCAACATATCATCCAGCGCGCTTCTTGGTTCGGCGATGTTAAGTGGCACTGGTGACTGGTCGAAGGACATGGCCGAGGATACAGCGTCACCTCACGCCACCGAAACATCGCCAAGTGATGTTTTACGATCGACTAACTGTGAACCGCAAATGTCCAGCGACGTGGCAAGTGCGAATGATGATGAAGTCAAGACTCTTCTCTGTCAGCGAAGAAGAGAAATCTCGTGTGTCGAAACTAATGATGAAGTACGCCAGAAGACAGACGATGATGATGAGGAAGAAAGGAAACATCCAGTCGATGAACCCAGAATAGCAAGCACAGAAGACACGCGCGGCGCTGATGCACCAGCACGGTTTAGAACTTCGATATCGCTGACAATCAGTTCTCCAGCTGTGTCTGCGGCACGAACCACCAGGCTGCTGTGTCACTCAACGTCCGTGGAACTCAACAACCACACGTCCGACAGAGACTTCGAAGTATGCGTCGACGCTCCAGTGACACATGTTACGTTACAGCCTCTCCATGGAGCCGGATCACAGCAAAACGCCGACTGTACACTGCTGTACAAACCGGAAGCCAATCAAGTAGCATCCAGACGAGATGACGTCATAGCAGGTTGCGCAGAAGGACAAGCCGGCAGCGCTGAATATGCCGAAGTGGCCAGCTGCGGGTCAAATTCAGCGTCATCAGTCGATTCCACATCTGAGAGTCAACAGAACGCAACAACAGAACGACAAATGAATGGGTTTCACGATGTCCAAACGTGTACAGTGACGTCACATTTGGTGACGTCATCGCACGTGACTTCCGGTTCCGGGACGCATGGCCCATTGAGTGCTGCTCACCTGCAAGACAGCCTCAAACCGGTTCAAGATAACGAGTTAACAAACCTGAGTGTGGAGCGTAGTTCGGAAATCTTACGCACTGATAGCAAATGTCTGGTTCGAGTGACCACACACAAGACGTCTTTTAGCACTGTCGTTGAAGGACCTCAAGAAAATACGGTGATTGTTGTCCCCGTTCAAGACGCCGACATCGCAGGACATGGTGGGTTTTCAGTGTGTGCAAGCGGGCACCATAGATCAGACAGCAACAGGACCAGCACCGACCGCAGCCGTGCCAAGTCTCATTGTCTGGACATCATCGTAGAGAAGGTTGGACTGACGCTGGGCTTCAGCATCGACGGCGGAAAAGACTCGCAGTTTGAAGACAAACCCGTCACCGTCAAGAATGTTTTCAACAGTCAGTGACCACTTATTTATAACTCAGCACATGGCCTTTTTGTAGAATATAGCAGGGGTTGGATTTCCCTAAAAGCCGCCTATATTTTCTTCCACTCTTTTTGTCCTTTCGTATCCTTCCTATATCATTTAATCATTACATTTTCTTCATCATGACTGTTTTCCAATTTGCATAGTGGACTGTAGTCGCCAAGGCTCTAAGCTCTGATATCGGAGCGATCCACTCAAAAGAAAATACAAAGACTTTAGATCCACGTTATCTGGCAAGTTTTGTTATTTTGTAGGCCTGTATATGCTAGCCCACTTTGTGTATGTTTTTCTTAGCTTTGGTGTCTGATGTACAGGGTGGCCCAAAAAAGAAGCCAGCCCAATCATCAACGAATACAATTAAAGGCAGATTTTCCCGTCAAATTAGAGAGTTGTAATGCTATCACGTGGTAAAATCTAGCAACATCGTGGAGTTTTCCTTACGATTTAATGAAAATTCGGTAGTAGCTAACAGTTTTGGACCACCCTGTATATGTTGTTTTTTCTGTTCTGTGAATGCATAGTATCTTATTTTCTTTCCTTTTAGTGTTTTAATGGTCCTGTATTGCATCTGTATTCTGCTGTCGTTGGAGTAATAAACGATGAATGAATGAATGAAACGGTTTTGTGAAATGTGACAATGTTTCTGCTCTTAAGTCCACAACTGAAGACGCCAAAACCCGCGGCTTACGCTTACAATCGAAACTGGACTGAATACTCGACAGCGTAATACTTCTGCAACAGAAACAGATTGCCCATTAGTGACAGTGCAACAGTAGATAGGCTTATGCGGGATAGTAGTAGTTCATCAGTATACCAAGTATGGCCAGTGTGGATGGGACAGTAGAATGGAAACTGAAATAATGTGAAACTGAATTACAACTCATTACTGCAGATACAAACTGATGTTGTGCATATTTTTTTGTGTTTAGACGACGCAAAGCTAAAAGCAGGAGATGAGATTCTGTCTGTAAACGGACGAAGTTTAAGTGACATGTCACACTTTGTGGCTCTCAACGTACTGAAGTCACTGCCAGACGGAGTGGTTCATCTCGCTGTGCGAAGACACAATATCAACGACGTCTGACGAGCAACAAGCGACGTGAATGTCTGACAACGTCGTTATAAGACTTTAGTGATGAAACTGTTTATATCAAGTCACCATACGACAAGTATAATTAAGTATTGACCTAGACAAAAAAAGATAAAAAATATCAGCTTTCTGGCGCATTTAATGACTGTAGATGAAAATCTGCTGGAAATTAAAACAATGTTTTTAAATGTCATTTTTGAGCAAATAAATGATTATGACATCTAGCTGAAAAAAACTGCCAAATGAGTGCTGTATCACAGAATTCAAGCACAGAAATGTCTTTTCCTATAGGAAGCACAGAACTGAAAATTTAAAATCTGCTGATCACAGGGACGTGGGAACATAATGTGCAGGTAGAAGAGTTGCCCTACCAACTGTGGGATTGGTAGGGCAAACTATACAATATTTCTTAACCGCACATTGTAAACCGACAGCGTTGCCCGCCACCAGATGCCATATTTTTTAAGTTAAAATGCGCCAAATTCGATTACAGTGCTATCTTGACCCCACAGCTGGATTTCAGAGGCCTACTTCTAAAGGAAAGGGAGGGGAGAGGATATAGGAGAGGTAGTGGAAGGGGAAGTAGGAGGCCTACTTCTAAAGGGCAGGACCGGGAAATGGGAAATGAGTGATGGGAAAGGAGAGAGGAACGGGAGGGCAGGGAAAGGAAGGAAGGGAAGGAGCCTGCCCTACCAATGGAAAAATCGTTTCCGTGCCCCTGGCCCATCACTAATTTCAGCTGTCATGGATGCGATACTTGGGACGATGCTGTCTGGAATATGTACAATGTACATCGCGAAGCAAGTTTCTTGCAGTTGTCTGTGACGAACTTGAACAAAAGAAAATATTAAGCCAATCGCCATCCCATCCACGTCACAGCTGCTGCAAACTGTTTTACGGAAACACACAAAGTCCCCAAAACAATAAAGACGCGATGACGTGTGGTCATAGTTCGTGGTCGTCAGGAGAGTAGAGTTCACTGACAAGTCGATACACGTACGACGGAGCATTGCCACCACTGCAACAAATATTTGTTACGAAACAAGAAACATTAAATTGCCAGTTTACGATAGATTCACGAAACATATCTGACGCTACATTAGACCTCAACTGTACTTTGTACTAAAAATAAAATCTGCTTAGAAGTTTGGCACAATCTGGATCCACACATGATCAGAAATTTGCTACATCATCAAAATGCACTAATCAGTAAAAATATATTCCATAATACATTGTCTCAGTGATAACATGTCCCACTGCAGAGTGTGACACAACAGAGTCAAGTAATAGTGCTCATGATCATATTTCACACAACAAACTCAGCCTTCTACCCAATGTGGGATGGCGCAGGCTGAGTACCTGAAATAAAAGGTACATACCAAGTTGGACGGACCAGTTTCAAGCTTGCATTGCCGAGTCAATTTACTAGCTGAACGATGACAGTGACTTTTGTCAAGCTTTAGTGTAGCATTTCAACGTGTAAGTTGATATCTGAATGAAGGGGTGAGAAGTGAGCTGGGAAACTTGTTGGGAACTTCACTGCTTGTGAAGCCGTCACTCACTGCTCAGTGTCAACTCCTGCCCCACCCCGCTGCAGTTGCCATCAAATACAACTCTGGCAACATGTAACATATTCGCACAAACATTCTCTCACTGACATGTTGGATATGAAGAGCGTGACGAGGTCTGGTGGCACATAGTCAAACACTGGATTGTACACTTGAACTTTGGAGACGATTTCACCGTCGCTGAACGACAGAACAGCCTCCGGACTCTTACATGCATTGAATCCTTCCTACAGTTGACAAACGCGTATCACAATAACGCTCACCACGGTTACGTACACCACAATAAGTTTTTAAATGTCATTTTTGAGCAAATAAATGATGATGATATCTAGCTAAGAAACTGCCAAACAAGTGCTGTATTACAGAATTCAAGCACAGAAATGTCTTTTCTTAATTCGATTTTAACCACTATGACCGTCAAACAAGCAGTGATCATCATTATACACCATGTCACGAAAAAGTAACCACCAAATAACTATTTAAATCCTCAGCCGATATCATTAATCATTTAACAACGTTCGTACTGCTCCGCTGTCGGGTGGCAGGACTGGCACACAGTCTGTAAATACAGTCACAGCTATTGTTTGGTGGACTGGCAAAATACATTATTCAAATCCTGCTCCACAAAAACCCAGAATTCGTTTCGGAACTAAATGACTTGGGTTTTGGTACAAAATCTGCGTGCGTGTGATAATATGAAGAAACCTGGTCGCTGGAGCACAAGTAGAGTGGTGAGAATTTGAACATTGGTGCACAGACGATGAACTGCAATTCAACAATCGTAACAACAACGCAACAGCTGATCAGCAAGTCTTATTACTGTCAAGTGTCAGTAAACAGAACAGGACAATTTCTGAGGCTGTCTTGTACTGCAGTTTCTTGGCAAACAGAATTCTGTACTGACTAACTGTTAAGACCGGCACTGGCAAATCCAAGGTAGATGGCCAATCCAGGTATGCCCTCCTTGCCCAGTCTATAAATGCATTCACACCATCCTGACCGAAGGTGAATTAAATCTTGAGACTATTATACCAGAAAATTTTCTCAGTTCTTACAGCATATCAGTGATATTAATGATGCCTGACCGGGCAAAGGAACATCCTTTAAAACACAGAAATTTTGTTTTGTCATCAAAAGGTATGGGAAAAATCATAAAATTTCAAACCAAAAACCGAAAGAACAAACTTGTCAGATGCTTCCAGTGTCTCGTCTAACATTAGAGCCAGTTAATACCAAAATGAATGACAAACCATCTTGTTAACCATCCATACTGCACATTACAACATATCTGCAGTCTCAGACAAACATAATCGCTGCTGCCTACGAGACCCACGCGGCTGCGAAATATATTCTCCTATATATATATATTTCCTCCTCGCGTTCTCACGGGAGAGCCGGCAGCATGCTCACCAAACAGCTGTGCTCAGGCAACAAAATTATAAACTCAGCAATAAGTCAACATTTACTGTGGTGTTGTGTTTATTGAGGCTGGACAGTGGACACACATAAAATACAAAATACAGTCAACTCGTCACACGGTCAACTAGTCACTGGAAGGTCTTGGAAAAGTAACAATGACAAAGGATGTTGTACATGTTGATTCATAAAAATCAAACACTAACCCTAACCCTACCACGAAACGGTCAATTCATCACATATGACGAGTTGAAATTTTGACGAGTTGACTGATAGCCAGCAAAGAATACTATTATAGCCATAAAGTACACTTTTGGAGGTGATAGATAAGAGAGACAGACCGGCACAGAGTAGTATTTGGCAGCCAACGCGACAGCGTGCGATCCGCTGACAGACTTGAGACCACCGTTGGCCATCACCGTGTGCGTTCCGACGATGACTTTGTTCACTCGCGACATCATTGCAAACACAGCAGCATCAGAGATGAGAGTCACTTCAACACCATCCTTAGCCAGACTCAGAGACATGTCATGACCCTGGCGCACATGCACACAAATGGGTTGCAACGGTATCGTCGGCAACAATATCGTCGGCAACTTCCACCGTCGGCAACGATATCATCGGAAACGATATCGTCTGCAACAATATCGTCGGCAACTGCCACCGTCGGCAACGATA
>Ga0056115_1000936_pt1 | contig 13199 bp, 8 predicted proteins | sample WorMetOlspDAHAB1_FD_77007 | JGI IMG/M metagenome (GOLD analysis project Ga0056115, IMG submission 77007) | Marine gutless worms symbiont microbial communities from Max Planck institute for Marine Microbiology, Germany - Olavius sp. DAHAB.1 ...
CCACTGGACCAATGCCATTCCGTCGGTCGGTCGCGAGTCGAGTTTCGCCGAGCGACGTTTTGTTGACGAGTGCATTTTCATCGCAATCTCAAGCTGAATTGACCGTCACTTCAATTGCCGTCAGTCGTCACAAAATCAGCGAAACATCAACCAGCGCGAAATAAACGAGGAAGAGGCTAAAAAAGATGAAAGCTTGATTTATAGTCATCAGAACCACTGCTGTACTGACTATACACAACAACATATTGCGAATATTTTCTGAATGAAAGCGTGCCATAAGACGAATAATACTGTACACAAAAAAACAGATAATTCGCATACTGATGCCGCAATCGTTCAGTCGAACGGCTAATCAACTTCGAAGGTCACGTGAGAAGAGATGACGACGACACGTACCTCCGTCGCTGTTGTGGTCGCAGTTTGGATACGAGTTGAGGTTGGCGTGGCTGTGAGGTCCAGGCGTATCACCAGAACGACTAGACTGTGTATCATCCGTCTGATGGTGATGATGGTGATGGTGACCGTGATGATACCCGCCGCCGGCTGCGCCGCTCACCGACATGTTTCCGGCTGACATCGGTCTCGACTGCACAACACACGTGCATCGATGCCCTCAACTTAACTCTTTCAGATAAATAACAAATTCAGCCAAAACGTTTGGTTTACCTCAAGATTACCGTGCTTTGTCGACATATACTGCTGTTGCTGCTGCTGGCTGTACCTTGAGGATGTGAGGAGGGTGGGAGTAGCCGATATTTTCAATCACCACGAGCTGAATTCACAATCGGATCCAGAACAGACCGTGACTACACGTGTGCTCTGCAAAACCGTCCACATATGTATGCTCCCAGTGACTGACGCACTATGGCCAGCAGTCAGTATGGTCGATAATACATGTATTGACAATGTCTTCCAGTTTTTTGTCCAAGTCTGATAACGAGCGAAACACAGGAGGTTTTATTGTTTGTGACTGATTTGGTACACATCAGTGTTTTGGTTTGTAGTCAAGTCCACGTTCATACGACCTCGATAATAAAAAGACGTAAAAGAAGAAATGTCGGCGGCGGCCGCCGGAACTGCAGTGCAGGCAGGTCCAAGATAGGCGAAACGGACGTCGGACGATTAATAAACAAACAGCGACGTTAGCGGTTCGCAACGCAGCCGCAGCATCACAGGATCCCGCTGACAGGCGGCCATGATTAATGGTCCCCGTGGGAGCTACCGTAACCGGGGCGGCCGGTCGACTGCGCCGCCGCTCAACTAGGCCCGATAGGTAGAATGTCTTTCTGACCCGACCTTCGCTGCAGACCGACCGACCGACGATGCTGTAGAGATGATGCGAGCGACGGTCGGGTGATGCCGATACGGTTGCTGCAACGCAGCTGCTCCACGCGAGCGATGCCGCCGCCGCCGACCACACATACAGTACCAGTCGCCTGGCACGACGTACACGCTGCTAGCCATGCTAGACAGACAGTTTGTAAACAAATTCATCTTGTCACGCCATCAACAACCGGCGCACGACCCTCAAAATCACCGGCAACTGTCTCCTCGAGGTCCGTGTCATCATTGCTTTCACCTTATGTCAAACGACGTGTGAAAACATCCGACGGAAGAATTGGGAACTGATGTCGAAGTTGTAGCACTCCCAGTAGTAGTAGGAGGAGTCGATTTGTATAGCACATCACGCAGTGCCTCTAATGCGCTAGTGCTGTATCCAAGTAGAATAGAATAGGTACACGTAATATAGGATTATTTCGGAAGTTACGGTATACTTTGTCGCGGCAAGCTCACAATTTGAAAAGCAAAGTTGGTATAATGTATCGAAGTCGTTCACGAATAGACCCGTTTACACTAGCGTGGCGATCAGATACACTATACCGTTAACAGCTGCCAGTCTGCGTGAACTTCTCATGGCAATCGGGTGCTCCTTGACCAAGTCAGGCACGGACTTGTGTCGCAGTAATGTGCAGTCCGCACGTTTAAACACAAGAAAGCAATTTTCTTTGTTGCGTTTTTGTATGAGAAGTGGTTGAGAGGTGAAGGATGCAGCTGACATGTTGCGTGGTGCATATCAAAATGCACGAGCAACCGCGGCTGTCCACAGACCACAGACTGCAACAGATCTCTCTGTGACGTGGTTCACATGACATCTAACAAACTGGTTGGCGGCGTGGCTCAGTGGTTAGGACGTCGGTCTTTGACCGGCAGACGTTCCCTGATCTATGGTTGACATGTGACCAATGCGTGGGTAAAGTGTCCGCTATGGGTCAGCCTTCCACCCCTTCGGGGTCGGTAAATGAGTAGTAAACTAGTAATCCATGTAATTATATGGATTACATGGCTGGAGACAATAAAACGGCAGATCAGGGCTGCGTATGGCTGTTTGGTGACATGGCCAAAGTCTCATGTCCGCGGGCTTAGCCTACGGCTTATAGGCAGCTGCCGCTTGTGGCGCTTGTCCTCTTATAATTAATAGTTTATATGACATATGTATCGACACTGTTAAGACATGCCAGTCTGAATTTGGTTTCAAACTCCGTACTACTCTGCTGGTATAACGTAAAGAAAAATTTTTGTGTAAAATTAATCAATGTGATAATTATATGCTACGTTTGTTCCGTTCGGTTACTTAGATCGGTGACCCAACACTGCGGTATTGTGTGTTCATGTTTGCACTTTTTAATTAAGTCTGCACTTGCGTGATAATAGCACTACGTCATCGGTATCGCAACTTTTGTAGGCGGGGACTGCGTGGACTGGTGAACCAACAAGTATAGCACGTGCATTCGTGATTGGTCAGTTTTGTCACGTCACGTGACCTGTCTTCACGTTACCGGTCTTGTCTCGCTCTTTATACGATTCGATTACGTGCGCGGTTAGACTCCGACTCACCATCACTGCGATGGACAGACAGACGCAGGTCGGCAGCGGCGGTTGCAATGAACAAACGTCGTCATGTTGTATTAATACAATTACTATTCAGTGCACATTTACGCTGGCTTCGTGCACATGCTGTGTTGCACTAGACTGAAAAACTGTAGACGAGGGTCAGTAATCAACATATTTTAGACAGCAGCGCATCCATAAATTTTGAATAGGGTGGGGCGGAATATTAGCCCCGTCGTACTTTATCGCAAATGCACATACGGGTCTTACGGGACGTACTGAAAATAATTCTGAAGCCAATGGTGGCAGCCCCATCGCCTCCCTCCTTGAATATGCTACTGATTTTAGACCATATTTAATACTAAATGTGGCTTATCAACACTATAAACTTTCACATTCCTTCGCAGAATGTTCTGTGTGTCACTGAGACAGGGATTGCTAAAATGGACTGCGAGACTGAAAGACTGCGACGAATCGCTGTATGACCGCCAAATGACATGAGTGGTGTGCCGAGGCTCGCTCACTCCGGACACGACGAGAATATATTTCTGCGCAGCATCCGACCATCGTGCTTCACTTTGAGCGTGTATGAAGCATCGGGCTGGTCTCGCATAGCGATTCATTATTATAAGCGAGCGGCTTCCCACTGTTCACCGATCGCCGCAGATAAACGACTACTGTACGTTGGCAGCGTTGACGACTGCAGTTGCACACCAACTTCAGCAAGCGTTTCTGCTGCTGACATATAGTGTACAGCCGCGTTGTTGCAATCGGCACGATATGTGCTCTTCTCTTCCGAAACTTCTCACAGCAACCGGCTTTACCAAGTCAGCAACGGACGAATTACGGCAATGCCGTATAAAAATGTACATCATTTTCGGATTGTTCCTTTTCTTGACAGGCTACATTACATTAATAGAACAAATGAAATGAAATAATCATTCTAAAGTCAAAACTTATTTTGCTCATTACGTGAGCCACATTGAACTCTTTTACCAAAATGACATTTTCCACAACTCTTATATATTCTCATAAATGTAAAAAAACTTCACAGTTAACAGTCTAACGGCGACACAGCCTATATCACACAATTAAAACAGCAAAAATCAAAAAGGTGCTACATATTACTTTGGCAGCACATCGCCATAATGTCAACGTGCCCCTAAATAATAGCAACTTTGTGACTTTTGCTGTTTTAGTTGTGTGATATAGGCCGTGTCGCCGTTACAGACAGTTTTAAATTAATTGCAAGTTTTTTTTACATTTATGTTTGATGTTTTGTCACATTTAACTCACTATTAATTTTGAGTGACGACGTAAGTCTTCTGACTCGTGCACTGAACACAAAATCGGTAACACTTATATCACTGCAAAATTTTTTTTCATGCTTGGCGATTTTTCGGAGCTACATGAGTTGAAATATCGTTCATTATCGTTATGTTTACTCCCTATTAAAACCGCTCTAACCAACGTGTTCAGCGACTGCAACTTTCTATAAAAGAATGAAGTTGTGGATTATAGGCTACGGCACCGCGTTAGGCGAAATTTAGGCACATTTTCATGGCGCATGCGCAAAAATAGCGTTAATTCTGCTTCAGATTTAAAAACTGTCATCAACAAGTTCACCGACCATGAATTTCTTTAGAGAGGACAAAATTTTGGCGATTTCGATACTTAATACTCACACTATTAGAATATTTTCACTGCGCATGCGCAAAAACGACCACTTTGGAGCTTCCAGTCAAAAATCTGACCTCACCGTTCGATCCGGCGACCTCGATTTCTTATACCACTATCGGATGACGTTTGCGTCATTTCCATGTGACCTTGTGACCTTGACCTTTGACCTTTAGACCTTGGCGGTATTTCGTATACTCTGCCGGAAATGTCTGACCTACATACCGGTTTTGAGCATCCAATGATTTTATCGGTTTCTGAGTTAAGGATGACCGAATCTGATCACATTTCCATAACATGTAACGGTGACTGCCCATGCGCCGTGTCACGTGACCTACGCATAGGGGTTCCCGAAAACCACACGTAGCAATTTTTGGCCCCGAATTGTCTATTCACTACACAACTTTTATGGGGCTATGAAAACGATTAAGGGTACTTTATACTTGAGCACCCTCCCATGTTAAAAGTGGCTTTCGTCGCAAAAAACTGTCTAGTCAAAATCGGTCCCCAAAATGGCGGTGTTTCCGCAAAATGGGGTGTAAATATTAGATTTAGTCATCGGGACCACCAAAACGCACATACTTTACCGGAACGACGTCTTTGGCGTATTTTGCGTAAAATCCGTTTAGGATTTCGGCTGTAGCGAGTTTCAAGGATCCTAAAAACAAACTTAAAAGCTATACTCACCGAAGAGCACGTCAAAGTCATGTATCTGGGAAGTAGAAACCCTTAAACTGATCGCTACAAAATTGTGCATGCTGGGTGCCGTCCACGAAGTAATCAAGCCTGTCAATTTTGGTGAATATTGGTTATGGGGTTTCCGCGTGGCGAGAGGTCGACATTTGGGCTTTTCCATTGATTTGCGTCGTCGCCATTACAATACGCTCGTACTACCGTGCATGCGATTGTGTGATTACAGTGCTTTTGTTAACTGTTAAGTTTATCTCTGTAAGAAGTTTTCAGCAGTCTAGTATCGCCTCTGTGTTCAAGAAAAGTATCAGCTATGGGTGGCCAGCAAGATGAGTGTTGCCCATCTACTAGCCTGCTGTGTATGTTATATATTGTATGTATTGAAATCCAGTGAGTGATATGGCAACTAAACTTCTGCTGAAAATTTACGAATAATAACAGTGTGAACATTTATGTCACACGCGCGCGCGCGCGTTTGTGTGTGTGTGTGTGCACGGTTCATGCGAATGATGTGATGAATGTAGAACAATGCTAAGGGGTCATTGGCCAGTCACTGATCGACCAATTCGGCCCAACTGACACGCGCTCTGAATCCGCCTACAAGCTCAATCATTCACGTTCGATTTCACGATCGATGTTTCTTGTATCCCGGAATGCAGCTACTGATTGTGCTGTCTCACGAACGGTAGACGACTGCGTCAACCAAGGTACTGCAATTCGGCATGCAGCGACAGTGCGTTTCCAAGGCAGCTGTAGCCTATAGATCGTAGTCGATGTGCAGAAAAACACAAGGCATCCGTCGATACTGAGTTGGCCTGAAGGTGACTTTTGAACAATGGAGTGTCCGTTCCCGATGCAATACACTAACAGTATCGTCGAATACCCCAAATCGTCACACAGATCAACGACAGCGCGCTGTACGAGCAGCTGTTGATGACACGCCAATCTCGTCGTTGCTCTCAATCGACAGCCCCGAGCCGGCTACGACCACGACCACAGCGGCCGCGGCGGTGCTGGATTCTGCAAAGCCGGCGAGAAGACGGTGCAGAGGCGGGCGTGCGAGTGAGGTGCGCGCGCCGCCACGAAGCCTGTGCCGGTGGCGCCGGCAGCGGCGGCGGCATCGCTTGCTCGCTCAAGTCAGGCGGTAGGTCGGTCAGCTGGTCGTTCACCCCGTTTCGCTGCTGCAAGCACTGCACAGCATTGCACTGACTGAGCGCTGCTGCTGCTGATCACTTGAGATCGGTCGGCGAGCGACGCGTTCATCGCGACGTGGCAGCCACTATAATGGCTTTCGTCGTCAGCGGCGACTGCCGTGCTTCGCCGGCGCACACCAGATGACGCTCGGTTGGTCGGACAGCGAGCGCATCAAGCATCGATGAGATGACGCATGTTGTACAACAGCGTGCGTGGATATTACGCACCAACATGTCACCGATGCTACTGTTTAGCAGCCATGGCGACGGCGGTCTCCAACACTGCTATTGTCACATTGCAGTAAACTAGTTTTCTCTTATTGCCTGGGGCGGACTGGGCCTCCTGTCTGCCTGGCACTTGCCAGGTGGGCCAGTTGATTCGCCGGCCAGGTGAGCCGCCACGTCAAATTTGAAGGAAGCAGTGGAAGAGTTCAGCCAGTAATATTTCTACTGGTTTAAAACTTGAGTATCATGATAGTTTTGTCGTATACACTAAGCAACCGGCGTAAATTTATGAAGTTTTGTTTTCACGAGGTAGAGCTGCTACGAATTTAAGGTGTGGTGAAAACTGCTATATAATATAATATTATAGGAATCGTCAAAATTCGACCCCTCAAAAAATCCAAACCACTTAACCGATTACGATAAAACTGTGCACAACTGATTACGTCCACGAGACGAACACGTAACCCAACATTTTTGAGAATCGATCGTAAGGGAACGTCTGCCAAATACGTGAAATACAACACCAAATTTATTTTATTTTTCCCGGACTCGCCTACTGAAGTGACCTGTGAGTGGATTTTGACGCACAATGGCTCAAAACACGCGGAATCACGCAAGGATTTGACTTCTGGGGTACGACTGATGGCTAACCACGTTTAGGGGTCAAATTTCCCCCAAACCGGCAAAAAGGACCTTTTTAGGCACGTTCGTGCGTCTGCGCACAGAATGAAGATGAATGACGTCATAGAAATTCTTCATTGACGACTCTCGTTGTTTAGCGGCGAGTCAAGGCACCGCATAGGCTATATATAGTTACACAGGCCTGGGTGCTATTCACTGATATAACATGATTGAATAGTTTAATTATAGCCTTAATGCGCTAAAATAATGCACAATAAACAATAAAACAACCAACGAGTTAGAGTGGGCCTATGGTTGGTGATTCCAATTCCGAAGCGATATTGCAATTCCGGAATTTTGGAATTTTTTCCTCCGTTTTTCCGGAATTCCGGAATTTTTACTTGATTTTTTCATGTTTTATAGTCAATATTATAACTTTCTGTTGAAACAGTGATGCATTATGCATAGTCCTAGTTTTCGCTTGTTGTTGTACACATGCTGATGCGCCGCTATTTTCGCACTTGTTAGCCTGCATTGTATTCATTATCATCATCGATTTATTTATTGTATGTTAGTGTTAATATGTATGATAATGGTCTCTGTTAGACGGATGGCCCATTACCACCGTGTTGCCCCGCCCCTTTACTTCCCATTAACCGTTCGACTTCGCTCGCTCTCTCAACTGCCTCCGCCCTGCGTCCCAGGTCGCGCCCTAAATTAACAGCGACGCGCCACGCCAGATGGACTGGGCAACGCTGTACTGATGGGCTAGGGGCCTAACAGGGAATGACCAAACCCCGGAATTTACGGAATTTCGGAATTCCGAAACTGCAGTCACTATATGTGTCATGTAACTTGTGTACACTGTAACATTGTGCAAGTTGTGTTGTGAGTGAGTGACTATTGACTAGTGAGTTAGTGACACAATTGCTTGAAAGTTGCAGCAACTGAAGTACTAGTAAGTAAGAACACTTGTATAGCACACTACAAACGAAGTCACTAGGTGCTGGAGTCTCAGTAACGGTCACTGCGCATGCGCCGTGTCACGTGACCCATCACCCATACTTGCGTATGGCATTGCACATGAAAAACAGCAAATGTGAGGGAAAAGGTCGTGTTGCTCAGCAGTACATTGACACTTAGGCAATTAAGCTGCTTAATATCTCATTTTCCCCGATATTTGCTGTTTTTGATGCGCAATGCCGCCGTTAACAAGTCATGCTGTTTTGAAAATTTATATTTCCGGTTTTGTTATATTATTCACATGCACACTCGCACGGTAGTGCGAGAGTTGTAATGGTGACCATACGAAGTCAATGGAAAAGGCCGAAATTCGACCCCTCGCCACTCCGAAACCACTTGACCATTATTTAAAAAAAATTGGCATGTATAACGTCGTGGAAATTACCCAGCAAGCTAAATTTTATCGCGCTCTCTTCAGGGGTTTCTGCTCCCGTAGACTTGATTCTGCGCCACTTTTGGGGTGACTACAGCTTTTGACGCTTTTTTGTGTTCTTGCAACTCACTACAGCCTACAACCCGAAACGGATTTTTACGCAAAATACGTCAAAAGACTTCTTTCTGGCCAATGTTGTGCCTTTTGGGGTCCCGATAACGACACTTAATATTTAGACCCTAAAATTTGCGAAAAACCGCCATAATGGATAACCGATTTTGACTGGACTTGAGTTTTTTTGCGACTGAAAACCACTTTAACATGGAGGGTGCTCACCTATAAACTACCCTTAATCGTCATCGCAGCGCCATAAAAGTTGTATAGTGAATAGACAAATCGGCGTCAGATTTAAAAAAAATGTGGACCATTTTGCCCGGGTGATGGGTCACGTGACACGGCGCATGCGCAGTGACCGTTACCGAGACTCCAGTAGCTAGTGACTTCGTTTGTAGTGTGCTACACCAGTGTTCTTACTTACTAGTACTTACATATTGAAAATCTGATCAGATTTAGTCATCCAACACTCAGGAACGGATAATCAAAGGATGCTCAAAATTGGTATATGCGTTGGACGTATATGAGACACCGTCAAGGAAAAAGGTTAAAGGTTACATGAAAAATGAGGACAAAACATCCAATATATGCCGCAAAAGTCATCCGACAGTGGCAATATAGGCCTACCAGTCTTATAGGAAATCGAGGTCGCCAGATCGAACGGTGAGGTCAGATTTTGGACAGGAAGCTCCTAAATAGCCGTTTTTGCGCACGCGCAGTGAAATGTGCCTAAATGTCGCCTAACACGGTGCCGTATCTCCACAACTTCATTTCTTTTATAGTAAAATTGTAGTCGCTCAACACGTTGGTTAAAGCGGTTTTAATAGGGTGTAAAATTAACGATAATTAACGACATCAATTCACTTAGGTATCATATGAGTGATGCAGCTCTGCGTTGGCAGAGAGCGGGAGGCCGAAGAGGTAGAGGGAGCAGGTATCCGACAGATCGACTGAAGCGGGATGAAACCAGACATAGCCGTTCGTTCTTTCGTCGGTCGCCAGACACTGATCACAGCTCCGTCGACGCGCCGCCACCGCCGCCGCCGACGCGTAGAACAACGGCGGCGTCGGCGTGCGAGGGGCTGCTGCAGCGGCGGCGGCGGCGGCGGCTCGATCGATTGAGAGACACGATCCGTCCGTCGAGACATGTCGTAATCTTGCGATGCGCGACGTGACATAATCTCGTCACCGGCAAATTGGCCTTCGCCGTAACGTGATTTGTTGGCGATTTCCGGCGGCCGGCGGCCATCTTAAACGATGCCCCAGCGTGTTGCACGGACGGCATCGTCCAGTCGGTCGGTCGCTCCGTCCGCCAGGGCAGACGATCGCAGGCCGGCCGACCGGCTGCGCGCCCGTCCGCCCGGAATGGGGCCAGTTATTGGGATATGGGAGAGTTAGAGGCACGCACGCCTTGGGTCATGTGGCAAAGCCACCGAATACCCATTCGATCATCACTAAGTCTGCGTATACACGCCAGTTACACAGGAGTTCTGAAGAAATTTGCTTTTCGCCGATACACGACTGCACTTCTGTCGTTCGCGTTGTTGTGTATTATTTACAAGTGTACAACGCAGTGTATCTGTCTGTTAGCTAAATGATGTAGGTCTCTACTTAGACTTCGATAAATTTTCCGATTTTACCGCAGAATCCCCGATAATTTTTCCGACTAATACTTAAACCAGCCCGACATAAGAGGACGTTGAGTCGAGTAGGTTTTCGGCAGTTGCAGTACGCTCAGCATCATCATGCAATTGTTTGTCATGCCAACTTCTACGCTCGCATTTGTGCAACTACAGTATGCTCTACAAGTTTCTACGGCAAGCAGTGACTAAAACGGTTTCGTCTACGAAACAATAACTTCTGTGGCATTGCGCCGACAGCAAAGATGGACAGAGGCGTTTTTCCAGGAGTGGATTCAGACAGCTGCGTCGACCGACGTGGATAACAGAACATGCCGCCGCCGCCGCCGTCCGAAACGTGATCCTAGATAGGCAATTTGGTTACGCGGCTGACGAAGCATGAGGGTGGAGTCGGTTTCGAGCAGCAGACGAAAGCGAAATACAAACGGGCGAGCCATCTTGACCTAGATAAGCCACAGCATGTTGTCAGTGTGTGAGAGCATCAGCCATAGCGCGAGTGAGTGAGTGAGTAGAGTTTAACGTGCTTGCGTTGTAACTAGTCACAGCCCCTTCTTAGCCGATCGAGATGTTTATCCGGGAGACAAAACATCGAAGAAGACAGCGAGTGAATCGGTTTGTTCGTAGTCTTAACCTAACTTGTATAGCGTCACTGACAAGACTCCAATAATGACAGCGTGAAGCAACAACCGAGGTCGCGCGGATGACCAAAACTTAACATGGCAATGACGATTGTCGAATTCAGTCAAACAACCATCGTAACCGAAGAGGCAAAATGAACAGCCGAACTGTCACTCTATTTGTCGGTCTCCAATCTCGATGATAGCAAACAAACAGTGACATCCACTGAACACTTGACACTCATCGAAGTTGCAAAAAATTCGAATAAGGTCTAAAGTATGTCACAGATCTATAAAAAGTCACAGTGATGCACTTCGTCACTGTAACTGCCAAAATGGCAGCGCCGGTGGTTCGCCGCAGCAAAGAATCAATGAACAAGAAAGCAGAATCGGCGTACGTGGTCGAGTGTCGAGCAGCGGTCCGCGTCGTGTATTGTCGACTTGGTCGGCAACGGCGCCGAACTGTCACGATCCTCGATCACTAGGTCAATGGGCATCTTGCCTTTTAGGCAACTGATGTATCTGTGACAAAAGTTGTCACACAGCTCGTGAACCTAACAACACCAGACCACACATATAGTGAGTCATACATATAATTAAGCGAGTCAGCAGAGTTAAACGCCCCATGCGACATTTATCAGTACAGAAAAATACAACTCAACACACCCAACAGCTAAGTGTACAAAATATAGCAGCTACTGTTCTGTTGTCTCTTACGACACTCGGTCAGAAAACGAGGTGGGTTTATTCAACAGCCCCCGAACCAACAACTTACCGTAAAAAGCTATAGGCCTTACAGCACGCCACTAATCAGCAGACCTATAACGCAAATGGAGTCAGCCATCAGCATCTAAAGGCAAATGACCCACACATTTTCATCATGTGAATGATAGGATTTTTTGGAGGGGAGCGGAGCAGTTCACTATTCAGAGCCTCACAATTCGGCGCTGCACGTTTTGATGCCGCATGTTTCTCATTTTTTTAAAATTTATTTATTTGCTCCAAAAATGTTCGACGTTGGCCACGCCTATACGTCGGCGTCGAAACGTGCAAAACTTCAAATTTATGGTGTAACTGGTTCGTCCTCATATTCGTTGAAATTTTATTATGTGTAGGCCTAATTTTGTTTGTCTTTGGACTTTGGCATAAACTATTCTGAACATTAGAAATATGCGACAAATTTGAATTAGTTTCTTTGACGGCGGTGCCTTCAAAGCCAACTCGCTTTTTTAAGAAAAACAGTTTCACAACTCGGCCGTCTCCTGTGAGCCTGTTTACTAACTGAGCTGGTTAATCTATAGTATAAAATACATTTTCATCGAGTGCAGTGATGCCACTGATACCGCGGTAAACCCGCGGGACGGGCATGATCGTCGCGCTATTACTGCGGGAATGGGGATGAATATTACGGCAATACAGTGGGGATGGGAATGGTAACTACACATTTACGTAACAGTGACCATATATAGTTGAGAGGTCGTTCAAATTTTCAGTTTGCTCTATTTCTTTGTGTACAGTTGGGGCAACGGCACTAAAATTTTACTTACTATCAACCCAACACTAATGGGCTATATAGGATATATGGCATGCACCAGCTTGACGTTGAAACATTGTTTGTTGCAAGTAAGCGATAGATTCTGTGAGTGATTACCGGATGCAGAAGGCAGGAGTAAGGCCCAGACTCACAGACGTTGCCAGAGCAGTCCCGGTATCCCAACCACCACTACCTTTTCCGAGAGTTCGTTCTCTGTAGCAGGGCGGGCATTATAAGAGTGAAGATTTCAGCTCTGTGGTTTTTCGGTCGATGGTCTTCTCATCAAACTACATAGACTTAGAGACTATATTGATACTTATCCTGCAATGTGCAAAATGTCTCTTTCTGCAGAGCATGACTTGACTGTTTCACCTATAGCCTACTGCGTCAACGACTCGGAACAACGAGAAAACTGGCTTATTATTTTTTCGACATGCGGGGATTGGGATGAGGACAAAGATTACGGACATGGGGTGGGACGGGAACAAGTTCCTGCTCCCACTCGTGAAACTCTCTAGTTCAAGTATAGTATAACGCTGTTTGCCAAAACGTTTTGGAAGCATAGCGGCGTTATGCCGCGTTACCTCTCCACTATATCCTAGC
>Ga0056115_1000937_pt1 | contig 13197 bp, 8 predicted proteins | sample WorMetOlspDAHAB1_FD_77007 | JGI IMG/M metagenome (GOLD analysis project Ga0056115, IMG submission 77007) | Marine gutless worms symbiont microbial communities from Max Planck institute for Marine Microbiology, Germany - Olavius sp. DAHAB.1 ...
ACTTAAGTACAAGTAGGTAAGTACCCAAAAAGTACTTAAGTACATACTTAAGTACTTTGGTACTTAAGTACTTGGCATCACTGGGTGGCAGTGCTTTGACTCCGAAGTTGGTAGGTACAATTTTGCAAGCAGAGTGAGCAAAAAAATTCTTGAACCTGCCACCTTTTGCTTACCTGTGGTCATGAAACAAGATTCAACAGTTTTCATTATTGTACTTATGATGTCTAAACATTTGTACCAAATGAAAATTACATAACGGTGGCTTGTGTGACTGTTGTGGCGAAACTGAAACTTCAGGACTCCATAAATTACACAGAAAAAGAAGTTGCTAGAAATGTAGAAGATGCCTGTGAAAAAATTGCAACTTTTAACAGCATAAGAGGTGTATGAAATGATGAAAGATTGCTCACTGACCGTTTACTGTGAGTTCGTTTCGGCATCGCAGGCTGCAGCCGTGCAGCGTTCACTCATTGCTGAGTGGTACGAGCTATATGGTATCGTTGATAATTGCGACACTTGCACTGTCTCACGTAATTTTTACTGCTATGATACACCGTGGTATATCGTGACCTTGGAGATACTGGTATCATCATGTAAGTATCGACGATAAGTATTGAAGTGTCGTGGGTATCGCACAACACTAGTGGGTAGCACTGCTGAAGTCTACAATTTCTTAAAGGCATTGGCAATTTAGAGAATATGGATTATGGACTGGTGCATTACTTTGTTAATTCATTATACCCTAATCACCTAATTATCACTGACTTCCTAGCTGCAGTGTAGGTGGTACTTTTTTGTTCAAAGCAGTTGAATTGGAAACCATTGGATGGTGAACTTCTGTAACACCAAAAATGTCTGCATGTCACATTGTGTTTATATGAAAGCATGTTAGAATGTTTAATATGTTAGCACATCTGCAGTTTTGTGCGTATTGAAATAAATTGATCTCTGTAACTTTTCGCAGGTTATAGAGCTTGATTTGAATCAGCTGCCAGATGGTGAAGAAGCGCTGACAATATTGCGACAAGAACAAGCTCCGCTCCACAACTGGGTCATGCTGGCTGTATGTTATGTTACTCAACACTTATTTTAGCTGCTTCTGTGTTTATGCCGAACATTTGGACGATTACCGCTGATGTCCATTTACTATGTACAGACTTACAGCATCAAAAGAATTAAACACTAATTAATTGTGTGGTTACCTTGTGTATGCATTCTCTCTCTGGCGTTCCATAGCTGAAGTGGTTATGCTGATTTACCTCGTGTGTGTTTAGCAGCCCCATTGTAGGTGACTTCACATGTGTTGTCTTTGTAGGCTGTGCCATGTTATGAACACTGATTGGTACTTAATTGATACTTAAGAATTATGCAAATTAATTTGTATTGAAAGTGTGATTGCTTGAGTGATGTTTGGACAGCTGGAATACTACAAGCTGGGTCAAGTGGAGCTGTTTGTACGCATGCTTGAGAGTTCACGTTCGGAGGCTAGTCTTGCGTATCCCAACTATGAGAAAGATCAGATGACGGCGTTTGATTCGCTGGCAGCTCACTATGTGCAGTTGGCCCATTCAGAAAAGAATAAAGAACGCAAGCGTGAACTGTTCACTCAGGCGACACTTCTGTACACAACTGCCGATAAGATTATCATGTACGATCAGGTATGAGTACCGAGTCATTTTTTGCTTGTGATGTCAGTTTTTCTGTAATGGTGTCTGGCGTGCAGTGTAGCACTTGGTGGTGGTTTGATGTTTAGTTCTGACTTTGTTAAAAGTTTTCAGAAATGTGTGACAGATGAGTTGCACTGACTGGACTATATACTTTGCAGGATGACATTCTACTTGATGTTATGTTATGGATGTTAATTCATCTGAAATCATTGACAATGACTCACGTGCACTTAGCAGGCAGTGCTGTATAGAGTGCCTAATGATGATCGGTTTATGATGTTCAATTTATTGTTCAGGTTTACACATCAAACATTTCATGTAACCGGACTGTGGCATTACATAATGGTTTGCTATTACATTATGTGCCTTAGAAGTGTCTCACTCACTCACTCACTTAGATGTTTGCAGTTGACTTGTATAACAAGTGTGGATGGGTGTATGTTTAATGTTTGTTTATTTCTGTGCAGAATCACCTTCTTGGTCGTGCCTACTTTTGTCTGCTGGAAGGTGATAAAATGGATCAGGCAGATGCACAGTTCAATTTTGTGCTTGGTCAGGTCTGTTTCTTATTGTTTGGATCATCTGTTCTCACCAATAGCAACCTGTGCATTCAAATGTGTTCTGCTTTGTCGAGGTGACCACATGAGGCTGCTTTGGTTGTTGTCGTTGGTTACCATGTGGACGGATGATATCCTAGGTCAAGGTCACTTGACTGTCCGTTTGGCTTTGTTTACAAAATTTACATTATAAATCTTACAGTTGAAAAATTACCATTCTTGGACAAGCTGTTTTTTGGCTGCAAATTTTTTTGCCTGGGGTACAATACAGAATCAGGTTTTTTTTACTAAAATGACAGAGCATGTAATAAGTTGTGAGGCATGATTCTAAAGTAATGCATGTAGGCATCGTTATGATGCCTACATGCTCCTGCCTCTGTCATAATGTCATTTTGTTCATGACAACGTGTACATTGACTATGTTCAGCACTCGAGCTCATACCATTCATTGCACTGTATAAGTCATCTTAATTGCATTACATTACATTACAGCTGTAGTGTAGATTGTTTGCATTTGACGTGTGGTTAATTGTTGTTTATAGTGATGTTAAAATGATACACTACAGATATTTTAATTGCTATTTTCTTGTCAGAGTCCCAACAACATTCCTTCACTGCTTGGCAAGGCATGCATTGCATTCAACAAGAAGGATTTCCGTAGTGCACTGATGCATTACAAGAAAGCTTTACGTGTTAACCCAGCATGTCCTGCTGCTGTGAGGCTTGGTATGGGTCACTGCTTCATGAAGCTGAACAAGCCCGAAAAAGCACGGTAAATGCAATTCACTTGCATTAAGAGTTAACAGTGATTGTGTGTAGATATAATACCTTATAGTGTGACAATCTCTGCTGTTTAGAAAAGTGGAAAACATCAATTGGAAAAGTGACGACACAGTGCAGCACAGAATAGGAGAAGCTTCTTACCGACAGGAAAGCCAGTAAATTGTGGTTACTTGGCAGGCTGATTTTGAGGTTTTTGCTACGCAGGAGCGAACCTCTTGACCAGTCTTGTTAAATTTTGCCAAATTAGCAAAGATCAGTCGTAATTTGGAGAATAAACTCCCAAAAAACCTAGATTGTACCCTAATTTCACCATCCCTTGTGCGATTTCTGTGACATGCAGCACATCTGTTCATGCTTAGCAAATGTTTAACATTTTGTTTCAATCAGATCATAAATGATGGATGTATAAGCAAAAATTCAATAAATTCTGACATTTGCAGTGGTCCCTCCAAAATCTTTTGGGAACCATAGCTCTTATAGTATGAGTCAGATTAAGAAAGTGTGTGGTGCAAGAAATGGGGTGAGACTGTCTGCAACAAAGTTTGTTGTGGAGGTAGTTAATGCGTGGTGATGTGAAGCCCAAAACAAAATGTTTTTTAATGCTGCTTATGTCTGTATGTCACTCTTTGGGTCATTGGTTGCTCAACGGTCCCAGCAGTGGGTATGCTTGCTCAATTTGATACAATGTCTCAATGGCTCTATCCCTTTTCAGCGTTTTAGGCAACAAAATGGGATTTCAAATGATTGTCAGTTTCTGAAATTCATCACTACATGTCGTCACAATCTTTGTTGAAATTCTGAAATTTTACAAAAAAAGTTAGGAAAAGTACACCACAAACTTCTGCCTTTTAGAATGAGAATGAAAAATTTCCAACTCGACTTTATAGTTATACAATTGTAATGTGCTTCATTTGTCAATTTTTCGTTATCTCTTTCACTGGTGACACTATGCTTAATCATGTCTGCATCCAGTTGCCTATTTTTCACGTTAACAGTGCTTATATAACACTACATAATTTGACCGAAATGTGAAGAAGTGCAATAGCTTTTGATGCATTGTATAGCTTACATCATCCTCTGGCAGCATCGTAGAAACATTACAAATTTGAAGATGCCAATGTATGAAAATAGTAAGTCAACTAGAGAACGGACGATGCAGGCATGCACCGATACGATCCGATACGAGTATTCGAGTATATACGCAACGGCCGATACCGATACGAGTATCCTTGTGTCATGGTGTCCCAGGCACTTATATCATTAGAACAGGCAGGTTGCTTAGAGAACGCTGCTTATACGCAATGGGTTTGGGTGGCACACTCCATCCAAGGCTAAAATAAACAGACCATTAGCAACAAACCAACTTGCGCACTCAGTCAGTTTTAAGACCGGTTGATTGGTAGAAACGTTAGAGTGATTGAAAGTTTAGACTGTTATCACTTCCTGCTGGTGGAGGGGATGAGGCATCATCTGTCGCTGGTGGCCAAGACCCAGTATACTACGCAGCCTTGGTGTCACCGGGAGGCTGGTGTAAGATTACAGTCTCCTTTCTCCTCCGCCCTTCAACCCCCTCCAGTATCCTCGATCGCGCGTGCTGGTTGACGGGAACGCCCTTTGATCATCCTAGTGCGTCCTCATATTTATAGACGTATTGAAATGAATGCAGTCATCTGCTTTCCACCGCGCACAATTGACTTGTTAGATATTTGCAATTTACACGCGAACTGTCTGAGGAGTTCATTGAGAAATTTTCCCATACATTGCTCCGCTGAGCCATGATAACTGTACGAATTACGAAAAGAAACTGTTTTGAAATACACTTGACAATTCTGTCACAACGGCAGCCGCAGTCACATGTAGGAGGCTAGTTTCAACGTCTTCTGTTATTGTAATTGCTTCAGTCAGCGCAAGTCGAAGTGTACTAAAATTGCAGGAGGTGACTGGAGAGAGAAGGGAAACTGTTGTTAACCTCCTGGCTCTGCAGTCTGCTCAGTTGTTTGATGGGTGGGCTGTAAAGTAGGTGTATGGCAAGTAGGCCTAATTAACGGCTGCAGTGTAGCAGTGAGCATTCAAACTCCCGCCCCTTCAACCCCCTCCCGTATCGTGGTTGATCAGCGGCGTTCGCGCGCGGCGGGCGACGGGTCGCGACCGCCGTTTGATCGTCCTGTGTAATGCGACCCGTTAACAGCTGCTGAACCTGCAGTGATGCACATAATATCGGCCGATACAAAAGTAGCCGATTCGATACGATACGCCCAGTATCAGTTCCGATACGATACCGATCCGATAATCGCCCGTTCTCTAAAGGCAACATTACATCTTTTCTCCAAATATCTTGTAGAAATATAGGTGTTGTTTGACTTTCATTGTAAGTGCACTTTAATTGCACAATCATTCCTGTCAGTTTGCCTGGCTTGGAATCGACGTTTTCAGTGTCTAGTTGTTGTTTAAACCTGGCACCTTAATCTGTTGAACTATTTTGCAATCTGCAATTTTGTGATCCCTAGTGTGGAGAATTTAATTTTTGAGCCTTAGAATTATATTCAGGACTCACAAATGCCTCTGCATCAGTGTTGGCTAAGACAAGATTTATGATGAATATTGTTTTGTCAGTTACTTAATTATTACATTGCCATCATTCTGGAGTACATTGATTGGCTAAGGAGGCAAATCATCTTGTTGTTACTGGCAATATGGTTCCCTCGTCACTGCCACTTTTGCAAAGATATGGCCTAAATTTGTGAATTTGGGTTCAAAAATCCCAGTAATTGAACCCACCCTACCCAACTTCTTTGCCCCTTGTGGGTCATACCCCTTACGCAATTTCCATGAAAACATGCAACAATTTTGTGGACATTCGTTCTTAGCAAGTATTCAAAATTGATGCGTGTCAGTCAAATCCTGGCACCACCATCCTGTCAGACATTGGATAAGGTCCCTACAAAATGCGTCTGGGCCCATAGTACTGAAAATATTGGTCGGATCAAATGATATATTTTTGGGGTAGAATAGCAGAACTGTGTCTGTATTGTGCACTGTAATGAGTATTGCATTATGATTCTGCACACATTAGCAGTTCTAACAGTCGGTTGATATGATCGATCTCTCTTAGTTTGGCTCTTGTCTTCCAAGTGCCTCTGTAAATTTGTATTTATGGCAATCAGTATATTATCATGTGCGCCAAAGTTGATAAGAGAGCTGGCCAACTTAGTCTGCTGCTTGTAACTACAATCAGAAATACATAAAACTAAAATGTAAAAACCGATGAGCAAATAAATCTGGTAAAAGGTCTGGAGCCATGAGAGCAGTCCGACAGGCAGAAACAGACAATGTGGGGAACAGGTGGAGGATAAGATTTTCAGAAAAGGTAGGTTTTGAGCTTAGAGTAAGACAGTGAAAAAGTGATGGAAGGTGACAGCAGTGTATAGCAAGTTAAACCGGCATGTTCAAATGAAGGTCGCTGAGAGGGGGATGAATAATTTGGATGACGAATTCTGAGCGATATAGGAAGCTGGTTCCAGAGATGAGGTGAAGCATGTCAGAAGGAGCGATGAGTGACTTTGAGCGATGATGATGGTTTGATCAGAGTGACGTAAGGTGAAGAACGTGTGTTGTGACCGTGACTAGGCTGAATAGATATGAGTTCATAGAGATACAGTGGCCGAGTGGCATTGAGAATTGTTATAAACTTTCTTTCCTTACCTTTGTCAGAGCCAGTTTTCATGATATTAGTCCTTTATGTGTTTTCAGACCAGTTTGTCTTTCAATGCTTTAACACTGTTGGTTGGGCTATGTCGCCTGTAAAAATCGTCCCCAAAATGACCTTTTATATGTCAGTTGCGATTCTAAACCTTACTTGCTCACTCACTCGGACCAAAAAAAGTTTTGGGGTTCTGGAAATTGAATGACACCCTCTATCTGCATGCAAAGTTTGGTTGAGATCGCGAGATTCAAAAGAAGGCTTCAGGTTAATGAGTGCATTAGAGTCATGCTGATGGTATGGCTGCCAAATTTGATATAGTATCATCATTTGTTGGTTGATATTTTTGTGTTTTTATCATTTTAGACAATAAAATGGGCTTTCAAGGGATGTGTCAATTTTTGAAATTTGTCTCTAGATGAAAGTGCCATTAATCCCCAGTCAGTCGTCGCTAGATGTCACCACAGCCTTCGTTGAAATGCAGAAATTTTACAAAAAAAAGTTTTGAAAACTGACTGCACACGTGTTAACAAATTTCTACCATTTATATTGATATCAGAATTGAAGTTCTACTCAGCTTTACAGGTGTTTAATTATGGATGAATACAGTCAGAAAAATTTGTCCGCACTACACTTAATCAGATCTATATCCAGACCCCCATTTTGTTGCGATGATAATGCTTATATAACACTACATAACTACATCAAAATGCAAAGAATTTCCATAAATTTAGATGATTGTATATCTGATGGCTTGTAGATGTCTCTCATTGTAAAAATGTTTTATAGTGCCCCCTAGTGGCAGTACAAAAAAACTAACGAATTTGAAGAAGCCAAATTATGGAAAAATTGTGGCAACGTAACATCATTTTTCTAAACACCTTGTAGAAATAGAGGTACAATTTAGCTTTCATAATTTCATTGTAAGTGCAGTTTCATGACAATCTTTCCTTTCAGCGTGCATTGGCTCTCACGAAGATGATGCTTGTGGTTTCTGCACAGGTCTTGTAGGCATTTCTTGGTGGCTTGATAGCATTTGAAAATGGCCAACAGTTTGATAAGCTGCATGCTCTGATATTCAGTTTGAAGGCAGTACAGTGCAATCAGTTGCTGTAGTCAGTAGCACCTGGCATGCTCACAATAGATAAGATGCTTGTATATCAGTATATGTTTGAGTGAATGTTTGCTTTGTGTATTGGTGCTGGTAGGGCAGCATTTGAGCGTGCACTTCAGTTGGATGGCCAATGTGTGGGAGCGCTTGTTGGTCTTGCCATTCTTGAGCTGAACAGTAAGACGCCAGATTCAATCAAGAATGGTGTTCAGCTGCTGTCAAAAGCATACACTATTGACTCCAAGAATCCTATGGTTTTGAATCACCTTGCTAACCACTTCTTCTACAAGAAGGTTAGTTATTACATTTGTGATGTGTATCCCGCACATATATCTATGGCATACCTAGCTCCGCAGTCTAGTTGAATAAAAATGTTTTCATTTGCCATTGATGTAGCTGAGGTCTTGTGCTTGCAAAGCCGGTAGGAAACTGTTTCATTGACGTGCGCCAGCTGCAGCAGGACTTCTGTCGCCAAAACTGTTGTGTCTGTGTAGAACAGTGTACATCCTAATCAGACACAGAGCAACAGGAATGATAGTGACTGCACATTCAGGGTGGAAACAAGCAGTTTGGTAATCTTTTTTTGCAGGATTATCAGAAGGTTCAGCACTTGGCACTGCATGCCTTTCACAACACTGAGAATGAGGCTATGAGAGCAGAGAGCTGTTTCCAACTTGCTCGTGCTTTCCATGTCCAGGTACACTCGCAGCACTTCACAGTTGATGCCATTGAACTAGTAGCACATTCACTGCAGTTTCTTTGAATATGTCAGTAGTGCATTTTGTATCTGGTTTTTATTCATACAAATGTCATTCTTACCTGTATGTTAACTTTGGCTGACTCTAGCTTCTAGCTGCATGGTCGAATTTTGTTTGCACGCCTGCATGCTTAATTTTTTCAGTTCACCTCCACTTCAGCTGTATGAGACTTATAAAAGTGACAAAAACGATTCCAGTTTTACATCACATGGCACAACTGCCTTTTTAAGCTAATCAAAGCTGCCGAAACTTGTGCACACCAACAATGTGTTCAACCAACAGCACTGCAGCTGTTAAGATGTTAATGACAATATGTTGTGAATGGTACTGGAATATGCACTGACCGATAATATAGCTACATTATTTGGTAATATTTGGGTGTAAAATAAGCAGTGGAATGTTGTAAGTTGGTATTAAATATTGCTTGTGTGACGTAATTTTTCACGTCATGAGTTACTGTGTTTGAAGCTGTGATATGGGTAAGATGAGTGTATATGATAAAATTGCAAAGTAAATTAAATCCTGAAAAAACATAGTGAGGAAGATAGAAATAAAAAAACTTTTACATAGTTTACTTAATGGAATTGAACCAAGGAGCATCATTGTCTCATAATTTCCAGGTTTAGCAAAATGGTGAAATAAGAAGCGACGTCATGAGTCATGACTTACGTTATATAATGCATGTTGCAGCTTTGCACCTCATGCACAAGGATTGACATCAAGTCATGGATAGAATATTTAATACAAAATGATAAGATTATAGTTCTTGCTTCACAGTTTAATGTGATGAAATATCTAATTTTATTGGCAGGCTTTAAGGCAATTTATGGTTTACTTTTTTGGGGGCCACCCTGTAGAATAGAACTAAGTAGATATATAGTATGCTGTATGTTATTATCAAGCTTATTGTGTGAATGTGTTTGTGTGCTTGTGTGTAGAATGACTATGACCAAGCATTCCAGTATTACTATCAGGCTACTCAGTTTGCATCTCCGAACTTCATTCTGCCATTCTTTGGCCTTGGCCAGATGTACATATTTCGTGGTGACAATGAAAATGCAAGTATACAGCTGTTCAACATTTTTGTGGGATTTTGGCGGTCGTCATGTGCTGTGCCTGCTGTGGAATGTAGTAGTGTGCTGTTGTGTGTTCACTGCAGCCTCTGCAAGCTCAACAGTGATCTTTTTTGATTAAAACTTATTAAATTTTATTGTGCTGTTATTGTCATTTACATAAGTTGTTATGTACCATTATGTTGAATTTTGTTGTTCTGTCTTATGTTGCCATGATATTTAATAGCAGATGCTGCAACAACAGTGGCTTAACTCTGAACATTGGATGCTGAAACTTGTAAAGATCATCTGTGCCAAGCTGGATCAATGGATGGTCATTTTGTTTGCGTGAAATGAAGTGTTGACTATCACCTTTGTCTCTGTGTGTGTGTTTGTCTGTGATAATGCAGTGCACGAGACTGGCCAATACTGTCTTGGACTCGTTGTAACAGTGCTTTACACTGGCTTGTGTGTTAACAGGCGGTGCAATGTTTTGAAAAAGTGTTGAAAGCTCAACCCGGAAATTACGAGACAATGAAGATCCTTGGTTCACTGTATGCTACAGCTGATGATCCAGAAAAACTCAACCTGGCCAAAGTATGTCTGTCGTTGTTATGTTCACTTGCTGTATTCCCTGCACCAAAACAACGAAAATTTGCAGGAAGCATTGCAATTCCAGTGTGCTGTGCACTGATTGTCATTGATAACATTTGATATTAGTTGTGAACCAGCTATGCAGTTACATGGCAACAGAACAGCATAGCCAATTCCACTACATGGTAGCAGAAGACAGCAAAAATTACAGATAAATAGTTTTGACTAGAATGTTTTGATTAAAAATTTGTATTTATGCTGATAAAAAGTTGATAGCATAATTTCCAACAAAGTGCTGGAAAAAGACAGCGATAAAAGATTTTGAAGCAGTTGAAAGGTGCTGGTTTGGTAGACTGTAAGACTGGTTGTGATTGGCCAAGAGCATCGCTTACTGATGAGAACATTAACATTGTCATTTGTCACCAAGCAAGAAGATTCGGCAGCATTTCAGAACACCACTTGACAGAATGTCAGGGAAATTGGAGTGCATGATACATCGGTAGCTCGTATTTATTTTAGACGTTCTGTTACATGCTTAACATGTCACTGAATCACGTTGTTGCTCGTCATCGTGGAGTTGTATGAGTTCTGCAACAAAGAGGCAGGAGAATACTACAAATGTGATGTAAATGTGCATCACATTATTATCTTAGAAATTTTTGTTATTACTTGCTATGACCTAACTCCGCAGACATAGTACTGCTTGGAATTTGAGTCAGATGAGTTTGCTGTTCTCCCAGTTCTAGTTAAGCCAGTGTTATGTGTCTTGCTGAGTAATCTGGCATGTTGTGGTTTCTGACTTTGCAAGCACATTGAAATGACCGTGATATTGTGCATTTATCGTTTCGCTATCAACACGCTGCGACTCGTGGCACCGCGAATGCATGAGTGTCGACCGTTAAGCAGTTCACATTGACGTTGGCTTTCGTTGTGATTGTTTTCATTATTCAGTTTATGTTGAAGTTTTCTCATATATGAACTGTATACATTTCATGCCCCAAATACTCAATTTCGTCTTTTAAGCTAGAAAATTTTTGGTTTTTGTGTGACAGCAGCAGACGTTTGGGCGTATGCTAATGTGTTGAGCTTTATATTATTTTAGTTTCACAAAAGTAACTTTGGCATTGTGAGACATGGGATATATTTCCACTGTTTTCACATGATTGGCAACAGCAGTTGCACTTTAGGTTTCTAAACATCTGTAATAGTGTGAAGTGATAAGGGTCCATTTTACTGTACTGTTAACTAATTATAATTTTTTTAAATGTTTTTAAAATATATTTTTTGGTACTGATTGTTGTAATACTGTGCACACTGCAGACATTATTTTTCATTATTATTTATGTTTTTGAAAAAGTGCTGTACAGTAAATGTTGTTGTAATATACTGTAATTATTTCAACCACCGGCTGTAAATTAGACATTAGGTGAGAAAGAGCACTTTCATTGTGTATCGTAGCAACATTTCAAGAAAGTAACGGATCAATTTCCTGATGATGTTGAAGCATGGATTGAACTTGCACAAATACTGGAACGCAACGACATTCAGGTTTTCGTGATACAATATTATACGTACATTCGATACATACAGCATATGCAGACACTGCAGCTGACTGGAGTACGTTGCCACGTTAACTTTTGCATTTCCTGATATGTAGTAGCATTCTTTGATCAGAGAGTCTGTGAAAGGGACCACCTCGTTTCCTGACCGAGGGTCATATGAGCTTGACCAAATCAGGGTTAGCTTTTGTTTATTGTGTTGTTTAGATTTATTGGGTTTTGTATTTTTTCTATGTCATTTGGTTTTGTTTGTTAGTACGTTAGTCAAGTTGATTGTCTTGGAGGACTTACTCTCGTGATATCTTTCGCGTCGAAGGGTTTCCCCTACAAAGACCAGATTGGAGAGTTATTTATTGTAATGGTTTATTGTATGTATTCCCAACACGTAACATTGTTAACTTTCGCATTAATTTCGTTTTTTAAACTGCAACATACTTTTCAAGGCATGATATAGCTAATTTCCAATATTATACGTACATTTGTGCTGAAAGTGCCATTAAACCCAAACATTCAATCAATCAATCAATCTTTGATCAGAGTGTTGTTCATGTTTGTGTTTGTGTTTTGAAGCCTATCTTTATACTGATTTATGCATGTTTGTTTCTTATGCCCATATTTGGCAATCAGAGCTGAGCGTGGTTGTCGTAGTTGTGCACAGACGTGACTATTCACAGAGGTGAGTGTTGTCATTGCGCAGGGTGCAATGTCTGCATACGGCACTGCAATGTCCATACTGAAGAACAATGTTGGTGTTGAGATTCCACCAGAAATCTACAACAACATGGCAGCCTTGCACTTCTGGCAGGGAAATCTAGATGAAGCCAAGGTAACAACTGTCACCTTTGATCATTGAGTCAGAAAATGTTTCGGTCATTAAGTTTGTGTTGCATGTGCAGATATGGCTTTATCCATGTGTAACATTGCTGGGAGTTTAAAGACGTAAAATATTTAGCAGTGATTTTATGTACTAAATAGCAGTTTTATAGGCTAGTCATGTCGCCATTATGACATGGCTTGAACTGCCATTCAGCATGTGATGAACAGTTTGTAGTTTGCATTAGTTGAAGCTGACAGTTATATGAAACTAGGCACAAAATACATTGTGGTTCTTTCGCAGGCATTTTGTGTGGCTGGTCCGGTCACCTGGAACAGTCTCCCACTGCACATTCGTTCCATACCTATTACCAACTTTCAAAAACATGCTCAGGACAAATCTTTTCTCACATTCCTACTTGACTGACTAACTGTTTCCAGAGTACGTGCAGTGAACATTGTAAGGCATCTTTGTAGTGACTCTAGCCGTGTTACTGCGTCTTATAAATTGTCATTTTATTATTATTATTTTTATTATTATTATTTTTATTATTATTATTATTATTATTATTATTATTATTATTATTATTTAATAACTTGTAG
>Ga0056115_1000938_pt1 | contig 13190 bp, 13 predicted proteins | sample WorMetOlspDAHAB1_FD_77007 | JGI IMG/M metagenome (GOLD analysis project Ga0056115, IMG submission 77007) | Marine gutless worms symbiont microbial communities from Max Planck institute for Marine Microbiology, Germany - Olavius sp. DAHAB.1 ...
CAGCATGTTATCACTTTTGCATAGAGAGCACCAAAAAGAATACACCAGTTTACGAACCACAGCATCAAACGACGGAACATTATTGTATACAAACAGCCTTGACGCACTACACCATCTTGGTTCGCGCAACAATTGTCTGAAAGCGTCATGTACACAACCTGCAGTTTTCTATTTGAGTACTGAAAGTCTGAAACAGCTGACACCAAAGCTGACATACATACATTGGTGTACAATATGCTTTAAAGTTTAAACAATGCAAGTTTTACACTCAACGACGCATAATAGAGAAACTGCTGTCCTGTCTGAGCCAAGTGCAAGTAAAACGCTTATCGTCGAAACAGGAATAGTTTGTCGTCTTAGTTTATTTAAAGTGTTACTGGATTGTGAAACACCAAACGGCCTGTCCACGTCATTTTCTGAAGCAATTTGCTGTTATTTATGTGAGGATGGAAGCTACGAGATCACAGGCGTCCTGTGTGGGTGGTGCTGTTTTTATTTCCCATGGTGCATTGCGCCGCCCGTGACGTATTAGAATATTCAACATGGCTGTTGTTGTGTTGACGTTGTGGGTCTATGTTGATCGGTGTTCTGGGCGAAATTTCTTCGGTTTGCGCCAGTACTTCACCGTAGCAGCCAGCCAGTAGTTTGGTTGCATGACCCGGCTGCGAAAACCGTTCCGATCTATTGCATTTTTGACGGTGTGTATCATTTTCTACCGAGCATTATGGTAGTGCACTTGCCAGCTTACGTGTCGCCGGGACCCCGCCTATTTTCACCTAGCTTTTACGTTGCGTGCGTTGAACGTAATGTTGTGTGGTGCAAAATTACTAAAATCGCGTTTATACACGACTGGACTAACACTGAAGTGGCAAAAGTGGTTGCCAGTTTGTGATCTTACAAATGCGGAGTGTTTCTGTAGCAGTCAACTTATATTAAACTTTATTCACCAAAAAATTATGGTAGCACAAACAGAAGAGAGAAATATATACAACAGAATACAGAGAAAGAAAGAAATAGGGGTAGACAGGTTACACAATAGTTCTGCATAAAAATCTGTCAAACACCAGCGGCGCTTTCGACGACGTGCGGCATATAAACATGCAGGGTGCTATTTTCCGTGAATATTCACCAAAACTAATGACAGATGTTCAATATTTTCCGTGAAAATTTTTCAAAGTCAGTGATAGAGGTCGTTGTATATACGTGGATATTCACGACGGTTAATGTTCGCTTTACGGTCCCCACTCCCAAGGTCGGAAACCGCTGCGGTTAGAACTAATCCTAACCCTATCTCTAACTCCAACCTATCCCTAACCCATTCCTTCACGTGGCGACAGTAAAGAGAACGTTTATCTTCACGGCAATGTTAACTGCCGGCATGCCGTTAACTAGCGAAATAGCGAAATCCGTCAGTTACTGTACGTGAATTTTCACGGAAATAAGATTTAACGTATAAACGTCTGCATTGCCAAGATGTTGTAAGCAAACAGCGTATCCTGAAGTCGCCAGAATTTATCTAAACATGCTTTTAAAGTGTTACTGCTTTCTGAATCTACTATATAATTATACAGAAAAAAACTGAAGCATGAATGTGAAGAATTGAACATACCTTGTGGTTTGTTTCGTACCTGAGTGGACCTGTCCAGTACGTGCGAACACCGACCACCACATCGTCCCGATCACCTGTGGTGCATGGAGTCCCTCAGGTATCGGTCTTGGGACTGATCCTCTTCCTGCTGTACGTCACCGACCTGCTGAAGCTGATCAAACGTCACCAGTTGGTCCCCCATGCCTATGCAGACAACATCAAATCTACGGTTGCTGTCGGCCGAGCTCGATCAACTGCTTAGCTGACAGAGTGTCGGCCTGCATTGATGAAGTGTCGTCCTGGATGAGGTCCAACTGGCTGCAGGTAAGACAGAGGTGCTCTGGTGTACTTCCAGTCGACGTCAGCACCAGATTCCGACCTCGCTTGTGCGTATCGGCAGCACTTATGTACTACCGGTCACTTCCGTTCATGATGTCGGGCTCTACATAGACTGTGATGTCAGCTTACAGACACACGTCACCGCCACCGTCAGATGGTGCTTCGCTGCCTTACAGCAGATAAGCAGTATTCGGCGGTGTCTCCCACGACACGCCCTGCTGTCACTCATCCGTGCGTTAGTCGTCAGCAAGGTCGACTGCTGCTGCTCAGTGCTGGCCGGCGTCTCCCGTCAGTTGCTGTACAGGCTGCAGTCCATTCTCAACGCCGCTTCTCGACTTGTATTCTCCGTCAGGCATTCGGAGCGCATCACTCCACTTCTCCGAGAGCTTCACTGGCTGCGGGTTCCGGAACGGATAACATTCTGTCTCTGCATTCTGACACACCGCTGCCTCAACGGATCAGCGCCAGCATACCTTGCAGAGAACATTCGTTTGACAGCCGACGTGGAAAGACGCCGCCATCTATGGTCGTCCACAACAACAACGCTTGTCGTTCCGCCGGTGCAGAGATCTACCCTAGGTGATCGTGCTTTCTCCGTCACTGCACCGCGTGCATGGAACAGTCTACCATTATCACTTCGAACTGTTTCCTCACTTGTTCCATTCAGACACCAGCTGAAGTCATTTCTATTCATCCATAGTTTTGACTGACATTTATTAATTTCTCCCTTCTTATAATCTTGTAAAGTGCCACTGCAGCATTTTTGCGACAGCATCACTTTAATCTTTTCATTTGTAATAATAATAATACGTAGAATGTTCAAGTCAAACTTTGACAGTGTACACTGTTCCACTAGTGTGGTATTCCCCAATTTACGCTGTTGTGAACATGTTTTGCATTTTTGTAGCAAATGTGACGGAAGAAGGTTTATACTGCGATTCATGTGATTTTGCAGTATTTGGTGAGTCCAGTTGTGTGGCCATATTTTAGTTTAAGTTTTGTCATCGTTAAAAACAATGTTGTGGCTTGCACAAATTTAGCATTGATATTTCCTGCTGAATGTTGTCAATTTCAGTGATTAAAACCAGTGAGCAAAATTTACATGACACATGACACTGATGTGCAGTTTTTCTGCACATCAGTAGTTGAAATAAGTGGAATTGGACATGCGTGTGAACTTGGTTTGAAGAGCCAAACGTCACGGTTGCAGCACTGACTTTGAATTCCTTGAAAAGTTTGGAATTTATCGAAAGCCATTCAAACGTCCGATAGAAGTTGATGGCAACCACCGAAGTGTTTGCTGTTGGTAGAAGAACTTACTACTTTTGTTGGTACTATATATCGATAGAATGTGGATCAATAATAATTATAATAATAATAATAATACTCAGGACGATATTTATAGTGCTGTCTATACGGCGCCAGCCATATGCGAGAGTTCACTTTAGATCTTCTGGACAACAGTCGGTCAGCGCCAGGTGGCTACCAACTCCCAGGCCAAGCTGCAAACTTGACCTTTGAGTCCGCCTGTAGGCTGCTATGGGCCGAACATTCGCCCATCACCATTGGTATTATTACTCATCCATGAGTTTGATACTCATTTACCGTCCCTCGGAGGGTGGAAGGCAGAGTCGACCTAGGCACTGCAGTCAGTGTGCAGCCCATGCCCAAAGCTGCATATTGCAATGATTTTACGAAAAACACAAACTTTTCCCGCAGCGAGATTCAAGGCTGTGTCCTCTCGCGCAGCATGCAAGAGTGCTACCACTAGACCACTGTGACCTGCCTTGAATTGGCATTAAATTCTTGAATGAAAAGGCTGTGAACTGGGTTGGACAGTAGGTGCTGTAGCCAAGAAATGTTTCTTAAAGTCTGACATTGTAGAATCAACCCACAGCCTGAGCACAAACACTGCGTATGTTGCTGCATAGATTTGCTCGCTTGCATAGCCAGCGCATATCGCAGCCACTGGAGCAGATGGTGACAATGTCCGATGAGGACCTACCAACATCAGCGCCCATTAACAGCGGCGACGATGGCGGCAGCACCTCGTCGGCGCCCGCCGCCGAGACCAGCGACAACCCGGCCAAAAGTCCGTCCCCGTGCCCGATGACGGCGGCCGAAACTGGTGGCGTGGACAGCGACAGTGGCGGTTCGCTGTCGTCGTCGGCGTCGCCGGCCCCACCTCTGAGCACCGCGACGCACGACGAGTGGAACGTCAATGAACCTAGTGACGGCGCCGACAGCGGCGTCGGAGCCAATGGCTCCACCCCGGTTGATGGTGAATCCCTCTGCCTCAGCTTCGACGGTGCCACATCCACCGGGTCGCCGGCGTATATGCTATCGCCACCGTTTGTTCCGCCGCAGTACACAGCCGTGCCACCGACAGTACACCCATCTTGCGTCAGTGTCGCTTCGGTTGTGGGATCGGACGGTCTTCAGCCCGCCCCACTGGTGCACTCGCCGGTGGTTTCGCATCCACTGGGAACGGAGGACCATCTCGAAGGTGGTACAACGACGGCCACGAACGTTATGACTTCGGCGGCGGGGGCTGCACCTAGTCAACAGTATGTCGTTAACGTGCACGTCAATGCCGGAGAAACGTTTTCAGTTCGTGCTGGTGATCGCGTCCAACTCATTCACGGTGATGCCACCTCGTATTTGATCATTAGTTTTCTTAACATATATTAGGGGTGACTGAAAATGCAAGTAAAAACCAATTAGACGTACGCATGAAAATATTTATTGTATTGTATGAATTTTACATTGCAGAACTGTTTTTAATGACCAGAACGAAATGTCTATTGTATTATAGTTCAAGTTCGTTGATTGACCAAGCAGTTAAGTGTTTAGATCAGTTTTATAAACAGTTCAAAGAGTTCAACAGTTCAGTCATTTCAGTACAAGTTCAACACGAAAGTGATGTCCGTTTGGCAGACGGGACACCAACAGCAGAATTTTTATGTCTCACAATTTCAGTGTCCCTGATTATTATTGCCATCATATTACTGCTATGAAAATTAGTGATTCAAATTAGTCAGTTTTAAATTTTAAAACTGTTAAATTTCAACCAAAATTTTGGGGCACTCTGAATGTAACTGATTTGCATATTTCTGGTCAAATGTAAAGTAAACAATATGGTGTAATTGCTGAGTTTGCTTGCTGTAAAGATGAATGTACAATTCTAGAAACAGAAAATTTACTTGCTCTTGTCGCAAAAGTGTTTAAATCCTAACTGAGCTACATGGCTCATACACACTGGTGTGTGTTTGTGTATATCTGCGTTTGGTTGCAGATTTTTACCATAACATATTTTTGGTCTATTTGTCTGTGTCTGTATGATTTGTCTGTCTAATAATAATAATAATAATAATAATAGTAATAACCAGGATAGTGTTAATAGTGCTGTCATGTATGGAAAAGCCATTGCGAGGCCAACTTACAACCTTGACCGTTTTGAGTCTGCCTGTAGCCCAGACATTCACCCATCACCATAAGGCTGATACTCATTTCCTGAGTCAACCTAAGCACTGCAGTAAGTGTACAGCCCGTGCCCAGAGCTGCGTATCGCAGCAGTTTTTGTGTGAAGCACAGAACTGTCTGAGGTGCGGATTCGATCCTTGGACCTCTCTCTCCGTAGTCCGACATGCTAACCACTGCGACCTATCTCGATCATATGTTTACAACGCTATTCTAGACGTGCTTTTTTGTGTCGTGTTTTCAGGCCCTGCGACAGTCCGGATGGTGTCCAACAGTGGACCGCCAGTGCCAATGCCAATGCAGGTTCCACCTGGCCACATGGTACAGCAGATCGTCGACGAAAACGGCATTCTGACGCACGTCATTTTGTCACCTCAACCACCTGGTATTCCTGCTCCAGGCATGATGGTAAGAAAATTCATTGTCTCATGTAAGTGATAACCATTCGGGTAGTCAAAGTGCGTGGTTTTGTACCTCGTGTTGTAATCAACTTAGAGTTACATTTTTTTGAGTTTAGTGTTATCAGTATTTTGATATGTATTTTCTGTATTGTTTTCTTTTTTACTTTCTCTGGTGAATTTATAATTTTTTTTTATATTAGTCTTTACACTCCTGTATAGTATACGGTATGATGTTATGTTAAGTGAATAAATTAATATAATAACAATGAACTGATTTATATAGTTCCATAAGGTCGTAACTTCAGAGGCGCTGGAGGAAATGTGACGGGGTAAGGCGTTTACACTACAGTCGAAAGCTAAACGGAAAAGTAAGTTTTTTGCCGAGATTTGAAGGTCGCCAGAGAGCCGCTGTGAATGATGATTGAAGGTAGTGAGTTCCAGACAGATGGAGCTGAGCGTGGCACCGCCTCGGTGCTTGCAGAACAATACTAGCAGTGTTGTTTTGCACACGCTGTAGTGTCTGGATACTGCTGGTATGTGAGCCATGAAGCAATGAATTGCAGTAGTCCAGTCTCGTCAGTATCATCATGATGCATCCTTACGACCGATTGGCACAAATTTTGGGTTACTCGCTCGTCTCGTGGACGTAATCAATTGTGCAAAGTTTCATCGCAATCGGTTACGGGGTTTTGATTGTGTGAGGGGGTGAAGTTTGACCATTCCCATTGGATTGCGATGTCGCCGTTAACACAGGGCAGACTGCCGTCTGCTTGATACGTGACATGTAACACCAAAATTAATTTTAATTTTATTTTTTCCCCGGACTTGCCTACTGAAGTAGATGGATTTTGACGCACAGTGGCACATAACACTCGGAATCATGCAAGGGTGTGCCTTTTTGGGGTCCGATCGATGGCTAACCACGTTTAGGGGGTCAAATTCTCCAAAAACCGCCACAAATAGGCAAAAAATAGGCCATTTTGTGCGTGAAGTGGGCACCGGTGAAAAATTACGTTATAGAAGGATGACGTCAATGACGCCACGTCGCTTGCGTTCAATGCATTGTTGTAAGTGCACCGTACAAGGCCAAGCAACGGACCACTGTTTTACAGCGTGTATGTTGGTCAGACAGATTCACACTAAATTTAGCAGAAAGCAAGGTAATTTCATTGTTAACGTGAAATCACAATTTATTTGAATGTATTGGAAAATGATGTGGCGCCATCTAACGAATGACTTAACAATAACAAGTGAAAATGACATCAGTTTGTGTTCTTTTACTGCAACACAAACTGAACAAAACACATACAGCTGTAAAACAGCTACACATTGTCAACATTTTAATACTTTGCACGTCAACTGAACATGTGTTCAATGTGTCCGCCGTTCTGTCGAACTACGAACTCCATACGACGACACCATTCACTGTAGCTCTGGTAAACACAGAATTTTGAACGGTTGATGAAAATAATCGATTCCAATGTAAGTGAAAGTACTGAAAAATTGACAAGTGAGCGAAAATCGCTAGTAAAACAGCAAATATTAATGCACAAAACCGCAGTTTATAGGCTATTTGACGGCGGTATTACACATCAAAAACGGCAAATATCTGAAAAAGGTGATATTGCGCGGCCGTACATTGACACTTAGTCGATGTATTGCTGCGTCATCACCTTTTTCAGATATTTGCTGTTTTTGATGTGTAATACCGCCGTTAAATAGCCTATAAAATGCGGTTTTGTGCATTAATAACCTCTAAAAAACGCACACTAAATCTGAATCTAATCCTAACAATAACCCTGCACATCTAAACAGCACGCAATAGTGAGCATTCAACTAAACATAGTCACATGTCCTACGTATCCCGAGAAATCCACACGAGACGATGTTGTTGCACCGTTCTTACAACTTATCTGTTGTCATTGTCACACTGCCTTGCATATAGGGTAGCTATGGATGTTTCGGTTTGTCGTGTTGTGCCGAGTTCCGTGCAGTCTAACTGTAGTGCTGTTTATATCACAATCTATATTTCTCGTAGCATGGTATTAATAAACTTTTGTCGCTGATATAAATGTTTAGCCAAACTATAAGTTTCAAGAGCGTATTGCTTATTGCAGTGAAAATGTCGTCAATTCACCAAGCAATTAGACATTGCACTGGAGCGTGGGCACAGTCACTGTCGACTTGATGAAGTTGATGTGAAATCTAGTATCAATATGGCTGGTTGGGCTCGGCTGGCCGGAGGGCGCCATCTGTTTCATTAGTCGGTGTGAGGTAATTGCGACCCGGTGGGCGGTCGGGCGTATGAGCCGCCCACGATGAAAGGTGTACAATGTGTTACATTGAGTTCTGCTTATGCTGATGAGTTTGCCGCCTGCCCTGCGCACTCAACCCGCTTGGCTTGGATGTCCTGCTTTCGTCTGCTGAGCCGTTTCAAGGGTGCTGCCCAGCCTTAAGTATAACATCATTGCCAGTGTGATTATGCGACGACGATTAGTACAGCACCTTTTTTGAACTGTGCATGAAAACGGAAAGTAGTGTACATTAGAGCTTTCGAGCGATTAATTTTGTCTATCGCTGCTGTTTAAAGTTAGTCGCGCGTTAACTCGTTATTAACGCATGTCTGTAACGGCGACACGGCCTACGTTTCACAACAAAAACAGCAAATATCAAAACGGTGCTATTACTTTGGCAGCACATCGCCATAATGTCGACGTGCTAAGTGATAGTGCGACCTTTTTGTTATTTGCTGTTTTAGTTGCGTGATGTAGGCCATGTCGCCGTTACAGACTGTTTTAAACTGGAAGGTTTTATTACGTTTTTAAGTTTTTTTAATATTTATATTTGCTGTTTTGTTACATTTACCTGACTAGTAATTTTCAAAGTCGACGTATACTATAGCCTTTTGACTCGTGCACCTTAACTCAAAATAGTAAGACTTCCATCAATCGAATGTCTTTGCAAATGTTTTGGTGATTTTTGAGTGCTTTGTGAATTGAAATAGCGTTCGACAATTGAAATTGTCGTTAATTTTACTCCCTGTTTAAAACCACTTTCACCAACGTGTTCATCGACTGCAATTTGCTATAAAGGAAATAAAGTTTGTGGAGATACGGCACCACGTTACGCGGCCTTTAATAAACTTTTCACTGCACATGCGCAGAAACGGCTGTTTATGAGCTTTCAGTCAAAAATGTGACCTTGCCATTCGCTCCGGCTAACCCGATTTCCTACAGTACTGGAATAACTCTTCTATCGGCATTTAATTTCTTCGTGTAGCAATTACTTCCCTGGTGCGCATGCGCCGAAATAATGTTAATTCTGCTTACGGTCTAAAAAAACTGCAGTCACCATCGATATTAGTGGCTATGATTTCCTATAAAGCGGACAAAATTTTTTGCGACTTTCCTACTATTTTCCTACTCGTCAAACGAACTGTTAGCATATTTTACTGCGCATGCGCGGAAATGACTACTTAGGAGCTTCCAGTCAAGAATCTGACCCTCCCATTCGCTCCGGCGACCTAGATTTCTTATAATTGGACAGTAACTGTTCTATCGGCAATTCGGCATACATTTTCCTAGTGATTTGGCAATTTATTTAGTGCACATGCGCAGAAATAGCGTTAATTCTACTTCCGATCTAAAAACTGTGTCACCATCGTGTTCAGCGACCACGATTTCCTATAAGACGGGTATGTTTCCACTATCCCATGACGTTTGCGGCATATATTTGACTTTTTGCACAAATTTCATATGACCTTGTGACCTTGACCGTGCGAGTGTGTAGCGTAGTACATCGTGTAACGGACCACCCATGTCGCTTGTGCACCTGTCCGGAATGCAGGTCGTTTTGAGGGAGATTTGCGCTCTCGTGGCGAATGCAGAGTTTATAAGTGTGGCAGTATTTTAGTAAAGGGTTAAAATTTTTAACGGCGTAAGGTTTTTTAATCGCCATTAATTTTTAACGCGCCAATGATCGCGTTAATTCGAAAGATATAGTATTTTAATGCGTGCTCATGACCACTAACCAGCCAGACACTAATTGTAATCCTAAAACTAACTAAACGTGATGCAGTAGTAAGCATTAGTCACGTGTTCTATGCATCCGGATGAATTCATGCGAGACAGTGTCACTGCACGATATTTATTTCTGTCATTGTCACTGTGTCACTGTAATTGGCGATTCGTACCACACGACGAGGTGGTTGTGAGCTGCTGACGTTGCCTGCGCCATCAATCGAATGACTCCAGCACGTGTGGGAGACGTGTGTGGTGCTCTCAAGTGCAGCACGGTTTCGCCGTTTGACTTGAGTTTCGTTGCCCACCACACCGTTTATTTGACTGTTTTAGTAGAATCGGTGCTAAATATTTCAGTGTTTATTAGCAATGTTTCAGTAACACGCTTTGAATGTCGCCACCAAAACGAACAACGAGCTAAAACTTTCGGTATACGAAAAAAAACACAGCGCAGAAAAATGCGGTTTTGTTCACATCGGTAATGAGCACGACTTAATTCATTTTCGATCCTGGATGAACCTGTCCTTCGTTTTCGATGACTATGATGTCGTCTGGTGTCACGAAACAGAATCGCCACTGCCAAAGCAGCTGAGATTGGCTACAGATTAAGATAGGCAATGGACATGTATGTAGATGGTCGCTGGCGTTGAAACTATATAGTGTGGTCGTGAACATGGGAGGCTGGAAGGAGTTTGACAGTGTACTAGTATTATGCAGACACCATTGACGCTGACGCCATTTAGCTTAGGCGTATATGGCGCATATCGCAGTTAGTGACTCGCGTACAGTAATTGGCAACGGACGACGAAAAGCGGCGTATACGCAAAAAGTCGCAAGCATTTGTTGTGAAAGGCGGTATTTCATTTCGTCGGAATTCCGACAACGTGTCACGTGATTTATGTCTCAAAAAAACGACGATTTTAGCGTTGTTACACGCCGGTACAGGGTGGTCCAAAAAACAGTCCGGTTTTTTGGACCACCCTGTACAATCGGTGGCGCCCATTGCGGCGGACAAAATGCGACGGTCGATACAGAAGAACACAGTGACGTACGCAACTTGGTTTGCCAAACGTGCAATCCAGCCAACAAACGCTCACCGTCAGCCTTCATCCTGTCACCGTGCGATGATAAGTCTTCCACAGATGGGAAATTGGCATGGTGGGTCCGCTAAAGGAGACTGCCGTGACAATAAGTACGTGACTGTCGCAACGGAATACCTCACACGTTAATTGCCACAGGCGGCAGAGGCAATTCATCGCTTTCTGGCATTATCTAGTGTGTCGTTTCCGAGCCCGCCGCCTATATCCTCCACGACCACGGCCGCGAGTTTTAACAGACGCGTGGTGAAGGACTTTTACGCTGATGTCAGCAAGTTTTGTGCTGTGCACGGTGTGTGACTGCACTGCATTTCACATTCTAGCATAGCGCACGACGTTATCAGAATAAATTTTGTGCTTACGTCGTATCTTACTGCATTTGCTTTGCAACTTATGTAACAGATATACATGTATGAGCTTAGTTTTTGTACGTTGTACTGTCCTGTTACATAGTAAAAAACAGCATGTAATGATAATTGTGACTTATAATTAGGACTGAATTTCTTTTAACTTCATTTCTGGTGGGCAATTTAAATACAGAGGGGCGACGAATGTATCCCCCCCCCCGTCAACTGTCTCTGGTGACGACCTCATTACGGCCTATAATCCGCAGGGGGGGATCCTTAGGCCGGCGGATCTATTTGGCGACGGCTGCGGCGCGCGGTGGGTGGGCTGGTTTCTGCTGCTGTCATCGGTTGCTTGCCGTGGCGATTAATGGCCGTTGCCTTTGCCGACTACTCTCCGGATCCGTGTGGCCAAATGGGACCCAGTGTCGACAATTGGGCTACTTTTAACATGTTGTTGGCTACTTTTTTGCGGAAAAATGCGGCAGCCATGGTTTGGACCTCCCCAATGTTTACACACTACAGACCCTGGATCGCCCCTTCCCTCCGCGACCTCCTCTATCGGCTCTGGCGTCTCAGAGACCGTGTGTATATGCGTGTGGCCGGTTCCAGGAAGACTGTTGCACTGACACTCGACAGCTGCTGCTGCTGCTGCTGGAACATGTAGTGTTTTTAAGCGTTCTTGAACAGCATGCGTTTGGAGTGACACCTCCGCGGCTTTGGAGCGATGCACCTCACCTCGTTTCGGCACTAGTGTCGCGACAGACTGAGGGCGGCTTGTTAGTATTTGCATTACACACAGATGACCACCGCGGGAGAGCTTCCTGCATTCAAACTTCAATGCCTTTCCATCCTAATTCAGCGCCACAGCGCCGTCGCTGTCTTGGACACCACACACAAACCCAGAGGATGAAATGTCACTGTTCCAGCATCTTTTCTAGTTTTTTGCTTTGTTTTTAGCCCCTGCAATCTATGCACAATGTATGTTTTGTGACTATATTGTAATGGCTACGATTGTGAGAGTTTTTATGTGGAGTGATGTTAGCCCGAACGACATTTAAAAAAATATTTAACGTAACATTATGCTAAAGTTTGCTGTCTCACTCTCCACTGAGGGAGTTTTTCTTTGTTTAATATGTACACTGTCCCCCGTATCTTGCGAATAAAGTTGTATATATTACCGAGCAGAGAATTGTTTAGCAAAACTTAACTGTTGGGACAAAATAATCACACTGAACTACTTCATTCTGAACTAGATTCGGGAGAGTGGAGGGAGCGTAAGCCGAATAATTGTTATCCCCCCACCTCTGTATGTAGTTATAGCCCTGCCGAAATGACTCTGCATTATGTGCAACTGGTGAATGGGCTATTCTGAACACTGATGTAATGGAAAATGCCACACCTGTTTATTTGTAAGAAAAATTTCTCTAGTGATGGCAAATAATAATAGCAATAATAGTGATCATTGTGTATTTGTTGCAGCAGGGTGGTCCGCCGATGTATCCTCCGTACGGCCCAGGAGCCGCGGCTGCTGGTCCGTACGTTCCGTACACACAGAACTTTGCACCAGCTCCTCCTCCTCATCACCATCACCATCCTGCGATGGGTCCGGTCTCCGGACCACATCACCTCCATCATCCGATGATGCACGGCGGGCCACCGGCTGCCCCGGCAGGGTCACAGCCTCAGCCACCTCCTGTGGTCGGAGGTACCCATCGTCACTATCAGTGCAACAACCACAGCCATCATCTGCATGCGCCTGCCACTTCAGGTTATCATTATTATCACTAGTAATAGTGGTAGTAGTAGTAGTAGTAGTAGTAGTATAGACCATTTTCCAAATGTATTCATAAAAAATATGCATATTAATGAACCATAGACAACAGTATTAAATAGTGAACATTTAAATAAGCAAGCAAGAA
>Ga0056115_1000940_pt1 | contig 13177 bp, 10 predicted proteins | sample WorMetOlspDAHAB1_FD_77007 | JGI IMG/M metagenome (GOLD analysis project Ga0056115, IMG submission 77007) | Marine gutless worms symbiont microbial communities from Max Planck institute for Marine Microbiology, Germany - Olavius sp. DAHAB.1 ...
CTATTAACACTTAATGATAAAAATTATACTATACTAGTATACTACTAATTGCACTTAGGCTTCCGGTTCACGTTATTCCATTTTTTAAATTACAAACTTATAATCAATCCATATCCTCTGGCGGACAGAAAATAGCGCCAGTAAGCCCTTATTTTCCGTCCTCGTGGACGGATAATAACACCGACCGTGTGTAACTGTGTATGTCGTGTGTTATGGGTGTGTGTGGTCTATTACTGAAAACAGTGACAAATCAAAACGGCGCCATTTTGTATTTAAAAACTGGGGGTAACAGTCCAGATATGCTCCGCCACATAAGATGATCTGTTGCTTATTCAGTAGAACTTATTGTGCTGAATAAGCGTCATCTCCGGTGGTGGAGCTTATCTGGACTGTTACCAAACTGCGAATGTTAGTGTTATCATAATGTTAATATATTCAGTTATTCAGTTACTCGCCGTGACAGGCCATCAGGCCTTGAGTTGAGTACAGTTCAAATAAGGTTCGAACAGTGTGCTAGTATATAGCACCGGCTCTTGCGACTTATCTCGCCTCCACTGCATGGGACAAGCGATCTGACTCACATCTCATATCTACTCCACCCAACTCGCTGCCGATGATTGGAGAAGGTTGCTTTGAATATAGCTATTAAATTGTTCAACGCCTGTATTGTATACACCATATAATCTACTTAGCTTACTTATAGAAAGGTCAGTGACACCAGAAAACACGCCATCAGAACATTTCTCCACCTAATGACGCTTTGTCGCGTTTTGGTTTGTCACCGTTTTGACCATACCCCTTTGTCAATAATCACATTGTCATGAACTTGCAGTCATTTCTTTGCTTAAAGTACTGTACAATTCTATCGCCTACACCCGGTAACTCCCCATACTATAATATCCTTGGTCATACACCTGTATGAAATAAGAATGATTTGAACTAGAAAGAAAGCTATCTGTAGAGAAGAACAATCCTGGATATGGAATCACTGTAATCACACCTTCCAGTCTCGATCACTTGCGTGCTTGTTTGGTGAATTTGTATTAAATAACAATAATTTATGAGGCACCATAATGTGGCAGCAGTCACTATGCAAGGACGCATAACAACGTTTGAACATGTTTCAGTTATATAGGTCAGTACTGTATGAAATCAGGCAAAGTTTGGTTTTGAGGTGGCTGTTGAAGCTGCAAACTGGTTTGAGAGCCGACAGTTCACATTGGATAAAAACATGTCTTGTTGCTTGAGTGAGTAGAGTTTAATGCCCCACCCGACTCAATATAGGTTGGTTACATGGATGTATTTGTTGTGTCATGTTCCAGCATAACAGATGGATAAGAGCAAAAAAGTAACCAGCAAAAAGAACAAGACCACTGGTTCAAGTCGTTCTGCAGCTAAAGGAAAAGATGTGACTGACTGTGCAAATGCACATGATAACATAGTAATAGCTTCATCTCCAGTTGAGACTCGTGACCAACCGAAGGAGAATGTTGAATTAAACCGATTGAGACAAAGAAACCAGCAGTTGGAAGAATTGACGCAAAGACTGAATGAAGAGATCAGTGCACTACGTCAGAGTATTGCAAATCCAACAGAATTAATTAACTCACTAACTGGAGCCATTCAGAGTTTAGGAGGTAATCGATTTCTTTACATTGTTAACGGACTCTTTTGTTTGAGATCCATGATTTGCGCTGTATTGTTTAAATGTGGGGAAAATGTCAAGACAGAGCTTAATTTGCAGAATTTTTCAGAATATCAGACTCTTAAAATAATCACAATAATGAAGACTGCACAAAAAAAGTTTTCAGGATGATTTTCTTCATTTTCAACTGTATTATGATGCTGACAGCACATTTATGCCATCTGGTATTTGCATTTTTTAGCCAGTCTGAAATAGCTTTTTAATATTACTGCACTCATGTTACCATTGCTGTGTTCTGGTTTTCCATTAAAATAAATCTACAAATGTTGCATATTTTTCACCTTCTCATTTTGATTTTCTTTTCATACAAACTTCGTGAAAAGCATAGCAGTAACGTCTTTGGGGTGTAAAACAGCATGTACGTAGCAGTTTAATCACTAAGGAGGGAAGTCATTTGGCAATGGTTATGTGCAGCTGTTAGCTGAAAGATCCAAATATAATTTTAAAATGTAGTTTTTATGTGCTGTTGTCATAACTTTTACATTTGTGAGTAGATGACGGTGAAAGTCAGCTGGAACAAGTTTCTACAAACTGTATTCGACAATGTAAAGAGTTGTTGGAAATTAAAGCATTGAGTGAACGACAGTCGACAATGTTGAAGAATCTACGAGAGGCAATAACATCAGGTCAGTCAATTGTATTATATTATATTGTATTGTATTATATGCATTCAGTTATGGAGGGGAATTTTAATTTTGGTTAATTTTTCATCCATTGAAATGTTTATTATATTTATGGGCACTCATTTCAGTACCAAATGGCGCCAACCAGTGGACTACCAATGCCTTGGGAATCATCCACAGCATGTTTACCACTACCAGTCGCGTGTTCACGGCGTCGGCCAGCATCATCTGATGGATGTCTGGGATAGAATAGAGCTTCTGAAGGACTTTTGTCATGGCCGTGCATCTAGTTATGTTGCAATGACCCCATCCATGGTAAAATCGTAGGTATGCCTGTGCCTGTGATATCTGACAACCATAGGTGAAGGTTAAATAGACTGGAAAGTTCACAAATGTGGAGGCGCTGATAGTTGATTGCTAGAGTTGACTAAAGCACATGTATTGTTCATGTCTTGGTTGTACCGTGTGTACTATGAAGGTGGCTGCGCGCGGTGCACATTTCGAAGATCTTATGAAGACTTCGATATTCCACTAACAACTGCCGTCCAGTGCACCGAGCTTTCAAGCACCGGCCAAAGACAGACGCGCCAAGTCCTGCTAAACGACGGTCGTCAATTCGAGTTGACAAGTGCGGCTTCCAGTGACAGCCAAGATGCTTTGTCCTCCCCAGCAAGTCCTTCTGCGAGGTATCCGTCGCACACCTCCAGTGTTCTGGAAACAGTTGACCCTGGTAGTAGGACAGCAGATGATGGTGATGTACAGCCAAATGATGTGTCATTGCATGATGAAGCCAAGACTGTCACTGCAGCTGCTGCATCAGACAATGCGGTACCTCCTTGCCCTGTGTATCAGCGGTCTGGTTTTGCCAGTCATTTGGAGCTTAACCGTCACGTGAACAATCAACATCTTGATGTTGAGGATGTTGTTGATTGATGACAGATAGTTCTGAATGCGCATGGACTCTGCTTACGTGTCATATCATTCTTGGTGAAGAAGATTCTGCGGCCTTAAAGAGAAACTGTACAAAAATGTTTAGTGTATGAATGTATCACCAAATTCAGATCCCAGAGATTTTATTCAGTGACTGGTCTCCGGTGAAAAGTTCACGCATATGAGGGTCATCCCATAAGTTTCTGACCTAACAACTAAGCAAACACAATACAGTAATTTTACTCATACTATTTCTCAACGTAATCTCCGTGAACTTCAATGCATTGGACCTCATTCTGATAGAAGGCAGTATATTGGTCGTCCAAAAACTCCTCTACCGCATCAATAACGTCTTTGTCACATGTATTCCGTCTACCACGTAGGTGTACTTTCAGTTTTGGGAACAAGTAGAAGTCAGACGGTGCTAAATCTGGCGAATACGGGGATGTGGTAGCAATTCGTAGCCACATTCAGCTGCAGCAGACATTGCAATGACTATTGACTACAGTGTGTGCGGGAGCATTGTCTTGCAACAGAAGCACTCCATGTCGCAGCTTGCCTCACCTCTTGGTCTTCAATGCCTCCTTCAGTTGGCGTAATTCGGATGCATAATATTCTCCTGTTACTTTTGAACCCTTTGGAAGATAGTTTGTCAATAAAACTCCATGATTATCCCAAAACACCGTCGCCATGACCTTGCCAGCTGACGCTGTGACCTTGATCTTCTTTGGTGGTGGAGAACTCACTTGCTTCCACAGCATGCTCTCACGTTTCGATTCGGGATCAAAGTGATGCACCCACGTCAAAGAATATAAATAGCCGCGTGGCCATCTATATTCTTTGCCCACGTCTTATCCTGCGTCACAGTTCTGTTAAGAAACTCTTGGGTTCGTCTTGCAGATGTCCAAGAAGATCTTCACAAATGTCCACACAACATTTTTTCTGCTCTGCTATTAACATTCGTGGAACCCAACGTGCCGAGACCTTCTTCATACATAAGTGTTCAGTAATGATTCGATGTGCTGTGCTGGAACTTATGCCTGTCGTCTCAGCTATGTGCGTGATGGTCAAACGTCTATCGTTATTCAGAAGTTCCTGTACAACATGGATGTTTTCAGCAGTACTAGCATCGTTCGGACGTCGGACCGTGGTTCATAGGCAGTGCCTCTTGTACCACGCTTGAATTCGGCAATCCACGATTTCACAACACTATATGAAGGCGCATTTTCCCCTAACGTGCTCAACATATCAGCTTGATATCCTTGCCAGACATTCCTTTCCAAAACAAATATTTTATAACAACCTGTTTTTCAGTTTTATCCATTTTCTCAATAATATCGATAGTGCATTAACGGCTGCTGCATTTATTGTAAAAGCAGTGGCGTCATTAAAACAATCGTTTCCTGTATACAGATTAATAACTAAGTAATCAAACATAACAAACATTTAAACCTGTATGCATAAATAGTGGGGTAGGCCGGAAACTGTTGGGACGGCCCTCGTATGTGACCCATTTTAATGAAATATTATGTTTACTGCTAGTCAGTGACTAAACATCGTGCCTCGTGTATCGTTTGTGGCACATAGCCTGGAAGCCATTGCAACTGCTCTCAGTGAGATGCGATCAATGGCAAGGTTCAAAGCATCAAGAGGCCAGAAGGTTTTGATCAGTAAATACTTGCCAGCTCATGTGGCATTTACTACGTAGGCGACGCCAGCCAGGTTGGGGACGAGGGTCGTCACTTGCAGCACAACAAGCTGAAAGAACAGAAGTCGCAGTAGTGAGTGAGTTGAGTTTAGACCTCTAGCTGATGATGGGCAATGCATCTAAACAGGCTTGGGCGTCTATGCTTGACGATCTCATGGATGTCATCTAGCCCTGATTGTTGCAAATCACGCCATCAGAAGCACAAAATTTGTCTTTGATTATGTATGTGTGAATCATGAAAGCCCAATTGAGCATTTGGTATATAATGTATTATGTTGGTGTATAATGGGGTATAAAGCCGGGGTAGCATTGTATTGTGCATGTTGCTGTCATATATTGCTTGACTAACCACATACGTGTTGGTGCATAAAAGGTGGAGTATACAAATTTTAAACCATATCCGAATAACTTAAGTAACTATGTACATAGTCTTTAAAACCAACAAAGTGGCTGCTGTTGAAAAAAATTAACCCCCTTTGCCTTTTTGATTTATTTTGAAAATTCTTTCAGACATCATGGCAAAAAGAAGCGGAGATCATGCTCCTTTTATGCACCGTCCTCTACATAACCACGACAGTAATGTCTGTGGTAATTCTGCACTGTTAATTTTTGTCACATTTTTCTGAAAAGCATGGTATTTTGTCATGTGAAAGTAACAGAACTTATTTACATATGCAACAATATTGGTCCCCAAATTGACTACTCCTGCAGTTTTTTACGAATGCTGATGAGGATATTCATATATGTTGCTGAATGTCACAATCTCAACACACTGTAATTAAACAACATCTATTCTAAAAGAAATAAAAGATTATGTCAAAGCTTATGCTTTTCTATAGTTTTTGCTGCTGTGTCTAGGTATTTTACAGATATTCATAACTATTCTAGAAAGTGCCTAGGGACATTCAGTACCATTCGTGCATAAAAATTTGTCAGTAAGACAGTGTCTTCCAATACATAAACAACATAAAATCTAATCATTTTACAAAGTTATCTCCTGTTGCTACTGTCACACGCACACACTTGGAAATGCTCGGCAACACACCGAACTGCACAAATAATGGTGCGGAATAATTTCAGTGACACAGAAAAAAAAATCTGTCACTGTACTTCAGACGAATAGCTGCCAATCACAAGGCAGCATCAGTCTGTCTGCATAAAACTGCAGTTTCCAAATGTTGCGATGTAGCAGTTTCAGTCGGATTCAGCACCAGCATCATCGTCGTCGTCATCATCATCATCATCTTCATCAGCTGCCTCAACCTTTGCTTTCTTCCGCTGAAAAAAAATTAACAACATTACAATTACTGGAGAGAACAGATGCTAAATAAATAAATACTTCAGGGCAAGACAAAAACTGGCCTCAAGCCACCGCTGCGCAAAGCATGGAACAAAACACACTGACGGGAAACAATGATGTTTTTCCAAATTACATACTTGCAACGAAATGTGGCAATGCATATTTGACACGATTGCCTGACCTTGTTACATGCGCGAGTGAATGACTAAGCAACAGTACATAACATAATTGCTCAACTTGCACCTATTTTTCCATTTAGCCGAATACCAACGTCCAGATTTTCGTTGTTATCAGTCAGACCACGACCAAATTGAGGCAAGGAGAGAGCAACCGTCTTGATTGCAACCAAACGTCTGCATGTTGTATAGCCCTTGTATGTTACAAAGGCATTTGGAATAGGTCTGGTGATGACAACAGGGCATTTTATCGGTTTCTTGTTTCACTTTTGGATCATCGAATGCAATGACAATGTTACTGGGAGCAAAAAAAATAACAAAAACAGGAAAAAATTGATTTAAATAAATATTATGACTGACTAGGTGGCATGTAGTTGACAGGAACTGTTAGACTGATAAAAAGTATGCACAGGTATACGGGGTGGAAATTTATCACCAATATTCCACTTGTATCTTAAAAGTTGTGCAACTGATCAAATAATAGGCAGACAAATAACCAATTATTTTTTGTCAGAGAACTTGCACTCCACACAAAATTTCATCATCTGTAGACTGAGATTTCCTGGATCGAATCAGTATTAGTTCAACACTTAACAGTTATTGTCAAAATAATAAAAACAAAATGCAAAAAGAAGAAAAGTAACAGCTGAACGTTTTCCACTGTTCACTACAACCTGTGGATTGTCGTTCCTTCGACCACCGGATCGTTTCTTCTTGTGCTGCTTGTACTTGCTAGAACCTTTCTGCTGTTTTTCCTTTATCTTATTAAATATGTCCTGCCAGTGCTTTATTTCTTCATCACCTTAACACAGAAACCACAGATACATAATGCAGCATTTTGTGCACAATACACACAACAATGCCACAAATGTTATTTAATGCCTTACTTCTTCAAGTTTTGCATACTAAACAATGAAGTGACCAGAGATTGGTTCAGTTCAGAGGTCGATAAAGCACATTTTTAAATGCACACAAAACAACGTAAAATCATCTTGTCAAAAAGTGTCCCCGATGAAATGCCACCCATTTCAACTGCTCATCAACCACAGTCACAGAACAACTCACCTTCAAGAACGCTGCACTGAACTTCGACCTCATCAACTTTGACAGTAGTTTCACCAATCTTCTCAAGCGCAAGCTTTGCACCATCAGCGCAAGAAAATCGCACGCGAGCCTAAATTCCACAACGCAGGTAGAAATGACGATACTGCACAATACCATACCATATATACTGCACCATACCTATGACATAATTACTCGCAAAACTGTCTTAAGCAGCAAGCTGAGTTATACAACTAGCTACAAGCTTTGCTTTATTTTCTACCAATGCATTTGCATTTTAAAGAAGACAATTGCATACAGACAATCAATACCAACTCTAGAGCTCTTACCCAACTTTGCACTGCTACTGCAATGCAACGTTGGTCGCGCAGTGACCGGCCGTCCACGGCGGGTGGCGCAGACGTGGGTGTTGTTAGTACTGGGCAGTTGCAGTCATAATGCAACAATAGTGAAGAAAAAATTACCGCCCTCTGGCGGATAATTTTCAAGGCGGATAATTTTCAAGGGTAACCCAAATTTTTTGCGGCCAATCCATAGGCCCCAATAAGCACAACAACTTTGTGAAAACGGAATTCCGAAAATGCACACCATTCTCGAGATATTTGCATCAAATCCTATATTAAAAACCCATTTTTTAGAGTTAGGAGAATTTATACTTTGCAAATTTTTGACATTTTATTGGGCCCTATAAGCTCTACGAAACGGCAAAGTTGTGACCAGTAAGGAGTAAAAATAACTTTTTATAAGTTGTCAAACAGAACCCCTATCAAAACGGTTACCACCTAGCCGAAAATTTTGAAGGGAGACCCCCATTTTTTTCCAGCCATTACATAGGCACCGTCAAGCCCTACAAATCTGTGAAGGCAGAATTCCGAAACTGCACACCGTTCTTGAGATACAAGTGCCAAACCCCATTTTTTGGGTCAGGATAATGCTGAATCTTTTGCCTTTAATAGTTTATGGAACCTTATGTGCTCCACGAAACGGCATAACAACCGACAAACGGTGGACTTTTTGCAACTCAAAAACGTTTCAAACATGCTCCTACCAAAACGTCTGGCGCCACCTAGCGGAAAATTTTTAACAAGGACCCCAAATTTTTTGAACCCGATATATACGTCCCTTAGAGCCCTACAAAACTGTGGAGGCGGAATTCTAAAATTGCATACCATTCTAGAGATATCAGCAAAACACCTAAACTGAAACCCATTTTTCCGAGGTTAGGAGAATTCTCATTCGCAAATTTTTTGACATAAGGCAGTGGACTACTATCGATGGCGAAGGTTTAAACAAAATCGCAATTCACAATTTTGAAAAAAGTTGACAAATCAGTGCCATAGGCCATGGTGAACAGAGTCGGTGATATACACCACTCCTCTACACTGTGAAAACACCATGTTAATGTAATGAAAATGGACTTAACTAACTAGTTCGAGTCCACACAACAGTACGTTTATTTTTTTGTAATGGTTATTAAAAAATATGCCACAAATTTTAATTACTGTTATCAGTGTGTTTTGTACCGTAATGTATCAGAGGAACAGCAGGTACAAAAATAAAAACCTCAGCAGCTGATTTGTTAATATCCACCCACTTCACATCACCGAACGCACTGAATGTAGATCGGACCGTCTCTATTGAGACCTCATCCGGCAATTTATTGACGAGCAAAACTGCACCCGTCAACATTCGACTCATAACATCCTGTTCAACATTTGAATCGAAAACATAACAGTGCAACAAAACGACCATGATGTTTTTAACCTTTTCCAGTATCTTTACGTTATTATGACTTCATCAGATAGAAAAATGTAAGCTGTCTTGATTATTACTATTTGACTGATGTTAACAGCACAGAAAACACTTGTGAAAAGATGTGATAACTTTTTAAAACTATACTACAAAATAAGACTTTAAAACACAGAAAGGTAATAATAAGTGAAGTAAAATGGTTTAAAAATGGGAAAAATGCCAGCTAAAATAGTGGAATATGACGTTGTGACTGTTACAAACACACGAACAATACGAAAACAAATTACAATAGCAGAAAGCAAACCAATGACATACCGGATTATAAGCAGGTTTTTCATCTTTTACTTCCGTCCTGAAAAATTATGAAATGCAATGTCATCAGTACAAAGATGGTCAGATACAGTACAGCTTCACTCATCATTTCCAAGATCACTAGACAGCAGATAGACATTCTAAAACCAGCAAATCTGGTGTCTAGTAATGAAAAACATACTAGTCCATAGTTTGTTCAGAATGAAGTTCAGTTGTTCTGACAGGAAAGCTACAAAGTTATAATAATTAGGAACCCAGATCTCACACCAACCGATAATACAAAAAAAACGTAAGCTCACTGTGTTTTCGGTTGCTGCTGCTTTCTTTCCATGATCTTCCGCTGGAAATACTCATGCCTACATTGTGAATTCAGTCACACTATATTTATCAACATTTCATACACACACAGTATAAAGATATGGCATACCGCTTTGAAATGGACAATGCCCACAAAATAATACTACACACAAAATCAGCTGGCACAGTGTTTGTAGAAACTGGAAATAAGCGGAATTGTGTTTGGAGGTATCTTTCCAGCCAACAGACCAATGAAAACACAAAGACTAGTAATTGTTTGAATTTAATCACTTTGTTCTAAAAGTAAAACTGATCCAACTTCACTAATCGTCACTACATCTAGACAGCAAAGTTAGCCAACTAAACTGGTATAAAACAGCTTTTAGAAAACATGCACGTGCTTGCGTAATTACTGCTTCAGAGTTCAGATTCATTAGTTATATAAATGTTTGTATTCTTTATTATTATTACAGCATGTCAAGAAAGAAGTAGCCTCCAGTCTCTATTTCAATTCTCAAGCGATATCATGTCCGTCCAGTCAAGCTGCAACAGACTACCATATATACTATCTACGCTGTGTCTCAAATAAATGTCAACCCCTATTTGAATATATACTTTGAATAACTCGGCGAAAAATGAAGCCGATTTTAATAATTTTTGGTGAACAAAATCCTAAGGAAATTTCACATCAGAACATTGTAAAATTGCCCACCTCACCTGAATAATGTTGCTACACTATCTTGTGAAACTCAAAAGTAGCTTTGTTTGCAAGTGTATAACAGTTATTATTATAATACAGTCAATAACAGTCATTATTATAATACATCCATAACGTCCATCAGTACATAATGAAATAGGTATCCATATTACCTCTACCTACTGTGTCTTGTCTACAATGTTCACTGTTCAGTTAACCAAAGTTATATTAGTCTTTCCCAGTAATAAGTTGGTGGCTCTGGCGAGAGCTAGTTGACGTGTTGTGGTCAACTATCCGACAAGCAGCATCAGATACTTTTGCGTCAAGGTAGTGCAGTAACATTATTCAGGTGAGGTGGGCGAGTTTATAATTTTCTGATGTGAAATTTCCTGAGGATATTGTACACCAAAAATTATTGAAATTGATGCAGTTTTAACGAGATATTTGAAATATAAAATGTGGGACGATTTTTTAAAGACTCTGTGTATATACTCCTGTGACTTCTGCACGACAGATGTTGAATTTGTTGATGCTGTCATCCAATCAATAGTGCAGTTTGCAGTAATGTTTTCACTAAACAGGCTTCTGGATGCCACTGGCTGATAAGGCATTACTTACGCCACAATCCACATCATAGGTTATTACAACGTAATGCATATATAACAAACTACTTAACATGCGAAAACCAAGTAAAGTAAAATACCTGTACTCCCTCAACAGTGTAACGTCGCTATATTTAACATCAGGAGTATCCAGGAACTTCTTTGCAGATTCATCGGAGCTAAATAGAACAAAACAGGACCCCTAAAACAACGAATACACAACAGTCTGGTATCAATGAATTGCGTCATAGTACAATGCAAAGTACAATGTAGCCTACACGGAACTGGCAAACACATGCATTTTGAAGCAACATTTATTTACCATGTATATAGTATGTTATAGTATGCAGTATAGAAATGCCTAGATAAGTAACCAACGACAACAACTAGCAAACAAAATTTCAGTAATTTTCAATTTTTCAGTTTACTTCACGTCGAAAAATATTGATGTAATGGAACCTGATAGTGAACTTAAGGGCAAAACCAGGAAGTCAAATTTATCAGCCAGCTTGATAAGCAACTCATTGGAATTGTCCCTCTTTTTCAACTTAAACTTACAAACGACGACAACGTTTGAATCCTGAGTTTTCCTGAATATGTTCATAAAGTATTTGTTTGTTTGTATGGAATGCTAGCAAATATTTTTCATTCGATCTGACCACAGATAAAATATTTTTTAACAAAAACGTACCAAGCATGTAAAAGTAAAAAAACATCAAAACTTCTTTGAAAAATTAATACGCATACAAATTAGCACATTATGGCAAAGCAAGTAACCTTGAATGCTTTCTTTTTGAGGTCCCTCCTCATACTAACTAACTCTGTAGTTCCAAATTTCTCAAAGAATGCCATCAGACTGTCAAGATCAGAATCCAGTGGAAATCCTTTCTGCAGTAAACACACAAATTTATGGTAAAGTGTAACTGGACTGCATTCAAATAAGCATAGGTTTAATATTTACTTTTAGTGTTTTAATCAGTAATAATCACACAAAAATAGCAAAAAATGGTCACAATGTCTGGAACCGAATGAAGATTCTCTATTACTCAGCTAGAAGCAAAGTCGTCATTCCTCACAGGTGTCTGCTTGCTTAACATTTACAACCAATTTTCAATAAGATGTAGAAAAGTTGAATTGTTAAACGGGATACATTTATGCACATATGAATACATTTGCATACAGAATAAATTAGGAAACTGAACAAATAATATCTTCCGTCTTAAACAGCATACCTGTAATATGGCCACAACAATAATTGTTAAACGGATACAGAAAAAAATGACAGTAATGTGTAAATGGGACTTATACAGGGTTGCCCCAATTACACTCAATAAAATAATTTAAAAATAAAAAGCAGTATTCATTATTTGTAAAGCCAAAACAACTAATGCACACAACTCACCGCATAGACAAATCGAGATTTCAAGCTGTCTTGCTGTTCTTTGCCGATTTCTGGAAGTGGCTTGGAAACAGATCGGCGAATCTTTTTTCCACACGGATGAACCTGAAAAATAGCATACAGCCCAAAACACATTACATTCAATCGAGTGAAAACGTCTGCAACCAGTTAATGATAAATGCAATCACCTGGTAATGACAAAATTGCATTCGTACGGAGCTTACTGGCAACATTTTCACGAGTAAAACAACTCCAAGTAGCTTCAAAACTAACTCAAAATACATTGACAACCATGTAAACAGCTCTACAACAACTAGTTTCATGGAATTTTAAAAATGCATCATGTTATGCTGCAGTGGAGCATGATGTCAGTGTATAATATATAAATATAATAATAATAATAATAATACGATGTCGTACGGTACACTGCAATGGAATCACTACAAGGGTGCAAACATAGCCATACTTGAACCTGTAAGTTTAACTGTTCAATGATGTCCAACCAGTATATCCACTTATGTTGTGTTTCATTGGCTCAATTCTAAACCAGAGTGACAAGGGAACAATAATATGTCCCCCGTCCACATACATTGACGCCACCCTAACCCATCAAG
>Ga0056115_1000941_pt1 | contig 13176 bp, 9 predicted proteins | sample WorMetOlspDAHAB1_FD_77007 | JGI IMG/M metagenome (GOLD analysis project Ga0056115, IMG submission 77007) | Marine gutless worms symbiont microbial communities from Max Planck institute for Marine Microbiology, Germany - Olavius sp. DAHAB.1 ...
GCATGTATTGGGCTGAAAAAAAACAGAAAATGTGAAATCGAGTTACGATTTTGGATAATCGATTTCGAGTACTCGGTTTTGAAACGAGTTTCGATTTTTCGAGCCTCGTTTAACATCCCTAGTTTTGTTATTTGATCACACCGGAGTTGTCGTCTGCTTCGTTGTCATGGCAACGGCTGCAGCTGGTGCTCTGCCATATTAATAATTTTTATGGCAAAGTATCAAGCGTGGATGGACTATTACTTGTGTCAAATATCATTGATACTGTTCGATTTTTGCAGGAGTTGTGAGACATAATAGGCGTGTCCAGTTTTTTAGACTACTACTGAGGACTATGACGACAAAAGTCAACCTCGACGACAATGACTACTACTGTTTATTAAGTAAATCGAGGAATTTGTTTATTATTTAAATGAAAACGTTTGTCACAATGTGCATCAAATTATAATCAATTGTCAACCCTAAACATAGCATCTGATTAGTCAAGAAAAGAATATGAAATGAAATGTTATCCAGTTTGAAATGTACTAATTTGGAACATAAATCAGTAACGGGAGTTGTTATTTTTAAAAAATGGAACAATACGCTTGCAAACTGCCACCTGAGAGATTCTGTCACAGCGAGCTTAAGATTGATCCGTGTTAAAAAAAAGATCATTTGAAGCCAACAGAGGATACTGGCAGTGTGAATTATGCCCTCGCAAGAGCTGCCACCTTTTGCAAATGGCTCTCTATTGCACACCGGAACGCAATGACGTCCTCAAGCATTTCCTGATTTGTGATGATATCCATGTAAATCTGCCACATGTCGACGGCCACTGATGTTCGGCATAAAGTGAAAATCTGTAAGTGTCTTGAACAAGACTGGCAACTGTTAAGGATCGAAAACACAAACAACTTTCAGTAGATCATGCGCTGGTTGCTTGTATTCTTCAATGTATCTTTGTAACCTCAATTGTCAATTTTAATCACCAGCCAGAATTCAGCAAAATTCTGCAGAAATATAGAAAATCTGCAGAAATGGCCAAATTCTCCGGCTCGGCTAAAAATTCTGCACTGTGCAGAAAACTGTGGTTCCTATGTATCACATAGCAAAACTTATCACAATGAGCAGCACAGTTAATGGAGCAATGCAAGAAGCTGGATGTCACCAATCTACAGTATCAAGCATGCACATCCAGAATGCAACTGACTTGTGCATAGACATGAGTGTAAAAGCAACGCGACTTTTCTGTCCACCAGACAGCGCCATGACGGGTCGCAGTGGAAGGTCACCAGAGAGACCAAACGCTCCTAGCTGAGCACGGTAGAACTCGGTTGGTTGACCTGCAACCAGCCACGCACAGCTGTTGCACAACAGCAAGCACATGGTAAAACAGCCTATGACATGAAAACAACTCTGGCTGTCTGCAGATGACTGTGCTTAGAACTGCATGCAGCACAACTAACAAACTGAAAGCCTGGTTTACACAATCACACAAAACAGCAAACGTGGAAGCAACAGAGCATTTGTAATTGGAAGAAAAACTGTATGCAAGCTTCTCAAAACAACAGGTCAGTCACAATTAAGTGTTCAACATATGTACACTATATCTTTATTAAGAAATCAATTTGCAAATGCCACGTGGCAACTGCATCCTGCTCTCAACGTTCTTATGTTTTTATGCATATTTTCTGCAGAGTCAGCTCTCGCAGGCATATATAAAAAAGGCATATATAAAAATTCTCTTTGATGAATACCACGAATATTGCCTCAGACTGCTTTCATGCCATTCGCAGCTGGTTACACCTAAAAATAGCTGAAAAAAGGTTATGTGCATGCATTATCAGACGGAGGTGCATCTAGAAAAGACGTTCCTCACACAAAATCAACAGCATCATATCAACAACCAAAGAACGTAACAGGATGGGTTGTATTGTAAAAGAACACAAACCGGGAAACTTAGCTTCAAGGACTTGAACAGAGGTAACATTCAGATCAAGCTGGTCGACATGATGCTGGCTGAAATATCCGATACGGAGACTGCGATGCACATGACGCACACCATGAACTGGTTGCAGTTCGCCAAGCAAGATCTTCAGCAGTGTTGTCTTACCAGTTCCGTTAGCACCAACCTTGACAACATACACCAGCTGGCTGACTTCTTAGCACCATTAGAACGTACCACAGCTATTATTATTATTATTATTATTATTATTAAGGCTATTTATATAGCGCAAGATCGCTAAATGCTGCAAATGTGCTGGAGAGAGCTATGTATGGAGAGAGCAAAGATTCGCCTGCAGACACTCTTGTTGTTTCTACTTTACCGGTCTGCTCTCAACATATTATCATCCAATTAATCTGCTATGACCTCTTTGCTATTTAATGGATGACAAAAGAGGATTAGCTTACAGGCTGGTGAAATAGCAATGGCACATGGCAACAACTCACAGCCAAATCAATTGGCTATGTCATCTTAGTGCAGTCAAATGAAGTATGCCACGCGAGTTAACTTACTACTTCTGAAAGATAACAACAGTGTCAGAAGAATACAATATTGGAAAATGTCCACGCACATAAAACTGCAGCCACTTACAATACAGATGCGAGACTCCATGTTGGCAGATATACAGACTTTCTCAAAGACACGCTGCTCTTTGCTGTAGTAGAAAAACACTTCATCCAACTGTAATACTTGGGATGACAGTTTATCTACCTGTGGAAACCTGTTAACAATTAACATGCAATGCTACAACATGGGACACACATCTGCACACAAAAACACACTGCATGATGCAATTTTTGCTTCAAATTATTTCATGTATTTAGTGCAAAAAAAATGAAACACACATCTACAAAGTAACTGCAAAAATAAAAGTATATCACACAATGAATGGTGCATAATGGCTCATAACACACAAATGTAATGCAATGATTTCAATGGTAAACTGATTTGTCTTCTGGTAGCTGCTGAGTGCTGAATGGCATAATCCTGCTGACCAGTGTCCACAGAATTGTTCTATATATATTTAACAACATTTGGCTCTCACCAGAAACAAACTGCCTCACTATGGTAACATTCAGACAGTGAAGTATATCATCAGTTTCCATCAAACAACCAACTGTGACAATTGTCTTTTCTGCAGTGCTTATAAAGTGACATAGTTATTTTTGGGAATGTTAATCACTTTACTTATTTACAGTCAGGATACAGCAGACGAAGCAGCCATTAACAACGTCATATGGCACCCAGTGCAAAATGTCTAGAACAAGCAAGCGTATCTGAGTCTACTGTCGACAACATCTATCTCCAAACTCTGGAGGCACAGGACTTTCCTTTGAGCACAAAAGCGAGTTTTGAGATTCAGAAGTAGACTGCATAAATATGCATAAGTAGCCCAGTGGAAAAAATTCTTGAATCAAAATTGCAGCAGCCAATACACATCAGTTGGCTGAATGCACATCTCAGCAAATGACCAGTACTTATGTGGCAAATTAAGTTCCCAAAAAGTAAAATAAAAGTTAATTATAATATAAACAAACACTAACCTAAACATAACTTCCGTCTCCTTTTCAACTGGCACCAGTTCTGGTCTGCAATTAGTCAATCAATCAACCAATCAATCAAACAAACAAACAAACAAGCAAACAAACAGTATGATCTCATACACAGTAGTGCTCTGAAAGCGAATCTGATCTGTACAGACACAGGATCACAAAATTGCATCTTCTCGATTTTGCAGTAAAATTTAGCAGAGACAACACAACATGACAGATAGATTGATTTACTGGGGTTTAATGGCACTCTCATCACAATAAGGTTATATCATGCCTTAAAAAGAAATTATAGTTTACTTAAAAAGGTTGATAGGAGTAAGATAGTTAAAATGTTAGGTTTTGGAGAACGCAATAACATGTGAAATTTGATAGTTAGGGAAGTATTTTTTCCGATTATGTTCACATTTGGTGCAAGTACATAAAACAAAACAATGAAGATTAAAGATGTTAGTGACATAAACTTACAATTTTTCCAAGAGCTTGATTTTACTTTGAACCTGAGATGCACGGTTTGCATTATATCGAAATCGATCAATAAACAACTGCAACCATTGACACAAATCTGTCAGGTCCAGCATAGATCATTGTGTCTCAAAAACTGCACCAACTTTGGTGGGCTACAGACTGGAGTGCAAAGATCAATTAGCTAACTTTTCAAGCACACTCTGCATACTTTCGAAAACAAATGCTTATTCAACTTTCAACATACCTTCCCAAAGCACTAATTTTATTTGCTTTTAAATAGAAGCAACTGAAATGATGACATGTTACATTACTGAGGAGTCTAGCACTTTCAGCAGGAAACACATGACCTTATAACTGCAAATCTGCAGCTGTCTAACATTCCAGACTTAAATCCAGTTAACAACCGAATTTGGGGACTGACAGACAATTCAAAGGCAAAGGCATATAACACTTGTATAGCGCGTCAAGCCGCATACTGTAACTGCAGAGGCGCTGTTCATGTCACAGACTGAGTTGGAGTAGGGCTTATAGGCCATAGACTAAGACTGTGCCCACAGGCTGACCTATGACCAGCCAGCCATATGCAGTCTGGTCTGCAGTTTAATGGTCTCCAATCCCGTAATCCATGTAATTGCACGGATTACTACTCATTTACCGACCCCAAAGGGATGAAAGGCTGAGTTGGCCCGGTTGGTTAACCCACAGCGGACACCTTACCCACGAAGTGGTCACATGTCAACCATAGATCAGGCAGAGAAAGTCTGCCAGCCAAAGACCAACATTGTCAAATCTTTTACCACCCATCAAAGTCTTCTACAGCAAGCACTGTGAAATTTACAAGTTTCAATTTATGAATATACAGCTGTGAACATGGAACATGGCTTTGCTGTGGAACTGGAGTCATTTTCTCCATTGAAGATAATGTATTAGGTCATTTGGAAGTGGTCTTTTCTGACCTCAGACGATGTTATTTCCTTTAGCTGTGCAAATTTAGACATTTTCTAATCCTGTTTTTGGTTTTTATACTGGAGTTTAATTTTTTTACTCTGTATTACTACTGCGACTAGTTATTTAGTGCTAATCAAAATGGCTACCTATTTACCAGCTTGAACATGGTGCCTCAATTATTGGAAGAGTTATGTTGTTATGTGATGCTGTTATATGAGCACTGCTGCTGTCAGCGCCTCTGAAGTTACGACCTTATGGCGCTTTACAAATATGCTTATTATTATTATTATTATTATCACAACCAGTGAGCCACGCCGCCAACCAGGACATAACGGACATGTACTGGACACGCGCCTGTAACGTCAGCAATCTTCTGCCCCCAAAATGACCTATGCTATGTTGGGAGGAGCAATAAACCTCTCTTATGATGCCAACAACCTGTAGTAGTGTAACATTGCCACATACGGACACAAAACATCATCCATTTAGCTCAATGGAGAAAGTGTTTATATAATGTGTGTGAGAATGCAAACATCAGCTAAACAATATCAACTCTTATCTGAGCTATCTTGCTATGCATCTGGTTATTATCAGAGGCATCAGCAGTCCACTAAGCAAAATTGCACTTACACACTACACCACTGCCATTGCTGCTATTACAAGAAAACAGAGGAACACTGAAAATGTGCACTTCAAGCGAAGACATGCTGTTCTGTTTCTGAAAGTATGCTCTGCCAATTCTTTTGACCTACCAAAAATTATAAAATATGGTCCCTGTAACTCAAAACCAGTCTTATCTGAACTTAGTGCATACTAAACAGGAATTATAAGCTGGAAATGGTTCTAAGCACAGCACATGTTGATTCCTCTCCTCCAAAGGATAAAGATATACCCAATGTATACATGGCTCTGAATCTCATTTGGTCTAGTCTATCAACTAGAGTGACAGCAGCAGCAAAATATGCATCAGCACACACGAACGTAGAACACATACACACAAATACAGAATTACTGCTCACTTGCTCATAAATGGTCGACAAAAGCACACAATCCGACCTGTATATGTTCACGGTACTCTGTCTGTGCCTCATATTCGCGCTGCTGGTTTTTCAGTCTCTCCGTTTTGGTCTTGACAAACGTGTCATAGTCGCCATGGTAGGCATCAATGCGTTGGCTATGCACGTGCAAAATGTCAGTCGCAACTGTGTTGAGAAATTCACGGTCGTGAGACACCACCAGAATTGTTGATGGCCAAGTCTGTTTGCAGGAATAATATGAACATACAAGTCTTCAAAGACACATGACTCATATGGTGCCAATGACCTACAGTTTTAGTAAGTTAGTATAGAAATCAAATCAAAATGTCAAGATTACAGCGACATATGTACAGAAACACAACAAGGGCACCTAACAGTATGCAACTGAAAATAAAAGCTGAAAAATAAAAAAGCTAAAAAGCCTGGGCAAATAAAAATGTTTTCAGTTGGCATTTGAAAGTGTTGACAGAAACATTCAACTCGATGAAATGGTGACGGTAGATTGTTCCAAGCAAACGGAGCAGCCACAGCGAACAAGCGGTCACCAAGTGATGACGTGGTACGTGGCACTGCGACACAGCCAGACGTGGCGGACCTGAGGCTTGCTCTGGCGGTCGCTGCGGCAGATTGCGTGATGAGGTCGGCCAAATAATGTGGTGCTTCACCATGCAGGCAATGGTGAACAGTCATGCACTTGTACTCAATACGCTGCTTGACAGGAAGCGAATGATGATCGTGAAGCAAACGAGTAACGTGGTCCCACCACGACGCACTAGTGACCAGACAAACGGCAGTGTTGAGAAACGATGATTGTTGTGACCATTTTTTGGAGTGACCTTCAAAAGAAATCTGAGGATATCAGCAATGTCATCACTTGATACTTGCATTATTTCCCCATACTTTTTAACAGTCTCTATGTCCTTATCTTATATAGATATGGGGAGTGATTACAGTGTGGAATAATTATGGTTAATCCAAACCCTAACCATGAAGCATAATTTGGCCATAATTTGCCTGACTGATCAAAGGCGACGCCAGGCCAAGCCGTGCACCATATTTTAGTCAGTTGGGCTGTATTTTAGGCAGTATCTTCATAATTTCATAAATGATAAATAGTGGTTATGAACTGCAGGAGTATTACACAATATTCACTGTAAGACAAGGAGCAAGGGTTTTTAAACTGATATCAAACCTGAAGGTATGTCTCGAGCCATATCACAGCCTTCATGTCAAGCATATTTGTTGGCTCTACAGAATATAAACACAGTTGTAGACTACAGCTTCACATTATGCATGTCTACAAACTAATTCTCATTATATCACTAAAAATTAAATAAAAAAGTCACAGCGTCTACAGTTACACAGCCAGAGAGGTGTGCATGTAGACACACATTACCTCAGAATTAAAAAGACCATTTATTTGCTTCCAGTTTCAACAGCAATTGAACTTTAAAAAACGACAAAATGTAGCAACATGTAACCTCACAACAACTTAATGTACATTAAAAATTCAAGACACTAGCACCCAGGAAAGGCCTCTGCTCATGTGTTATCTTGTCAGATGAACTGGTCAATGTCAATGTTAATGTCAGTCTGCAGATTTGTATCGTTCATCAATCTTGTTAATACATTAGTACATCTACATACATCTACATAAAAATCTACGTTGGCTCAATGAACTGAGAGCAAACTTAGACCATGCATATTATTTTCCTATACTCAGCAGTAAAGATATTTGCTTAGAAACACCTAAAGTAAAGTGAAACATCACACAAGTTACAAATGTATGTACAAAAATCATTACGAAATATATGTGTATATACCAGAAAAATGCACAAATAAAATATGATGAAAACTTCATTACTCACCATCAAGAAGTAACAAGTCTGGCCTACAACATAAAATTTTGATGAAAAATCTCAGATACTTGCAGATACTATGTTCTGCTAGCATGGAAAGCAGCAGCACACTTTAAGGTTGAAAATTATCACTGGAATATGCCAGTCTCTGGATCTGCTGCTGCTTACTAACTTTAGACAAGCAACTAAAAACGTCCAAAAAAGCCATAATACAGTTTGAAATAATGTGCTCAGAACACTACATTTTACAATGTCTAAATTCACATTCAAAGTGACCAATAACACTACAGATGAACTACACTGTTTGACTGCAATATGCCTCTCTGAAGTAACTCTGAATACCTTCTAATAACCTAGCTAAATATTGCAGAATGAATCGCCGTCATAAAACACAGCACCTTGCAGCCCCATTTCAAGAATGATCTCATTGACTGGCACCACAAACGAATTCTGCATTTCATTAAAGCAGTACGGACGACAGTTAAACCAATGTAATTGTCGCATGAAGTCAGAATGCCAATCCTATTTGGGACACGGGTGCTATCACAGTCGTCAGCCACATGGCAAAATGTCATTAACACCATCCAACAACCACCGTGTCAAAGCAGTGACACGAAGGCAGAATGACAGAAAACAAGAAAACAAACCAATCTTACTTGGAGAAGAGAGCTCGAGCCAAAGCCAGACGCATCCTCCATCCACCAGAGAACTCTCTACAGTGCACAGTTCACCCATTATGTAACCTCACTCAGTACTTGCTCTACTATATTTACAAATGCTGAAGCACAGCAGTATGACAAATTTGACGAAACAGATCCATGTTTCGCCTACATTGGCAAACTCTCAAGTGTTCTGGTGTACTTGGACCACTTTCTAATATGCCCCATAAAACATTGTTGATAGCGTTCCACAGTTCTATGCAACAGTTCACTGTCAACATCTATGCTTACTAACTGATGTCATGTGCAGCTGTCTGCAGCATAATGAAGAAGGACAACAGCAAAACTATCTCAAAGAACACCCTGCAGCTCCATCAGCCAACGGTTACTAGAACATGCAGCTAAGGAAACTTAGCAGAAATCCTTTAAAGACCTTCATACACTTGGAATTTAGCAAAAATAACACAGTATGGGAGGACCACATACCAATGTGCAACAAAATATATAACACCCATGTTTCTGAAAGCAAAATAAATTAAACAGCAGGTGACAACTTTGTCACATCTTAACCTACATGCAACATTATTACACCTCTGTAACGAAAATAAATTTTTTAAAAATTTGTGCATAATACTTACCATTACACATTAATACTACTTTGAAAAAAGGCACCCAAACATGCCAAATTATGCAAAAGTACACAAAAATATACAGAAAACTATAATTTAGAAAACAGTATAAACATTTTACTACATGTAATTGCTGAACTGACTGTTTAATAATCTCAGATCTTTTTCTCAATAAAGGCTCAAAATCCTATGCACCATTCATCATTTGTAAATAATACCGAGATCTATGATGTGCTATATGCCTTCCTGTGATTTACATTGTGGGTGGTGACAAAAATTCCAAGGACTGCTTGGCTTGCCACTGTGAATACTTTTCTACTGGTATGCCTCATCACAGAGATGTCTTTTGTCATCTGGGTATGTTTTAAGTGCTTTTAATTTATCTGCAACTGCTGACAATTTTGCATTCACAAAACAGTATTGGAATGCACACTGAAAATTTCATTCTCTATAGCAGTCAACAAGTTAAAAAAATAATTAGGTGATCACAATTACTACATGTCAATGAGATGATTTTTAAAAACAGGGTGTAGTAAAAAAATTCTAACTGCAGAGAATGAGAAAAGGATGAGAGATGAAGCACCTTGTAGGCCGCTGCTGTTTGTCAGAAGTAAAGCCAAGACCAGACAATATAACTCCTGCTTTCGCTGGGGCTTTGTCTGCCTCAATTGCCTCAAGCTCTGCATAGATCTCAGTAAGTCGTGTACTGAGCGAGCTATTGGCTGTTTCACTGTACAAATAACAATGATACAACTTAATCTTTAAAGCTTGTCTCACTCACAAAGGTGTCCCATTTTATTCACATAAACAACTTAAATGCAAAATCCCACACAAATCTGCAATAACTTTAAAAATTTATCAAAACTGGAACTTACTTTCAGAATAAAAAAGTAAGTATGTTATATGAATTGTGTGCTTTCATGACTGTGTTGATATGACGTCAAAACAGAAAATGCAAATGATTTTTTTTTCTCAAAAATTGTTGCTAAAAGAACATAAAATAGTAAAGAAAACATCACAACAGAGAATGACATATGATGCAAAGAGACTGTTTGCAGAAGTTTATGTATATAAACTGACATATACAATTACGGTGGAATCTCCCGTCGAGGTCGACAGATGAGGCTAAGAGTTTGTGACTTTGGAGATGTGACACAAGTCCAATGGCTGCAGCACATTGACGGCCGCACATGTGGCAGACGTGGGCTGTGGTGTTGTTTATGAATGGGTTCTCCTTGTGGTGGGCACGTCAGAAACGCCGGCAAAGCAAGTTCTGCGCAATGAAGATCTTGCTTGTGCGGCCGTCTCCCAAGTTGTCCAGACGATGTTGCACCGTCTAAGGTTTGATTTTAGAACGTCCTTGAACCGTTTCATTCGATGGCCTGCAGGACGCTGCCCGGACTTTAGCTGCTCGTAGAGCAGCACTTTTGGGAGTCGACTGTCAAACATGTGGACCATGTGGACGGACCAGTGTTGGGGATTCTATCCTGCCATTTGATGCCCAGTATATGGCGGAGGCATCTGAGGTGAAACTGGTCCAGACATCTAATGTGGCGTTGGTAGGTGATCCATGATTTGCAACCATACAGTAGAGAGCTAATGACTGCAGCACGGTATACACTAATTTTGGTTGGCAGTCGGATGCCACGGTCGTTTCAGAGTCGTTGTTGAAGCCGTCCGAACGCTGAACTGGCTCTGGACAACCAGTACTTAATCTCAGTGTCAAGAGTGGCATCAGAGGAGAGCATGCTGCCAAGATAGCAGAAGCTATCCACGACTTCTAATGGGGCACTGTCGATGGTAATGCTGATGCACATAGACTGACATATACAATTATACACTGAAGAAATCACAAAATAGTCAGCATGCAACTTTCAATGCTGACTCAAAAACTGACATTTGATTTCTATGACAATTCAGAGATGTTGATGAATTCAGGATAGTACTTTTAAAATACTATAATATTTTGCTTAAAAGTTAATCAATAACAAAAGTTGTAGAAGGCAGCACTATTTTTAGACAGAGTATGTATACTGAAGAGCTTAGGCAACTGCACCATATCCTCTTTGGTAGCTGACAAAGCCTCTATAACATAAAAATATAACCTAATGTGCTCTGGGTCAAAACTGCAGCATCTGCAACTAGAAGTAGAGGGGAATGAAAAGGAGCATTTCACAGTGTCCACTTCAGTTGGTGACTACTGGTGATATCATCTGCTTTGCATTAATGCAGGCTTGCTTTTCTGATAACTCAAAATCCACATGCAACCTCTGACCAGGCAGCAATCCTGACAACATGTTGGAAGGAAAGTGAAGGCTCCTCCTTAAATACATGGGGCAAAGCCACTCAACACACTCCCTCCATTAGCAGGCTACTCATACGCCAAAAATCCACAAACAGATCTCTCACCAATGACGTATGAATATGGATGCATAACAGCCTCAACTGTTGGCCACAGAACTGGGTGCATGATGTAACCATGCTACAGAATAGAACAGAGCTTGTGTGGATGACACACCTGTTATCATGCAGAGTGGCTGTGATAGACTTTTCCTCCGACATAAGTCGATGCCGCTTAACATCACATTCCAAAACGCTGTCCAGTGCAGTTGTGTCATCTCCAATTACTTCCTGCTCCACATGCAGCACTGTCATGTGCGACGGTATCTGCAGACTCCGACTGACAACACACACACACAAACAGCACAGGATGGGAGTCACAAACATGATCATCATCATCAAATACTATTTTATTGTGCGCCCAAAAGTTGACCAGAGAGCTGGCCAACATTGTCTGCCACACATAGATATAACTAAAACGGAAAAAACAGAACTAAAACATAAAAACCGATGAGCAAGCAAACGGTCTAGAACCATAAAATGAGTCCGACAGACAGAAACAGACTAAAGTGGAGGATAAGATTTTCTGAAAAGGTAAGTTTTGAGCTCTGAGTAAAACAGTGAAAAAGTAATGGAAGGCAATAGCAGTGTGTAGCAAGTTAAACCGACATGTTCAAATGAATGTCGCTGAGAGGGGGATGAATAATTTGGATGAGGAATTCTAAGTGATGTAGGAAGCTGGTTCCAAAGATGAGGTGAAGCATGTCGGAAGGAACGGTGAGTGACTTTTAGCGATGATGGTGGTTTGATAAGAGTGACATAAGGTGATATATTTTATGTCAAGAGCAAGTGTTGTGACCATTAGGAGTCTGAATAGATACAAGGCTGAGTGGTATTGAGAATTTTGAGAGACAAATGATTTTATATTCAATTCGGTCAGAAACTTTAAGCCAGTGAAGAGATTTCAGAATATAAATGACGTGTTGGAATTTTGAAGCCTGGACAACAGTTAGAGCAAAGCATTCTGGGCGTGTTGGAGACGATTTATTTGATATTTTGGAAGACCGTAGTACAGACAGTTGCAGTAGCAAGCTTAGAGTGTACAATGGTGAGTGGTATTTACACGGTGGTGATGCATCAGGGTGGCATTCGCAACACAGACAACTGCGTCCTTTAAACTTATTCATTTCCTCACTCACTTCAGCTGCACTGAAAACGTGGCCACAAAACTAGTGGGACATGTGCTAAAGGTGCAAACAGTGACCTGTCAACAGCATAGACCAGCAACAACGTTTTGGATGGACAAAGCTCGGCACCTCAGATGCACATAACGATGACCCAACAGCTGCATACAAAGCTGAATGTGAGCAAACAATGCCTTGTGACCATCAACATAATCTGACGGAGAACTGCAATCATTCTATGACCTCAAGAAAGACACAAAAACAACCAGTTGCTTTACAGACATGTTCCACAATATTCCACATAAGATGACAGCAAAACAAATTCTTAATTTTGATGGAAACTATGAAATTAATGTTTACTGGCACAATGAATCTGTATTACCTTAAAGCCTTAAGTTTCTTCTAACACATATTGTGCTCAAAATTTCACAAAAATTCATTCATATGTTATTTAGACATCTTGTCAACTTAGAAAAAAATGACAAATGAAAACTCGTTTAGTGCTTCATGACAGC
>Ga0056115_1000942_pt1 | contig 13162 bp, 9 predicted proteins | sample WorMetOlspDAHAB1_FD_77007 | JGI IMG/M metagenome (GOLD analysis project Ga0056115, IMG submission 77007) | Marine gutless worms symbiont microbial communities from Max Planck institute for Marine Microbiology, Germany - Olavius sp. DAHAB.1 ...
AGCAAGCGGCAGCTGCTCTAACAGCAGCTGAAACACACTTTTATACCTAACGCGTCGGCTAAGCAAGAAACAGCTGCGTCTAAGGTAAAGCACGAGTTACTATATAATACTTAAGCATTAGCTCTATCACGAGCTTACATTGTTTTATGCATCGCTTATTACGTAATAGGCACTTTACAAATTTCTCGATGACATGAGGATAAACTATTTTACCAGTTTGAAACAAAAATGTACACATTTTCGACCTCCCTGCCAACTGCAACTAGGCAACAGTGCGAAATATGAATTTTTTTTGGATGGAGAAAAATTGCCGATCATGTTCATATGTAACATTGTGTCATTTAACCTACGTCAATGGCGAGGTACTCAGAACGACTGGCATTCGAAGATTAAGGAGCCGAGTTGTGTCAGAATGAGAATATGATGTTATCGAAAACCTGCTGTTTTGTGCAGATCATTTCTTTGGTTTAGCTGGTGTTTGGACAAAAAACGGAAGTTCTGTCACTAACCTTTGAATCCGCTGATGGCTAACGCAAGTAGCACAAGCACTGTTTGTGCGCGAAACGCTTCTGTCATCTGTGTAGAAAACAACACTAGCATACGGGGTGGCCCAAAAATCGTAAGCCACTACCGAAATATCAATAAATCATATAAAATAGTATTAAAGCCTGCCAATGCGATTAGAGTTTTTGGTCAACTCAAAGTGTTAAGCAATTACTATAATATAATCACTTGGTATTACATATTCTATGCGTGATCTATAAATTTTTGTCGTCAACTATAGTTGTTCGTGAGCCGTATTTGTGCGATACGGGTTATATGTTGCAACGTGTAGGCGCTTCCTTTTGCATCATTTCGTTTTTAGTAAACTATGAATTGTATTCTTAAGTCATCTTTCAGATGGAAATTCATGTAAAATATCACGATTTGATAACACACATTTAATTTTTTTCTTATAGCAAAGCTTGAAGCACAGTAATAATTGCATGGCGTCCCAAATTAGGTTACGCATAGAATATTTAATACCAACTGACAATATTCTGTTGATTCTAAAACATTCACATTTGATTAAAAAATTTAACCTTATTGACGGGTTTGCTATGCAATTAATGATAATTCAAAAGTGGCTTGCTTTTTATTGGGCCACCCTGTATAGGAGCCGACAGTAACTGCAGAAGAACGCTATTGGTCTATGACCATATGCCGTTTAACTTTATATCCTTCTGATAATTTTTGTGTGTGAGGTGACGTAGCCATGGATTTGCTTTTCTATAAACGGTTGAATAAAGAAGGTAGGCCTAAATAGAATAGACGCAATTAGCCAGGTTAATGAAGGAATATTTGTAAGCATTTACAAAAAGTGATGTCTTTAACTGTGTAGGCTAACTGAAAAAGAGCACCTTTTAAAACTATCAATCAATCAATCAATCAATCAATTAGAGCGGCCTAAGTAACCGAAATCACTACAAGGTCCACTAAAGTGCTATAGGCTAAGCAGAACGATCGTAAAAACGTTATCAAGAGACGTCTGAAGGACTGGAACGTGGAAACTGAGACGATGTGTTCCGGTACAGAGTTCCAGATTTGAGCGTCGGCAACCGGAAAAGCTCGGCTACCGACGGTGGACAGACTGCCCCACTGGTTCCGGCAGGACGCAGTGCCCGTCGACCATGGACATCAGCAGTAGACTGAGTAGAGGTGGACGGATCGACCCATGTAGCATGGTGCGCCTGCGCCACCATTCAGAACTCTACGTAAAGTACGTATGTCTCACCGCAATCTTGAATTGGATTCGCTCCGGTACACGCAGCCAATGTAGACTAACGAATGTATCGGTGACGTGATCGGAGTGCCTGAGATGGAAGATAAGCCGACATGCCGCAGCGTTCAGAGCTGACTGCAGTCTGCGTATGAGGTAGGCTGGAATGCCAACCAGCGTGCTGTTTCCGTAGTACGCTCCTACTCATATTTAACTATATAACTCACCAAAATAACGAAATTAGACGATTAAAAGCATTTCGACATATAACATTGCCTTATGTCTTACCATGACGAGTTAACTGTGTCTATTTTTTGTCCATCGTCCGTGAGACACGTTGCCGATGAGCAGAAGTTATAGGCTGCCGTTTGTTGGTTTCGCTCTACACGTGGCATCAACTCGATCGACCAATTTTACAACGCGACGAACAACAGTATTAAAGCACGCAATCGCAGTTACGTGACTACACGTTTAACAACCCCGCAGACTGCTTCTCGGTCGTTTATTGTTGCCGTGAAACGCGGTGGTGGCCGCCGGCGACCAGAGGGAGAGATACCGTTCTGACGGATGTGTAATGCCGTCCGCTGCATGGTCAGTCGTCGCTCGTAAAGTTCACATGCCATGCGTGTATTGCCAGCGGCAAACGGCGGTGAATTCGTTGACAAAGTTTAGCTTTTTGTGGCAGAAAACACTTTTAAACGCGATTAATGAAATAAAATTGTACTGCACTGTTCGCACGCACTATACGTACAGTAGCCTACATGGTGTAAATGTATTGTTTAAATGGTGATTTACAAAATGACGCAACTTTATTTTCCCAAACTGATTCAAATAAATTGCGATTTTATATTAAGAGTGAAATGATCTTGATCGTTGTCATGTCTAACATGATCCTACCCCAAACACAGGGGCGTGTGGAAACGATCAACCCCCAGACACAAATTTTTTTGACCTCAAATTTTATGAAAACATGGCTAGACAAAATTTTCTATGACTTTGCACGTGGACCATAATTCGGATAGTCTTTAAATCGTTGAAAAATTAGGTTTTTTTCTATTACTTTCCGTGATATAGGGGCTGAAAATCAACATTTCAGGTGTGATCAATACGTATAAAGTTGCAAGCTGTATAACAAAGTTTCCCCGGCTTTTTTGGATTACCCTGTATATTCTGAAACTGTCACATTCTGAATTAATATTCTTTGTTAAAAGTTGTTAATGTTTACATGTTGAAGGGTTGGAGGAATAAGTTTTTTTTATATTACTGAAGACTTGAAATGTCGGAACGCAAAGTGTTAAACGTAATAAAATTACTCGTGTTTTGTGTCTTTTGTTTTAGTTGGTTATACAGTCTTTTTTTGTTTGATGGGCATAACAGGCGTTGCTTTCTTTATACACAACTTGGTACACTATGCCATGGTTGGTGTTATATTCAGTCCGTAGGGACTGACATTTGGCACTAGTGCACGTAACTGCTTCATAAGATAGCTGGGTTAGGGTTAAGATTTAGTTTTAGGGCTAACCCTAACCCTCACTAACACATCAAAAGCTATTTTATGGAGCAAACTTTACGTGCACTTCTAGACTAGCGCCCTGACATTTAAGTTGTATTTAAGTTATTTTCAGTCCGCCACTTACAGTAAGCAGTAAAGTCTACAAACATTTAAGGTCTACTAAAGTTATTTACCTCCATGCCTAATCTTCCTTATTTAAGAACTTAAGTAAATGAAATAGTCGGCTGAAATAGTTCAGGAATACATTTAAGCAACTTTTTTCGGTATCAGTGTAGTTTAGGTGCGCCACCATAGATCTGATGCTTATTCAGCACAACAAGTTCTACTGAATAAGCGACAGATCTATGGTGGCGCACCTAAACTACACTGATACCCTTTTTTCCGTCGACATAGTTACATTTTTCTTTGTAGCCGTAACAAATACCGAATTTGTCAGCTGTGAGAAAAAGCCTAGAGCTGTGTGGTTGTCCAGTATTGAGATTCAGCAATAATATGCAAACTACGATTGTACAGACTAAACAGTGCACCATGGCGTACACATGGTCGTATTTCGGAATATGTAGGTGGCTCTAAAAGAGCCAGTTGTTTTGATGATCAGATGAGATATAGATCAGAAGGTGGTGTCGTAAGTTACAGTGGATACTGAACACGGATTGATGCAATGATGTGATGGAAATTAATTGTGCCATTGTGTGGGTGTCTTGAATGCCATATTTGTCAAACTTCATCGCGCCTCTTCTTCGTCTGTCCGTTCGTTCATCAAACTCCATCTAAGAGACGAACGGACGGACAGACAGACACACATGTGCACCAACAACGTCCACCATGATCGCCACCATCACGCTGTGTTGACGTCGCTGTGATTTGTTGACCCGCTGCAAAAGACACGTCTCTTTGTCCGTCCATTCATCTGTCTCTTAGATGGAGTTTGACACTATATTCTCGTCAAGATAATCAGGCAGGTACTGGCGGTGAACAACAAAGAGACGTTTCAGTGTACCTTTGCAAGCATCCCAGTGGGATTCGATATAGAAGTTAAGCAGTTTTCGAAATTCATATCTGCACATTTTAAACGAATTTCACTATTAGTCCGCCAAGGTTCGTAAATATGGTGTCATCCACTGCGTGATTGCGTCGCTAGGCGACTGATTTAAATTAAAGTTTTTGTGTGGTAATGTTTGTTTTATAATTGCTATATGGTGCACTTCTGGAGTATCCAGAATTATTACTCACTTGTACAGCATTATTTGCAAAATAATATTTTAGTGCATTGTGTTTGCTTGTAGAAATATTACCCTCCTGACTTTGACCCAACAAAGATACCTAAAATCCGTCGACCAAAAAATTACCGGCCAGGTGTATTTTCAATTCGTATAATGGCTCCATTCAACATGAGGTGAGAAACTTTGTGTCTGGCCTTTGTAATTTTTCCTGTAGTAGCTTCTGTTTTAAAAACGTTTTCTATAGAAGACAGTATAAAATGATATTTCACATTTTTTACATTTCAGGAGTAATAAATTTCCTAGTTCTGTATGGAAAAATGCAAAATAAATGCTTGTTGATTGTTGTAACTATTTTGTGCTTTTCTTTCATTAGTCATAAAATGGTAGCAGGTAAAGCAATCGATCTTGTGTGTTGGTTTAGGTGCAATACTTGTGGCGAATATATCTACAAAGGCAAGAAGTTCAACAGTCGTAAGGAGACGGTGGAGAATGAAAATTATCTTGGTCTTCACATTTTTCGTTTCTACATCAAGTGTCCTCAATGCGTTGCTGAAATTGCTTTCAAGGTTAGCAGTGCTCGACATAAATAGTGAGACCATCGGGTGTTTGTTGACATGTCATAACTCGCATAACTTGGGAATTTCAGGTGAAAGCAAAGAATTGATGTTGATGGGGAAAGTCAGTATTATTGTTGTTCGTTAGGGAAATCATCACGTGACGTTTGACTCGCATGCTTTTTATGCATGTTTTAAGCCACAGGCGGTGTTAATTTAATAAATCCACACCTTATTGGTTCTTTTATTCATGTTGCTGAGTTTTACATCAGGGTGCTGGTTGGGGGACCAACGAACCACCTGAACAATTGCATCTAGGAAATAATTCCAAATGTAATGAGGGAGCGTTGGGAATTTTATTATGAGAATGAGTTGGAACCTGCTTTTCTGTTTTACAATGCAAATGTCAACCGATGCTGTTAAAAACTTGAGTTGAATGTTGTGCTGTGTATGTAGACAGATCCTGAGAACACAGACTACGAATTGGAAGCTGGTGCCACGAGGAATTTTGAAGCAACTCGTACTGCGGAAAAGATGGCTCTTCAGGAACAAAAGGAAAAGGAGGCTGAAGAAGCAAATAACCCAATGAAGGTGTGAAAACGAATCATTCATTTCTATTTGCGTGCAGTGAACACATTTAACTGTGTTTATCGTAATTGTAATATAAATGTGGTTTTCACCATTTAAGTGATACTGTTATACCAAACTTACTAAGTAGATGTGTTCAAAATGGCATATCTTGCAAAGTTTCTGATTTGGACAGGTGTTGCTATCAGTTGTCACTGATTACACTAAATAATAATTATAGTAGTATGGTAGTAGTAGTAATAGTAATAATAACAGCAAGGTGATGTATAGGGTGCTGTACAACAGAGGCAGTCACTACAAGATGCCTAACCACATTCACACGTGCTTCAGCCGAGATGTTGTTGGTTGTAATTTTGGCTGTTTTTTATCACTGCTATATAAATTGATATTTCGCATTTGTTTGTTGATGAAGGTATTGGAGAACCGAACGAAAGCATCCTGTCAGGAGATGCAGATGCTGGAAACGTTGGAAGATTTGCGCGAGTTGCGCCATCGGCAAGCCGGAGTGGACACCGAGAAAATGTTGCAGCAGAACAAAGATGAGGGTGAAAGGTTATTGAAACTACAAGAGGAAGAAGATGAAGCATTTGTTCAGTGAGTTGCTTAATGTTGTTAGTGTAACAACAAACTTGCACGTGCTGGCGCCCGAGAGTACTTCAGTGCTCGGGTGTTGTAGAAAGACCACGTTTCTTCCTTACCATGTGTTGTAAGAGGTGGCTGAATCAGGGTAGCTTGTTTTGGGCTGTGTATGTAGTTGTTTAGGTTATTGAGTTGTATCTAGTTACCTGTAGCTGTGTATTCTTTGTGTTTATTTTTGTATCAGTCAAACAATTGGCTGTCAAGAACACCTCTGAAATGACCTACACTGTGTTGGGAGGGTGTTAAACTCTACTCACTCACTGCCTCGGGGTAACTTTTGCGTCCAGTTGTGGATGGGCTCTATTTATTAGCATGTTTTTCCACCAGTGTTACTTTCTTATAGTTTTTGACTGTGGTCTGCGTTTTTCAAAAACTTTGTAATTTTGGTAGCGACTATCACCAAGTAATTTTCTGCAACGTTAGAGACATTATTTGATGGCATATTTTGATTTTTGTATCGAAATGTGCTAGACACTGTTTGAGAGTATGTATTTTGTTCATTGTTTTTTTCATATGCAAAACGTGAACTTTTTATTTTTATATCGCATGCCAAGAAAGGATCACGTCACATCTTTTGTCCTTCAGAATGAGAGCACATCTTGCCCAAGTGATCAGAACAATTGGACATTTGTAGTTTCAGTGCCTCTGGAGCCGACTAACACATGGCGCTTTATAAATTTCGTATTATTAATAATATTAGAATGTTGCATTTTACATGTGATTGCATCAATAAAACCTGTGTATATATTCTATTCAGTCTGTGTAAAGTGAGTGCAAACCAAAATAAAAAAAACTGCTATAGTTCACTTATTTTTAAATAGTAATGGTTCATAAGTTTTATAATTGAAAGCAAAACTACTTTCTTCTCCTAAATTGTACATTGTTGTTTTAAATACAAAAATGTGACTTTTAAAAATGGTTTTTCGAGCTGTTGCACGTTTTCACTCGAATGCTGATGCTAGGAATTTTGACAGCGAAAGATTCCATGCATTTTCTTTGTTATGTCTAGTGTCCTGTGATTGGAGCATAATGTAATGAATGCTGTATGTGGAATATATCTAATATGTGCTGATAGTGTTGCAAAAAATCTTTCTATTCACGATTTGGCCATCATTAACAGATTAGACGTATGCTTTTACGAATGTGTTAAACAAGTGCTATCATATTTGTTGATTTGCAGGTCATTATTTGGTAGCGATGGTAATGGAATTGTCGTCAAACGCCTGAACAGTGACGAGTCGTCATCTGACAGTGATAGCGAGTCTGTTGCCAGTAGTTCTGGACGTAGTAACAGCGATATTCCTGCTGCCAAAGTGGCACGGTTGTCCGACGGACAGAAACCAACCAACGTCTTGATTGAGGTGTGTTGTGTTGGAACTCCAATGTCATTCTTGTGTAACAAGTTTCTTCAGTAGCTTTGACGTGTTGGTGCCAGTGTGAACGCACCATTTTTATCTGCAGAATACTCCGTATGCTTTGTGGTCTGTCACTTGCATGTGCTACCAACACCATTGCTTCATACTTGTCAATTTCTTATATTCTTATTGTTCATTTAATTTGTGTGATTTTGTTTAATAGGCCTGTTTTTTGCCTTTTACTTTTTACATTATACTTTTATTGTATCATAATGGTATAGGGCGTTTTGTTTGGCCAAATGTCGAATAATGCACCACATTTCTTGTCAGAATACATGTAACATTAATAATGAACACAGTCGTACATTTGAAATAGACACAAGTTTTGTTGACAATACTGTATTCTTATTTCCTGATTTATATTTATTTATATTTCCTGATTTCACTCATGCACGTCTGATGAGCCTTTGCCATTTTTTGTCAGCTTAGCTTAGCTTTGCTTTGTAACACATACAGGTAAACTGTGTGGGAGAAAACGTCTTTCTATACTCCCGAGTATCTACAAGATTACTGGTCACAAGCTATTCGACACTAAAATGTATGACAATTTTTTAGACATTACATGTTATTTGTGCAGGAAGGGTCAAGCACAACTACTGCAGTATCGGGAACAAGCACCTCCAGTTCTGCGTTGTGGAGTCGTAGCGTTGGTACGATGAAGTTTCGGCTGTCGGGACTAGTGAGGCCAAAAGCCATGCCACAGTCTACGTTGTCGTCGTCGTCCAATGATTGCGCAGTGGCAGCATGTGGGGAAAATGTAGCACAGAGTAACAATGGGGACACCAAACTGGATGGTACGAGTAACAGTAACAGCGTAGTATCTCGTGTACTAGGGAGTTCAGAACAGAAAAGTACTGGCAGTAAAGCTGTGTCAGTGGGATTAGCTGGACTTGGAGCCTATTCGTCCAGCAGCAGCGGCAGCTCTGGCAGTGGCGATGACAGTAATTAGTAACCAACATAGAAATCTGCGAGGGGAAATGCGTTTACCTATTTTGTGCATTGCCATTTGAATACGGACCTTACCAAAATTCGACTGTGCGAGAGAAAATCAACCGATTCACTATGCAACCAATATAGCATGTCCGTTTTTGTTTGCCGACTCTGTCGATTACTTTTTCTGCCAGCTCTTACGTTGCTGAATATTTCCTTTTGAGTTCCCCACCCGTTCATAATTTTTTATAAGATATGCTTGCTCAACAAGGGGATCCAAACCCAGTTATGTATCATGTGGGAGTGGGCAATTTTGTCTTGCACAAATATATTGTATGATGACGGCTGTTTTGGCATTAATGAACTGTAGCATGTGATATACAGTTAGTTTTTATTTGCCATATATTACGTTAGTTCACGCGGAATTACACTTCACTAGTTCAGAACATTCTTGGGTGTATTGTTCATGATTTCCAAGTTATGTAGTTTCCTGCAGTTACACACAGAATATTTCAGCATAAACCAGACGTTTTAATTAGTTATTAGTTAGTAATTATTTATATTTAAGGTTATAAATGTTCTGCACTTGACAACTAAAAGATAAATTATTTTTGAAGGAACATTTCTAGATTGGTGTGGCACATATTGAGATTTACATCTAGCAAGCACCACAGTAGAAGCACGTCAGATAACAAATAAGCAACATAACTAGATATTTATTTCTACATTGTTAGCACATTTTATAATGAACAGTTAATTAAAATACAAAAATTCAGTAAAGAAAGTGCACAAACCATGAGAAACCACTACTATGTTCTGTACCAGTTGATCGCAGCTGTGTCGTCTAACTGACATTAAAGATAACTTGTGGACACTAGTTACAGCTGCTATAGGTGAAATAAGTAGCATACACTGAATTTCGTTTCATATTTGATTCGTATATTTACGACGGTGCTGCACATATGTTTTATGCTCTTAAGGTTGTTATATCAAACTGGAAACACTGCAGACAGCTAGCAGAAAGCGAATGTTCCAAAACAACGGGAATAATGCCTCCAATCACTGCTGACACGTTTGTTAATCAGTTACTGTAAGCAAAACTGCCAAGTAAACAGAAAGTCAATATAATAAAAAAGCAAATCATTAAAAATTGAAGTTTTACAGCACATCAACATCACTGAAGAGTGTCTGCATCTGTAGAGTAGAGACATACTGCTTCTCGAGTCTCGCCAAATTGTATCCACTATGTACTTAACATGTATCACATTTCATTACACCTTATAATGTTGCATCCTAATTTTCAGAAAAAAAACCATCAGCAACACATTACTGTCATCCGCTGTTTACGAAAATATACAGAAATTACAGTATCTGTAGAATATTTCTTACAGTACAAGGTATAGGCCTTAATTATAATAACCAACCGATCTCTTTGCAAAGCACATCACAGCAGAAGCTCAACATTACAAATACTATGTCAGTGCAACATATTTACAATGGACAATGACTCATTTTCTTTTTCATATGGAAAACATTAAAATAAATGTAGACACGCTAGTCAGCAGACCAGTAGCGTGCGGATGTACGTTAAAAGTACAATGAAAATGCAATTACACACAACCATTAACAACCTGTGGCTTTCTTAGGTTAAGCTTTCAAAAGTCTGCAGAAGTTGGTAGGCCACATGCCATTCCCGTCAGCTGAAGGCACATGATAATGTCATCATTGCAGAAAAAAAAATTAACAAGCATTAAAATCTAGTGTCACAATTCGTGTTAAAAACATCGCCAGAAAACCTTGAATACATCATGCTGGTAAATAACAAAAGTTACTGCATTCAAGTTGCTAAGCCGGCTGTGAATGAAACTGGATACAGTATAGCCCAAATTACACTTCGCTCGTCACGTCTTGACACGATACGTTCTACGTGTCGAGCGCGTCGAGACGAGCGTGTCAAGCCATGCTGTTCGACAAGCTCGACATGGCCAAAAGGCATGGGCTCAACACGTCGAATGTGTCATGTCGAGACGTGACGAGCCAAGTGGAATTTGGGATTACAACAGTAAACTGCTCTGAGAGATGTTAATAGTGACTGATAACGTTCACAGAACCACCCACATTAATGATAACATTCTGGCGTGCACAGTGTGACAGTATGTTGTGACACACATAGTAGTAACGGTACATATCGGTCCTCTGTCACCAAATTTTAAATGCAGAGCAGGCTTTTTCAAATATCCACAAAGTTATCTGGATATGCGCACTACATACACCACGTTCCACTGCCAAATTTACTGAGACCCGTGCACACATTGTTCTAAAATTATCACTACACCAGTTTTTATGAAATCGCGGCAGACTGGGCAGAGACTGGTTGGGAACGACCATTTGTTGACCTGAAACTGATTGCATCACCCCAAAGTAACATTTTTGACTGCAAACACTGTGCAAACATTACGCCTTGGTAACTAAATGGTGCTTATCATCGAGCACGATTTCCGTTTATGATTTTGCCGAATGAAGTCAGGACAGAATAATGCTTCGTCAATTTGCTGTATATAGCTCAATTTTCTGTAACTTCGTGAAAATCGGTGTTCTAACAATACTAATAATTTCAGACCGATATGCTGTAGTGCCTCGGTAATTTATATATGCAAAAGTGTATTCAGGAACACTGTTATACCACTGACACATCAAATGCGCCTGCGAAATGACGTAAACTGTGTTGTTAAAGTCAAATTCACTCGCTCACTCACTTAGCATGGCTAAACAAATATCAGCCGGTGTACAGTCCCGCACACATGCACAATATGTGCACTTCGTCTTCGGCATGCTTACGCACTGCTACCCTCAAAATTCACATACAGAACGCATTACCGATCTTGCCTCTTGGCTCCAAAAATTCTGCAGTGTATTCAAGATTTTATGGTCCGATAGGTAAAAATTTTTCTGCATAGCATTAAAACGGTCACCAGCTGGCTAAAACGGTTCTGAAATTCACATCAAAATTTCGAACTCATCTTCGGAGTCCATAATTCGCTGTTCGTCCAGCATTGTGAAATCTATGCACACAAGTACGCACACACACACACACACACCTCTATATTACTGGCATCAAGCTGATGTACACACTGTTTGTTTGGAAAACCTCATCAACTGCTGACAATAGTGAGCGAAGGTTTTCACAGAAATGCAACTACACATATGAAATTCTGGTTCTCGTAGTCTGTTGGTGTCCACTGCTGTTCTCATATTTGCTAACCATAGTCTTGATGTGCCGGAAAGAGTTCAGTACAAACTCAGCGTCTTAATATACAGTTGCTTGCACGGCCTATCACGGCAGTACCTCGCAGATCCAACGTCTCAGCACGGCAGCATCTTCGATCCGGGAACCATTTTTCAACAGGCGGGTCAAGGTCAAAAATCAAGTTTTAACATGCAACATGATAACGTTGAATTTTATAAGCGCCATAAGCAATTTCTGACCTCAGCTCCCAAAATTTCAGCTGACCCCCCCCCCTGACCCGGCCTTCCCAAGCCCCTGTAGATACTGTAGATGGACATCAGCTTTATATCCTCCAAGGGGCTTGCTGCCCCACAAGCCATGACACTCCAAATTGCAGATGGGAAAACAAGAGATGAACTAAGCAGAATAGTCTATGCCAATGTCAAAGCGTAAATATATATAGCGCATCATCTGTGAAACCCCACTCCACCAATCTGCTTGGTGCTCAAGTACTGTGCGAACAGAAATATTTGTAGCAAGTGGCGGAAAGTTGCTTCGGTAGCATTCAGGTTGTGGACAGGATCAAGTGGCCTGTTCCATGCTGATGGATCGGCAAAGGGACAGCGAGGTACTGAGGCACCCGACCATTCAGACATTGGTGCACCATTAGCTTAGACGTCACTCATTCGCTGACATCATGCCAGTTATCAACTATTTCTGTTGATGTCTAACCAAAATGCAAGGCAGTTTGAACTTGCCAGCGATGCCTGACGCAGCGGCTGCAGTCGGCATGTACGGCTGAACGGGCGGAAAGTGCGCCGGCCGCTTGCGATGAACCTCGATAAGTGGAAGTGACCGCGAGTCACCGACGACAATTCTGCTCAGTCGCTGACATAGATCGTCAAACTCGGCTCGGCTGTGGCAGTAGAAGCCCTGCACAGTTTTCGTTCACCACTGCATCAAGTGAACAGTGGCTCAACATTGCACTACATTACAAAAATTCATTGTGCCTAGCTAACAGATAAGTAGAACGACCATGCACTATAACGTCAGCTGGTAAGTGTGAAAAAGATAAAACGATAGATTAAAAAAACGGCATTTACGCAGCAGTTGCGGCGCCAGCTTTTTTGAGTGGGGAGGCCAAAGGAGGGCCAAGACATTTTTAGGGGGGCAAGTCTATATGGTTGCCAATAACGCACTTCCACAATACGGGACACATACTCCATGATTCTAAGTTCCCCTCCTTTTCCCTTGATCTCTCTTTTCTCTTTGCTTCTTATGGTTCCTTTCCTTTCCATATCTCATTCCCATCTCC
>Ga0056115_1000943_pt1 | contig 13160 bp, 9 predicted proteins | sample WorMetOlspDAHAB1_FD_77007 | JGI IMG/M metagenome (GOLD analysis project Ga0056115, IMG submission 77007) | Marine gutless worms symbiont microbial communities from Max Planck institute for Marine Microbiology, Germany - Olavius sp. DAHAB.1 ...
CCGTTAAATTACGTTGCAAGTTTGTGACTTATTGCCGCAGTGCACTACACAGAAATCCACGTATAAATGGCGGCAGCACAGATCTGTGGTCCTGGTGACCCTTATACTGAGGTACCAACATTATTTCATCCTTAAATAGTCGGTGAGCAGTAACAGTATCCACTGATGATGTTGATGATGTACCAAATGTGGATTACGGTACCAGTGTTGCCTGTCCATATACATGGTCACTGAAGATCGTGTGTTTTATGTACGTCGTAGGTACTTGCTCGTTCTGCAAGTGCGATTGGACATCTTGATGGGAAGGTGAGTAGTGATTTCAAGGTGTATTTTAAAACAGTAAAATTCTGTTAAGAGTGCACATATAAAGGACGTTTGTTCAACAGTAACAGTCATTGTAATAATATTGTCAGTAACACAATGATTTACGCGATCTGTTTGCTGTCTATAGAGTTCCTGTCTCACTAGACTTTGACACAATATATAAAGTCACTACTTACTTAACTTACTTACGTACTTACTTACTTACATCTTTATAGCACTAGTCTGTTCATTTAACTGCACAGGTGGCACTTAGCAGCAACCCATTAAAAATCCGTGCTTGTTTCTTGAATTTTTATTTTTATTGTAATTGATTTTTGAAGCTGTTAATGCTCGATAAGTCTGCCGAGTGCTGATCAAACTGCTTCCAATACTTTATAACTATCCTCGAAAAAAACATTTCGTCACATCTCTGTTACTCCTTAGCTTAGCTAATAAACTTATCTATTATTCGTGCAGTGACGGTAACCATATCGCAACCGGAGACCAAGGTTTTTGCGAGAACCCCAGAGAACCTAAACCGAGGTTTTTCGATCCAAGTGAATCGCATTCTTTGTCATTGATGTGCTTGTGATTAATATCTGCGACCGTAAATAGCGGAACTGACTGTGATCCGCAGTTTTTATTAAAAAACCTACAGCAAACCCAAAAATGGCAACCGTAGCAGCACCCTTTATTAGTCAAGTATCTGATGCATTAAAGATGCATTTGTTTGTTGTTTCGTGTAACGACAGACTGCCCGCATCTTTTGTGACCCAAGCGCTTCTCGGGTCGTACGCCGTCCAGTCCGACATCGGCGACTATGATGTCGATGAGCATGGAGGAAACATCGACTACATCCGAGACATTCAGTTTGCTCAGGATCAGACGGACGAACTCCTTGAGAAGATTGCGCGGCTTCATGCAAATCACCGGTTGGTATATACTTTTCCCTTTCCTTCTTTCTAACATATGCATTCATTTCGGAGACATAGCCTTCAGTGCAGCTGGACCTCGTGTCTGGAACTATCTGCCGACGGACCTCAGATAGACGGACTTGTCATAGAGCCGTTTCAGACAGTAGCTGAAGACATTTTTTGGTTAACAGAACCATCGTGCAGTGTGAATCCGCTTCTTGAATTGCACTTTAGAAATCCTCAGTCACTAACTTCAACTCAGCCTTCTATTCGTCGTGAGATGGGTAATGTTGTGGCAAGTTAAGCAGAGAAGTTAACATCATCATTAGTCATCATCAACTCATCAAGCATCATGTAGCCTCTATTTGGTGTCAAAGGTGCTAAGAACAAACGAGTTTATTTTTGCCTCTTGACAGCAACTGGAATCAATCAATCTATCAATACTATTTTCTTGTGCGCCCAAAAGTTGACTGCAGAGAGCTGGCCAACTTAGTCTGCCACACGTAGGAATAACTGAAACAGAAAGAAATAGAACTAAAGCATTAACCCGATGAGCAAATAAATCCAGTAAATGGTCTGAAGCCATGAGATCAGTCCGACCGACAGAAACAGACTAATGTGGAGAATAAAATTTCTGAAAAGGCAGGCTTTGAGCTAGTGAAAAAGTGATGGAAGGTGATATATACTGATGGCAGTGTATAGCAAGTTAGACCGGCTTGTTCAAATGAAGGTCGCTGAGAGGGGGATGAGTAATTCTGACGAGGAATTTTGGGTAATGTAGGAAGCTGGTTCCAAAGATGAGGTGAAGCATCTAATGTTTCTGTTTATAGTGTTGATGGGATATCTCGCAGACTTGTGATTAAATCTGGATGTTTTAGACGTTATTTAAAGACAAATGTTTTTTATCGCTTGTTATTAAATTGGTTCCCACTCCTGCAACACTGTAGTGTGCGGGGACTAGGACCTTGTGACCTCTGCACTCAATAAGTGTTATTAATTGTATATATGTTAGTGCATTGAGTTGTCGCAGCTGGTTTGGCTTATTGGTAAACGGCATTTGTCACATCAACATAGTTAAGCTACATCGAGCCAGGTTAGTACTGGGATTGGTGACCACATTTGAGCGTGTACTATCGCAGTATTTCCCAGGCCATTCAGCCTGGCCATCCCTCCGTAGGTAGGTGCATGAGTAGTGGTGATGCTTGCAACCACCAGTGGGAAGAAATGACGAGTTCTACGTAGCAGTGGCCCCTGTTACTATGACTGTTGGCATACTGGCTGATTGTATTGTGTTGTTTTTATAGGGTCTAACCCTCGCCAGTTCAAAGGTCAAAGGGGATGAACTCAATTGTGATGGACCTAACGGGCTAAGTCTTTGTTATGTTGTCAGTTATTATTATCAGTAATAATGATGATGGTGATGCATGTGCTTTGTAGTGGACTGTCACCTCCTGAGGCTGAAGAGCAATACCTCAACAGTGCTAAGCAGCTTGCATTCTACGGTGTCGACCTACACTATGCCAACGTGTGTATCCACTGCCATTTTGCGCATTGTACACTCCGAAGAATGTGTTTGGCATTAGAAACTGACGCAGAAAAACCCAGCACAGCAGTAGTTGATTTGGTACAGCGTCATCATCATAGTAATCAACACCATAAATTTTTAATTTTTGTTTACTTTTCATCTTGCATTTTGCACTTCCGCTTTTGGTAAGTGATTAGTTTATCTTTTCTGGGTGCCATTTCACTTCTAAAATCAGGCTAAAAACCAACAGTTTGTTGTGGTAAAGCATGCGAATTGTGGGCAAATGAGTTAGCACAAACAAATGTCTTGGTGCTTGCAAAGTGACTGTTATTTTGGATATAATGATTGTTTATTTTACTTACTTATAAGCAGAACTTAGACTGTACAAAGGTTGGTCGAGCACCAGCTGCGCTGAATTTCACTGATGACACAGGTAGAGCCACGCACCAGCCATGGGCACCAAAGACGGTGACATATTGTTTATTTTACTTACTTATAAGCAGAACTTAGACTGGACAAAGGTTGGTCGAGCACCAGCTGCGCTGAATTTCACTGATGACACAGGTAGAGCCACGCACCAGCCATGGGCACCAAAGACGGTGACATATTGTTTACATACGATACGAAAACTATTATATATTCTGATTGTGTGTTCAAATTATACAGCTAATTGCATTTATTTGCAACAGTGTTTACTAGTTTGTTAAAATGTTATAGTCGTCGATTCGTTTCTGAACAAAATCTGGCACGAGACTCCGACAGTACTCAATGCATGTCTTCGGCGATTTTCAGTTAGAAACAGCAGCCGAGACAACAACGCATTTTAAACACAAAAAAGCTGCTGAAACAACAGCATCATGGTTGATTGGATGTTTTTTATGGCCCAGTCTGAACAACAACGTCCGCCCGACATTTTGAAGCCCATGATCTTACAAGCTGTAACCAGTTGGTGGCTCAACTTGTGTCATTAATGAAAGTCAGTGCAGCTGGTGCTCGACCAATTGTGGGCTGTACGTGTCTGTGATACACAACGCCGCTGCAGTAGCAGAGTGTGGCTCATGGCACTATATATATACCTTTTATATATGCTATATATATGCCTTTACATTTTCCCTGTAGAACTATGGATACAGTTGGTTTGTGTTGTTAGTTGTTGGGAGGGGAGAGAGGTGTGACCGATTTCTCAACAAGCACGAGCTGAGGTCTTAAATAGACCCAATGCTTAACCCGTAACCACACAATGATATGGGCTTGTACCTATTCGTGCACGAGGCCGAGATGTACATGTGTTTGTACGAGTCAGGAAGTAAATGTCAATATGTATAGCGCGATTCCATGACACAGTGACACCTAATGCGCTCATGTCGCGAATTTCCGGCAAAAAGATACGTTTTCAAGTGTCGCTTGAAATGTCCTGACTTGATGTCCAAATCACGCAACGAATTGCGTAGTGTGTGGTGAGCAGTCCTTGTCCAGTTTATTTTATTTTGCCAGCCACACTGCACCTCCTATCCTCGTCACTTGGCCGTGTACTCTGTGTAGGTACGAAGCATTCAGGCAGTAGATGGAGAGGTGAGCATTGGAGTGTCGGTTGATGGTCTTGCCGTCTTCAAGAACTATCTGGGCATCTACCGTTGGTCGTGGCTGAAAATTATCCAGTTCTCGTACAACCGTAATGGCTTTGCTGTCAAGGTCCGACCGAAGGTGAGACATAGATTAAATTGATGGCTGTGTTGTTTCACAGCTGACAATAGACGGATTTCCTAACTTATTCGTATATGCGAAAGCACAGATATTGATGTTAAGTATATCCTTCTATTTATCGCACGTAAAATATTCCATGTTGAGTTCATTTGGCAGAATATGTTGAAACTGGTATGCTAATGGTAACTTAAACATTTTTTTTGGCATATAAGTGCCTCTCATGTCTTAAGTTTTAATATTAAATATAATAACAAAACAATGACAACAATATCAGATATCAACACTAAGCAATATATTACGCACAATAAATACAAGGTATATTGTCCAGGTTAATGTATGTACTTGGTTTTTGTTCCACTATGTCGTTTTTGGTTTTTCTTGCGGCGTCTGTGGCGTAATGAAGAATGAATTAGTTTGATGAATTACTTAATTTTCCACCAACTTTTCTGTCATGTCCATTTCCGTGGAAACAATAGCTTAGCTATAGTGGCTGTTTCAACATGTTGGTAGCGGCATTTGTCACATCAGCGAAGTTAAGCTACGTCAGATTGGTGACGACCTTTGGCAGGTCTACGATCCCAGTATTTATCTTGCCACTCAGTCTGGCAAGCCCTCTGTGGGTAGGTGCAATGAGTACCAGAGTTGGTTGTATCCACCACTGGGGAAGAAACGACGAGTTCTGCGTGGCAGTAGTCCCTGCGACCAAGGCTGCTTGCATACTGGCTGAAGTCGTTTAAGGCTCTGGCCGGCATTGGGTTGTACGCTAACTTAATTGGTTCTAACCCTCACTGGCTTAAAGCACCGTAAAGGGGATGAGCTCCCTTGCTATGGACTTGACTGTCTGTGCATAACTTTTCGTCTTCTTCTTAGTGGCTTAGCTGTATACATGCAATGCATGCGTGTGTGACAGACTCAGTTCGAGGAGGCTCTCACATACAAGTACAGCATGAGTTACATGATGGCAAAGAGACTGTGGCAGACAGCGGTTGAACATCATGCTTTTTTCAGGTGTGACTCACCGAATTTAGGAAATAACGGCCACGGGAAAAACGGCCACGGTAAAAAACGGCCACGGTAAAAAGGTCCACTAGGAAAATTGGTCCACCAGATTGTTACTGATGTGGAAAAAACGTCCATCTAACATAGGACAAAAGTCCATGTCTTATACAGTGTGAGCTTTATTGTGTAGCTGTTGCTTCTCGAATGGCATGAGGGTGGTTGGTATTATGTCCTGATACACCAGTTTTTTCAGCTAGTGTCTGGCTTGAAAGCCTGTGCAACATGGACTTATGTTAATTTATTACTTGTTTTGAAACCTTTAATGGGTGTAACTCTTTCTAGCCGTGCTGTATTGTTGAAGCCGTTAACCCTGTCAATCTAGCGTCTTATATATATAACTAGCTATATATCTGTAGTAGTTATGTCCATTAAGTGAGTTGTGTGGTGTACACAAAAATGAAAGTTATAGTCTAGGACTAAATCCGGACTGTGGCCTACAACTACGCCAACAACCAGTTTACGATAGCATACTCAGGTTGTAATCTGCAGTCTTGACAGTGGACTGGGTGATGATGTGTCTGTTAATTCAGACTTACAAAGCCGTTGGACGCAGAACGAGCCAAATTCCCGAAGATCGGCGAGAAGTTTCGCTACGTCGGCAAAACTCAGGCGCAGACCGCTCAAGCCCCGACCTCCGAAGTTAAACCTCAGATGTTCCGACGTGAACTGTTCTCAAAATTCCGAGCTGCTGCCCCCACTGGCACCGTCGATACCGCCGGTAGTATGCATGCATTGCACTGTGGACACATTGACAATCTGCTCAGCTGTTGTTTTGCTAACCAATTAATGGGCACTGGTAAATTTCTATATTTATGGCACAGTATGTATTAAAAATTGTTATTACTTTCTTTTCTTAATTTTTTTGAGAGCAGATTTTTATGAGATTGATCTTTTGTATCTCGACAGACCATATTGTCTTTCATTGCTCTGATACTGTTGGTTGGGCTATGTAACCTGTACAAATTGTCCCCGAATGACCTGTTATGTGTCACCGGGGTGGGACATTAAACCACACTCACTGATGACCCAGTTTGCCATTCGTCTTTTCAATAACTGAGTATGAGAACTATTGTTAAAGTTGTTGTCTATTTGTAACAGTAGTTTAATAGTACCCTCTTTGTTTTTAGTTTTTCCATTTTGTCGCGCTTATGTTATTATATTGTTTTATAAATTTATTTGAATGCTGATTATGCTGCTTTCATAGTGCCATCATTCAATGCTATGTGTCATAGTGTCATAGGTTCCTTAAGTGTTGTAGAATAAGCCCAGCATCTAGTTTCCTGACCGAGCGTTTTAAGAGGCGACTGAATCGTGGTTGGCTTTTTTTGTTCTGTTGACGTTAAGTTTTTTAGGCATATCGAGTAGTACAACACAGTCTTCAAAGTGACCCACACTATGATGGGTGAACACTGTGATGGGCGGGTACAGCACAATGACAACGGAAAGTATCATAAATACATGTGCATAGCCACTTACCAAACACTGGACACTAAGTCTAACCCTAGCTCTACTACTTAACGGCACTCAGTAGTGGACATTCAACTAAATGTAGTCGCATGTCGTTCGTATCCAGAGAAATCCGCACTAGACACTGTTATTGCACCGTTTTCATCACATTCCACTGAACCTAGAAAATCCGTCTTTATTTCAGCAGTTGTCAATAGCCCACCAAGGGGGGAAATGTGGTCGCCTTCCTCAATACCTTTGACTATAGTCACATGTGCTGCGTATCCAGAGAAATCTACACGAGACAATGCTATCGCACCGTTGTTACCACTTTCCGTTATCATTGTACCTTGGCCGCAATTGTGTGTGGCTGCAGGTGCAGGCTATAGCACAGACCGTGCGGAGAACTTTTACGTCGATGACCAGCGAAGTGCCAGCAACACTCTGACGCTGTCCGACCGTCGGAAGCAGCAGCAGGAGTCGCCGCGTGTGGGACATGACGCATCTGCCCAGGACCACAGCAGAACTTCCAATGTCCCAGTCGCACAGTTTGACGACGATGTGAGTGCCTATTATCATCATAATTTTTTCGGCCACTAGCACAAAGCCGCAGGCTTTAAACATTGTACTAAGCAAGGTATGACTGCATCAGTGTCTAATTGGAGTCAAAAGTGTTGAGGAAGGCGACCGCATTTCCCCTTTGGAGACAACTGCTGAAACAGAAAGGTGGATTCTCTAGGTTCTCCAGTGATTATTGTAGTTCGTCTGCTGATTTCCTGTTATTAATTATTATTATTATTGTTATTTTTTCACCCACTAGCACAAAAGTTTCAAGCTTTAGACATTGTAGAAAGCAAGGTATGACTGCAACGGCATTTCATCATTGACAACTGCTGAAACAGAAAGATGGATTCTCTAGGTTCATTATCACCGTTATCTTCATTGTCAGCGTGGCATATACACCAGTGACTATGACGATATGAACATAAGCGCTTCAGAATCATGGTAGCAAAAGTGAAATCTAATAAAACATTAAAAAATAAAACTAAAATAAAACAAAATATTTTTGCATGTTTAATGTTTGTAATGTGATTCGTTTGTTTTTGTACGCTTCCCTTATTTCCTCAGCTCCTCCCCGACATCCTTGGCACTGTCCCCTCGTTCCCCCTCACGGGGCCTGCACGCTCTCCACCCATTGGTGGCTCAGATTTGTACATTTTTTGCATTTCTGTTGCCATTCTCCCCCCCCCTCCCCCGAAATAAATTATTGGTGCTCAGCGACACGAGGCGCACATCTGTTCCATTGTTTCTCGTTGGGGCCTAATATCAAATGATGTTGAAATTAGCAAATACTCCGATTTCTCAGCTGCCATTGGTCCTTGTTGACTCTGAGAGCTGTTATGCCATAATTGCCATTTCTTCCCTGGTGTAACTAGATTTGTGCGAATGCTGTACCTGTGTTTACCTGTGTTGTTGTTTATATATAGACTTTCTGTGATTTCATGTTGCATTGTAGCTCTTGTAATGAGTGCGTGCTTAATAAGCTTACCTTCTTAATATTTGTGTCAGTTTCATTCTGTCCTGTTGATTGCAGGAGAGTCAAGTAGCCCTTTTGTCCGAGTCGGCGGTCAGCTACAACAAAGCTCCATATACTGACCAGCACAATGTGTCCACCACAATGGTCAGTCTGCCACAGTAGCACGGCGGCTAATTGTTACTGAACTGTTTAATAGTAATTGTAATAGTAATCCGTGTTAATAACATTGTGTTAGCACAGGTTTAGGTGATCGTTTAACGACACTGATAATATATTGTGAACGTCAGGTTTCAGTTTTTGTGAAGAAGGAATCGTGCTGTCGGGTGGAGGGGGTGGAGGGTGGGAGAGAGTGTGTGACCGCGATCCTTTGGCCATCACAAGTCGAGGCGTTCGTGAAGGCCAGATGCTCAATAGAAAGAGTGTCGATATGTGTGTGTGTGTGTTCATTTAGGACGACAAGACTGTTCACACGGTGACCACTACTACGACCAAACAGACAACCGTCAACATTGTCATGACCAACAAATCACATGTAAAAAACTGTTTTTTAATTACTTGCTAGTCTTTGACACTGTTCTCATGCTATCACAGTTAGTTAGTTAGTATTAGAATAGTTGTTAACGTGACATAAATCCACCGATCACGGAACAAAAATGTTGAGTCACAGTGACGCAGAGACAGATTCAGTAAGATTGCTGGTATGAACGCGCGAATAGTTCTGTCTTGAGTCGACTTCTGAACTGGAACACTGATGTGGAAGAACGGACAGAACGAGGCAGAGCATTCCACGTGGATGCTGCTGCTGACTGGAAAGACCATTCACCAATGGTGGAGCGATTTGTCTGTGGCACCATCAGGTCTGTAGATGATGCAGAGCGAAGTCGCTGGTGAGTATGTACGTCGGAAATGCACTGCAGCAGATATGTCAGGTACTTTGTCGGTGAACCATGAAGGTACTGGTATGTAAGTACCGTAAGCCAGAATGTAATTCGTTCAGCGACTTATAACCAGTTGGTCCTTAGTTTGACACTGAGTTTGGTTGAGGCCAAATTTCTGGTTGCCAGTCATTCATCCATTGGACAGTCATCGAGTACATGTTAGCAGTCAGTATTATTTGGTTTTATGTCAGACACTAAAGAGTTACAGAGAACATCTGAACAGGAGCCAGTGCTGACAATGCCATTGAGTGTAGAAAGTGTACAAAGCCTTGGCCGCAATACGCACGCTCACTCACGTTGGGGTGTCTTGTCCCATCTTTGTCAGGAATGCCCTATTTTGGGTGTGTATCTCACATCTTGGTACACAGCCTCCCAGAATGAAAAAAGTTGCTATACCTGATAAAGTTTTGCAGTTTTCTTTAATTTTAATTTATATCAGTATAGCAGTCAAGCAGTTGGGACAGAGTACTACGAACGAAAGCAGTAAAAACGGTTCAACAACATTTTGTCATATACGTAGGACATGTAAGTAAGAACACTTATATAGCACACTACAAACAAAAAGTCACTAGGTGCTGGAGTCTCAGTCAACCAGACAAATATGTCTTTAACGCCAGGCGCAACTGTTGAAGGGTAAGGTCGAACTGTCGTAGGTTGGACGGAAGGCTGTTCCACAGCCGTGGTCCAGCAACTGGTGGAGTGTTCACTGTTGCCTGCTGTTTAGTAGTAGGGTTAAGGTTAGGGTTGGGATTGGATTGGATTGGATTTAGTGTCTGGTTGGTTAAGGGTTATGCACACGTATATGCGTCACTTTCCGTTGTCATTGTCACTCTCCCAACGATAGGCTGTCAAGACCGCCTCCTCCAAACTGACGACAACTTTGTCTGGTGTGGCATAGTCGAATACTCGTGTCTTGTGTGGTTGAGGATGGAGACGAAGACGAGAGTGATGAGCTTCCTCCATACTCCGATGATGACCACATGGCTCTGCTGCGCCGCAAGGGGGACCGCGACCGTGGTGACACTTCGGGGACAACGTGGAGCCCTGCTTCGACTGGTCAGACGAGACAGTCCAAGACCACGTCGCGCAGCTACTTTGACTCCGAAGGGAACGTTATCACAGAGGTCGGTCAACTCTTCGATCAATTTTAATTATTATTACTATTGATGTATTTTTGCTGCGATTTAAGTTACACTATATTGCAAAATGAAGTGCTGCAAGAAAGTTTGTAAGTTAAGGTAAAATTTAGTCACAAGACTTGTGATGGTGCTCTTATAGGAAACTAGACACTTTCAAGATGCACGTTTTAACGGTTTTTTGTTATTAATGTACACTGATTCCACTAGAATTTTAAGTACAGTTTTATTGTTTTAGTTTAGAGACTGTTTTTAATGCATTGCCTTTGTCGTGATCCTGCATAATAGGCACTTTGCAAATTATTTTGATGATAATGATGATGATGGTTGTAGTTATTACGAATTTATATAGGTTGTGATGCATGATGCACACTACCTGTTGACTAATAAAGGTTAACGGTTGAAGCCCATCACTAATATAGCGCCACAAACTGCAGCTGCAGCGGCGCTTTGCGTCACAGACAAAGCACGCATGCAGCCTATACTATATAGGCCGTATGTAGGCTAAGCCTCGCACACACGGGACGGTCAAACAACCACACTCAGCCCAGGTCTGCCGTTTAATTGTCTCTAGTCCTTTAATCTGTATAATTACATGAATTACTACTCATTTACTGACCCAGAAGGGATGGAAGGCTAAGTTGGCCTAGTTGGTTGACGTATAGCGGAAATTTTACCCTCATGTCACATGTCAACCGTAGATCAGGGAAAGTCCACCAGCCAATGCTAATATCTGCTGTCTCAGTTTATAGACTCAGATTTTGGTGTTCTTTTCAATATAATTCCTATCGTTTCCTAAATGACCTATTATGTGTCGGGTGGTTCGTTGAAACCTTCTCTCTCACTACTCAGTACAATCGCCACATTGCCATCTGTTCCAGCGTAGCCTGTCTCCGCCTGATCTCACGGACTCGGGACTTGGCTGTCGGAGTTCTGTGTCCCTCATTTTCTTATGTTTAACTTCCTGTTCGTTGTTCTGATTCTAGTTATTGGTCACGTGTGGCAGGCAATAAGTTGTTCAGTTGTTCGGCTGAGTTTTCGGTGAAGCGTATCCGATTGCTCAGTTTGCTTGAGTTTTTCCAGTCGCACAATAATTTAAATAAAGTTAAAAGGTAAAAGTTATAACACTTATATAGCGCCACAAGCGGCAACTGCAGCTGCAGTAGCGCTGTATCTGTACATCATAGGCTAGGGCGGATGTGGCTAAGCCCACAGACACGGGCTGGCCTCACAGCTAAACAACCACACGCACAGTCCCAGTCTGCCGTTTAATGGTCTCCACCTCCGTAATGCATGTAATTTACATGGATTACTACTCATTTACCGACCCCGAAGAGTTGGAAGGCTGAGTTGGCCTGGTTGGTTGGCCCATAGCGGACACCTTACCCACGAAGTGGTCACATGTCAACCATTGATCAGGCGTAGATCAGAGAAAGTTTGCCAGTTAAAGACCGACGTTCTAACCACTGAGCCACGCCAACCACCAGTAAATAAATTGTAAATAGTAAGTAGTCTAACTAATTGCGGCCACTGCAAGGTCCACTAAAGTGCTGACGACACATGGATCGCGAAAACTGAGAAAATATATCAGCGCCGGAACGAGTCGACGGATGATGGTGAGACAACGTTGTGAGGCAGTGTCTCTGGTTGGTTTTTTGCCGTTGCATTTCCGTATTTATTTCGAAATTCATTTCCGGTTGTAATATTTGCATGAGAACGTTTTCTCCGTGCTTGTGGACAGTACACACTGGAGAGCGACGAAGGTGTCGTGGAGAGACGAGTTGAGACGAAAACAGTTGTGCAGGAGCCGCACGACGAAACTGACTACGACAAGGTCTCTGCATCTTAATGTCTTCGTCTGTTTTTTGCCATTGTTTTGCTTAGTTTGGCTCTGTCTTCCAAGTGCCTCTGTAAAATTTTGTATGTATGGCACATTATTTATTTATCTATTATTAATTTGTTATGCTAACATAGGTCATAGAGTCGCTACCTTCATACAGCATATAAACACAGATGAACAACAGACGATATACATCGTTGCAGTATCGCAACATTGCACATAAGTGACTCGACTACTATCAACACCCAGAACGTTTACAGTGGCATTTATGTCAGAGCACCATAGAATGGCACATCCACCATAGGGTCTACCAGACAAGACTTCATTGTTGCCGAAACCTGACACGCCAGTGAACAAAAAGTTATCGTTAATGTTGCCAAGTAGGGGTATCTGACTGTCAGAGAGCCAGTGCTCCTGCAAAAACAACTTTTTAAAATTTTTATTACGTTTTTTTGCCTTTTTTTTCAGAGTCAGTTTTCATGACATTGATCCAACCATTTCAGTGCCCCTGACATTGTTTCTGGGCTATGTACCCTGTAAAAAATTGTTCCCAAAATGACCAAGTTTGTATCATCAGGTGGGATGTTAAACCTCACTCACTGACTTACTGTATTACCAAACCTACTGTTTCCACCAATTATTAAATGGAGTTGCTGAATGAGTTGTGAACTGTGGAGTTTGACTGTGATAGTTATGCACGTGTGTGTGTGTGTGTGTGTGTGTGTGTGTGTGTGTGTGTGTGTGTGTGTGTGTGAGGC
>Ga0056115_1000944_pt1 | contig 13157 bp, 13 predicted proteins | sample WorMetOlspDAHAB1_FD_77007 | JGI IMG/M metagenome (GOLD analysis project Ga0056115, IMG submission 77007) | Marine gutless worms symbiont microbial communities from Max Planck institute for Marine Microbiology, Germany - Olavius sp. DAHAB.1 ...
AGGTATGATTATGAAAGGCATGGGAAATATGATGAAGCAAGCTCAGAAGCTTCAATCTCAGATGATGAAACTGCAGGAAGAGCTGGCCGATAAGACCGTCGAATCGAGTTCCGGCGGGGGAATGGTAACGGTCGTTGCCAACGGCCGCCAGCAGATTGTATCGATTCAAATTGAAAATGAAGTCGTAGACCCGGATGATGTTGAAATGCTCCAAGATCTGATTTTGGCTGCCGTCAACGATTCCCTGGCAAAAGCCCAGGAGATGGTCAGTTCCGAAATGGGCAAACTGACCGGTGGGCTGAATATACCGGGGTTGAGTTAGGACGGATTGATCGATTGCGGATTTTAGATTTCGGATTGCGGATTGAAAGGAATGAAACGGCAAGCTGCGGGATTAAATCGCAGAGGGCAGAGGGCATGGAGCATGACGAAAAAACCAAGCGCAGGGTGCGAGTTGTTCCGACTTCCGAATTCAACTAGTCCGTGATCTGGTATACTGCTACGGATAACAAATCCATCAACAATAGTTAAGGTCTGATATAAGTCATGAGTTATTATCCTGCTTCGATTCAAAATTTAATAAAAAATATCGCCAAATTACCCGGCATTGGAGAGAAAACGGCTGAACGTCTGGCTTTGCACCTTCTTCGCGGATCACGTCAGGATGCCGAGCGGCTGGCCAATAGTATTTTGGATATTAAAGACAAGGTAAGATTTTGCAGCCGGTGTTTTGCTTTAAGTGACGGTGATCTGTGTCGGTTATGCGGTGATCCGGATCGGGATCCCGCTTATTTATGTGTCGTTGAGCAACCGGCGGACATGGTTGCTGTCGAAAAATCAGGTGCGTTTCGCGGTTTATATCACATCCTGTCAGGCACGCTTTCTCCCATGAATGGTATCGGCCCGGAGGACATCCGGATTCGGGAACTGATTGCCCGGATCGACAAAGACCAGGTAAAGGAGATTGTGTTGGCTACCAGCACCAATGTTGAAGGTGAGGCTACCGCTTCATATATCGCTCAGGTTCTGGATAAGTATCCCATTAAGGTCACCCGGATTGCGTCAGGTGTTCCTATGGGCGGCGATCTCAAATACGTGGATCAAGTTACGTTGAAAAGAGCTTTGGAGACGCGTCATGCCATCTGATACCCTTCATTCTGACGCGCTGTTTAAATGCCGAAAATGCGGTGCATGCTGCAAAGGCTATGGCGGTACCTATCTTACCAGCAGCGATATCCTCCGCATTTCTCGTTTTATCGGCTCGGAACCCGAAATATTTGTTGATCAATATTGCGTCATTTCCGGCAGCCGCCCGGTGCTGGCGCAGCGTGCAGACGATTATTGCATTTTTTGGGATCGGCTCTGTACAATTCATCCTGTTAAACCACTTATGTGCCGCAAGTGGCCCTTTCTCGAAAGCATTCTGGTTGATCCCACCAACTGGCTGATTATGGCCGACTCATGTCCCGGCATTCAGATCGATATTGCCGGTGACACACTGGAAAAATTTGTAAGGCAGATGATTTTGAAAAAATGGAATAGTTAATCCCAATCCGAAAAAACCGGGAAATCTTTCGTTAGATAAATCCTTCGCAAACATGATGAGACTCCAATAAATAGATACTCCGATATGTGGTTCTCTGAAACGATAATTTACAACACCGTGGTGCTATTTATCAGGGCGGATTAATGTCGATGAACGACCATAACAAAAACCGAGAACAGCTCATTCAGGAGCTGGCTGGGATGAGGTTGCAGATCGAACAGCTGGAGAACCGGCAGCGGCTCGACAATCAGGCCTTGAAAGAAATCCAGCAGCAGCTGCAGCAGTCCCAAAAAATGGAGACTCTCGGAACGTTGGTGGCCGGAGTGGCCCATGAAATAAATAATCCGCTCAACCTGATTATGTATAATATCCCGCTGCTAAAAAAAATCTGGCTAGATTTTCTGCCGATTCTGATCGAACGCAAGGATATTGAACCGGGGAAAAAATACGGCGGTTTTGACTATGACTTTCTAGCAGACAATCTAATCCAGCTCGTGGCGGATATGGAATTGGCAGCCCATCGCGTGGCCAAAACCGTATCCGATCTGAAAAATTTTTCAAAACTGTCCAACGTTACCGAAAAGGCGCCCATGCAGGTCAACAACGCCGTAAACAACGCCATGCGATTGGCCAAAACGACTCTCAGGAAATCATCAGTTAACGTCAAGCTTGACCTGTTAGATGATTTACCGCGCATCCAAGGCAACCTTCAAAGCATTGAGCAGATTATTCTGAATATACTCATAAATGCCGTCCAGGCCATTGATCACAATCAGGGGCAGATCGAAATCACGACCGGTTTCCAGGTCCAAGACGGGCGGGTCTTCATTAAAATCAAAGACAACGGCAAGGGCATTTCAACAGCGATTGCCGACAAGATCTTCCTGCCGTTTGTAACAGATAAACAAAATGAGGGGGGCACCGGTCTTGGACTTTCCGTCACCTACTCCCTGGTAAAAGCGCATCAAGGTGAAATTACTTTCGATACACAATCGGGACCGGGCACTTCATTTACGGTATTTTTGCCGACCCTGCTAAAGTGCGAAGCAGCCAGAATTCTGGTGGTCGATGACGATAATTCGATTCGAAAAATGCTTATCGAAGCGCTGACTTACCATCATCAATACCTGGTGGAAGAGGCATCCAACGGTATTGAAGCATCTATCAAACTCGGAACTTATCGCCCGGATCTCCTCATCTTAGATATTTTTATGCCCGAGATGGACGGTTTGGAGGTCTGTCGCAGTATCCGCAGTGAGCCCAAATTGTCAGATATGAAAGTAATTATTACTACCGGTTATCCGGATCACCCCAAGCTGGATGAGGTCGTTGAACTGGGCTTTAACCATATCTTTTCCAAGCCATTCGACCTGCTGGATTTCGCCAAGGACATTGAGACCATCCTGGCCGAGAGGTAAGGGAATGAATTTTCATTCTTCAATAATCAAAGTTTCCCCTTAACATATATATCGCGCTTCGGGTAGGGTATCTCTACTCCCTGTTCATCAAAGAGTTCTTTAACCTTATCGGTTATATATGAGATCGTGTCCATTCGTTTGCGGGGGTTTGCAATCCATACCCGCAGTTGTAGGTCCACCGAAGATTCGCCAAAATTTCGCACTACGACTTTGGGCGGCGGATTTTTTGCCACCCACCCGGCCGAACCGGCTGCCTGCAGCATAATGGTTTTGGCTTTTTTCATATCGGCATCGAAGGCGATTCCAATGTCGATCCGCACCCTTATTTTTTCGGTAATGGTTGTATAATTAATAATATCACGCAACATGATTTCATTGTTGGGTATGATGATGACAATATTGTCGGTGGTTTTAATCTTGGTTGCGCGCAACCCGATGTCGATGACATCTCCCCAGGTGGCGGATTTCGTTGGGGCCCGCCAGACTTCAATGCGGTCTCCCACCTCAAACGGTCGATCAATAATAAGCAACACACCGGCAATCAGATTGGATAATGTGTCCTTGGCTGCAAAGCCAACCGCAACACCCGCCACACCGGCGCCGGCGATAACCGGCATGACATTGACACCCAACAGGTCGAGAGCCATCACAATGGCCGTGGCAAATATAATGAATCCGGCGAAACGGGCCAGTAGTTCAAAGATGATATCATCAACTTTGTTTTCAGTTTTATGTGCAACATTGCTTTGCAGATAGGTGATGGCGATTCTAAGAAAATCCTTGGTCGGGATGGCCATAAAAACAATGAGCAGGGCATGGAAAAATTTTTCCAGCGCAGGTATTTTGGTCAGGCGAATCAGGTAGGTTCCGGTTGCCAGCAGCAGGGTCAAAAACATTACCCTGCGAATCAGTTGAAAAATCCGGGAATTGGCCTGGACAAACTCGTACGCCTTTAATCTATTTTCGAAAAAATGCAATAGCCACCTGAGAAATAACCAGACAATAAAAAATCCAAGGACAACGATGATAATCTTGTAAATCACCATCAAAAAGGGTGAACCGGCGGGCAAAGCAGAGTGGAGTCTATCAATTAAAGCCGAGAGTTGTTGCATAAGTAATTATGTGATGCTTTCTATTTTTTTAGAAACCATCATTTTCGGAAATAAAACTTGCCTTGAGAAATTCGCGATTCATCCGGGCAATGTTGACGATGGAAATCTCCTTGGGGCATTCGGATTCACACTCTCTTTCATTGGTGCAATTACCGAATCCCAACGCGTCCATGGTGCGCAGCATTTCGATGGCCCGTTGGGCGGCTTCCGGCCGTCCCTGGGGCAATAGGGCCAGGTGGGATATCTTGGCACCGGTAAAGAGCATGGCGGCAGCGTTGGGGCAAGCCGCCACGCAGGCACCGCAGCCGATACAGGCGGCCGCATCCATGGCTTTTTCGGCATTGGCTTGGGGAACCGGAAGGGCATTGGCATCCTGGGCGCCTCCGGTGTTGGCCGAAATAAATCCCCCGGCCCGGATAATCGTGTCAAAAGCACTGCGGTCCACCACCAAATCTTTAATAACGGGAAAGGCCTTGGCCCGCCAGGGTTCGATTGCAATCGTGTCCCCGTCCGCAAAGTGTCGCATGTGCAGCTGGCACAGCGTCGTGCCTTTCTCCGGCCCGTGGGGCCGTCCGTTGACCACCGCACCGCACATGCCGCAAATACCTTCGCGGCAGTCATGATCAAAGGCGATGGGATCTTTGCCCTCCAATGTCAATTTTTCATTGATAACATCGAGCATTTCAAGAAACGACATATCGGTTGAAATGCCGTCGGCCTGATGGGTTTCAAGTTTTCCCTTGCTATCAGGCGAACTTTGACGCCATATTTTCAATGTTAAACTGATCGTCTTTGTCACTTGTAACTCCTTTGGGTTAATTCGACATTTTCGAAAACCAGATGCTCTTTATGCAGTTGCGGCTGGCTGTCATCACCGCTAAATTCCCAGGCCGCGGCGTGACAAAAATTTTCGTCGTCGCGTTTGGCTTCGTGACCTTTGGTTTGAAAGTCTTCGTTAAAATGCCCACCGCAGGATTCCTGGCGCGCCAGGGCATCAGTGATCATCAGTTCACCAAATTCTAAGAAATCCGCCACCCGGCCGGCCCTTTCAACACTCTGGTTGAAGTCCCGGGCGGACCCGGGAACGATAACATTTTCCCAGAATTCAGCGCGCAGCTGCCGGACGAGATTGCGGGCCTTTTCAAGGCCCTGATTGTTGCGGGCCATCCCGCAGTATTCCCACATGATCAGACCCAGTTCCTTGTGAAAGTCATCTACAGTGCGCTTGCCATTTATGGAAAGCAGTGTATCCAGGCGGGACTGGGCGTCATTTTCCGCATCCTTAAACGCCGGGTGGTCGGTGGTGATTTCCGGCAACTGGGTTCCGGCCAGATAACCGCCAACGGTGTAGGGTATTATAAAATATCCGTCTGCCAGGCCCTGCATCAGCGCGCTGGCGCCCAGGCGATTGGCACCATGGTCGGAGAAATTGGCCTCGCCCATGACAAAAAGACCGTCGATGGAACTCATCAGATTATAATCCACCCAGAGTCCTCCCATGGTGTAGTGAACTGCCGGGTAGATGCGCATGGGCGTCTGGTAGGGATTTTCACCGGTGATTTTTTCATACATCTGAAAAAGGTTGCCGTATTTTTTTTCAATCACCACCTGAGTGTCCCGCTGAATAGCGTCTTCAAAATCCAGATAAACCGCCAGTCCGGTAGTGCCGACCCTTCTGCCCATATCACATTGATCTTTGGCATTGCGGGAAGCGACATCACGCGGGACCAGGTTGCCGAAACTGGGATACTTTTCTTCCAGAAAATAGGCTCTATCCGTTTGCGGTATCTCCCGGGGAGATCTTTTGTCATCGGGGTTCTTGGGCACCCAGACACGGCCGTCGTTGCGCAGGCTTTCGCTCATCAATGTCAATTTGGACTGGTAGGTACCGTGCACCGGAATGCAGGTGGGGTGAATCTGGGTAAAGCACGGATTGGCAAAGTAAGCCCCGCGCTTATAGGCCCGGAAAGCAGCGGTCACATTGGAGGCCATGGCATTGGTGGAAAGAAAAAATACATTGCCGTAGCCGCCGGTGCACAGGACGACGGCATGGGCCTCATGGCGTTCAATAGCACCGGTGACCAGATTGCGGACAATGATTCCGCGGGCCTGGCCATTGACAACGACCAGATCCAGCATTTCACGGCGTTCAAACATGTTGACTTTTCCAGCGCCGATCTGGCGTGACAATGCACTGTAGGCGCCCAGCAGCAGCTGTTGGCCCGTCTGTCCCCGGGCATAAAAAGTGCGGGAAACCTGGGCACCGCCAAATGAGCGGTTGGCCAATAGGCCACCGTAATCCCGGGCAAACGGAATGCCCTGGGCTACACTCTGATCGATTATATCATTGCTCAGTTGGGCCAGGCGGTATACATTGGCTTCGCGGGCTCTGAAATCTCCGCCTTTGACGGTGTCATAAAAAAGGCGCCAAATGCTGTCACCGTCATTGGGATAATTTTTCGCGGCGTTAATCCCGCCCTGAGCTGCGATGCTGTGAGCCCGCCGCGGACTGTCCTGGATGCAGAAGGTTTTAACATCATAGCCCAGTTCGGCCAAAGTCGCAGATGCCGAACCGCCGGCCAGGCCGGTGCCGACCACAATAACTTCGAATTTTCTCTTGTTGGCCGGATTGACCAGCTTTAATTCAAAACGATGTCTGTCCCATTTTTGTGCCAGAGGACCTGCGGGAATTTTGGCATCAAGTGACATAGTAGTTCCTTTCTAACCCGAAACGGAGATGTATATCGGCAGCAGTCCGAAACCGACGGCGATTGCCAGGCTGAATAATATGCTGAAAACCATGATAGCCGGCATATATTTCGGGTGATTGGCGCCGATTGACTGAAAGGCACTCCAAAAACCATGTCTGACGTGCACGGCAGCGACAATCATGGCAGCAATATAGATGATGACCCACAGCGGATTGGCAAATTTTTCCGATACGATCTGAAAGATGGTTGTATTGCTTTTGTCCACAAAGTGAAAGTTTATCAGGTGCATAATGACAAACACCAGCAGCAGAAAACCGCTATAGGGCATGGTGGCGGAGCCGATTGTTCTTCCGCCGCCTTTTTTGTTGACGGCGTAACGACTGCCCCGGGCGGTGGTATTCTGGAAAAACAGGGTCAGGCCGGTAATAATGTGGATAGCGGCGCAAACGAGAAGTCCCAATTCGGCCGCTGTGACGAGCGGGCCCAAGGAATGCAAATGTTCAGCATAGGAATTGAATGCATCTCTGCCGGCATAGAGCGTTAGATTACCGGCAAGATGCCCGACCAGAAATGCACAGAACGATAGACCGGTGATGGCCATCATCAGCTTTTTGCCGATGGAGGACCACAGGGTTTGCTTCAACCAATTCATTGTTTCCTCCAACTTTTGCGTTGAGTAATCCAATTTAGGTGGAAAAAAGGCTCTATATTTATTAGTTTTATGGCCGACTGTCAATAAAAGTTTTGGTCATTCAGGTTGTGTTGTGAGCCACCAGCTATCCCGCTGGGTTTGCATTACGGCTTGGGCGATTTTTTTGCCAACATCGGTATTCACCCGCCTGATCACATTATCTATCCAGCCTTTCGGCGGTATATAGCCGACATCCATTAAATCTTTTAACTCGAGGATCAACGCCAGTTGATCGGCGTCATGCGCCAGTCGGGCTTCTGCTGAGAGGCCTTCGTTATATTCCTGTATCAGGTCTTTTAGATTTTGACCGAAAGCCAGTCCCCGGGTAGCATCTTCAAGTGCTTTCGATTCATCGACAACCAGGTACTGTTTATGGACGGTGTTCAAATCGCCAACCCGGGCTTCCGGAAGATCATGGATTAGACACATGCTGATCAATTTTAGAGCATCGACTGCGGGTTCCAACTGGGACATCACATACGCAATAAATGTCGTGCTATAAGAATGTTCCGCCACCGATTCCTTGCCGGCACCTAGAAAGTGGTAACCGGAGCGGGGGATCTCTTTTAGAATTTTGGCCTCAAACAACAGGTTAGCAATTTTTTTCATAAATATTGCCTCGGTTTTGATCGTTAAGAACGTCAGAGTAAATTTTGCTGTACGGATACTGCCTATATTTCATGAGATGAAATTGGAGCGTTCGGTTTAATATAGTGCAGTATAGGTTATTCCAGCTCAAACAATACATATGGTGGGCCTCGTAACTTGCACCCGTAACTTCTTTCTTAATTGCCACCGTTGCCGAAGGCAAGCTAAAAATTGCCGCAAAGGTATCATCATCCAAACATGTTGACACTTTATCCAATTTAATATAAGTAATAATAGTTAAAACAGAAAGTTATTACAATTGACTGCCATTGTATCTTAGAAATTACAAAATCCGAATTTTCAAATAATTCAGATAGAATACGGAGACACCTATGACGCTTGCGGAGATCGATCTGATCCATATGATCAGTAATGCCGGTATTGTGGTTCAATTAGTCCTGTTATTGTTGTTATTTTTTTCGATTACCTCATGGGCAATTATTATCGTTAAATATCGATACATTAAAAGATCATTTAAACAATCCACTGAGTTTACGGAATTTTTTTGGAAAAGCCGGGATCTGTCCAATGCCTTTGCAAAAGCCAAGCAGCTTCATGGCAGTCCACTGGCCAGAATTTTTCGCATCGGTTACCTGGAATTGAAAAAAACGAGCCAGACCGGTCCGTCTGCCGGCGCAGGTCCCGCTAATAATTCTGACAATAACCTCGCTTTCAATACTAAATTTGCCGGAATCGATAATGTCAAGCGGGCATTGCGCAGAGCGACCAATACGGAGATGACTCGCATGACCCAAATGGTACCCTTTCTGGCAACGACCGGCAATACAGCGCCATTTATCGGATTGTTCGGAACGGTCTGGGGAATTATGAACTCCTTTAGCGGAATCGGCCAGCGGGGCTCCGCCAGCCTGGCGGTGGTCGCACCGGGTATCTCCGAAGCCCTGGTGGCGACGGCAGCGGGCTTGGCTGCAGCCATTCCGGCGGTCATCGCTTTTAATTTTTACATGAACAAAATCCGGATTGTGGAAACCGAGCTGCATAGCTTTGCTGCAGACTTTTTAAACATTATCGAGCGGGATATATTGCGGATCGAGAGGAGAGGCGCATGAACTCCGGCGGGAAGCACAGCGAGTTGATGTCCGAGATAAACGTAACGCCCTTCGTGGATGTTATGCTGGTTCTCTTAATCATTTTCATGGTCACCGCGCCGATGATGATTCAAGGGCTGAATGTTGATTTGCCCGAGGCGACGGCCAAACCGCTTGATTCCGAAAAGGAACATCTGGTCATAGCGATCAATAAAGACCAGCAGATATATATCAATGATTTTGAGGTTACCATGGAGTTTTTGCGTGAGAAGCTGCTGAAAATTTTGCAGGGACGCACTGACTGGGAGGTTTATCTGAAAGCCGACAAGAATATCCCCTATGGCATCGTTGTACAGGTGATGGCCGAGATTAAAGGAGCCGGTATCGAGCAACTGGGCATGATCACCGAACCGGCGGTTATCGATAAGATACGCGAAGCGCAAAAAAATAAAAGCTGATGAAAAAAAGAACACATGCTCCTGCGTATCCGCTGGGGACCGGAATCGAATCCCGCGCCATGGTGTTTTATTTTGGAATCTCACTGGTAATCCATTTGGTTTTCATTGGATCCGTGGTATTCTTACCTGAATCGAACCCTCAACCGAGGTTGGGGCAGGGGGCAATTAATGTCAGTTTAGTGTCTTTACCCGGCCCCCCGAAGGCGGATCCGGGACCTGCAGTTTCGCCGATGCCGGTTCCCAAGCCGGCCGCCAAAACAAATGCAGTTCCGATAAAAAAAGTCAATCCGGCGCCGAAGGCGCCGGTCATTAAACCGCCGTCTCCAAAACCACAGCCGGTTTCTCCCAAACCCGCTAAAACGGTTTCGCTGGCTCCCAAACAATCGAAACCCAAGCAAAAGAAGTCCCTCAAGAAAAAGACTCAGAATCGACAAAAAATGATTGATAAGGCGTTGTCCGGTGTCCAGAAAAACATTGAACAAACTCAGTCGGATTCCGTCAGACAGGCCATTGATCGTTTGAAAAAGAAAGTCGCTCAAAGCGAAGCCGCTGCTCCCCGGCCCGATCAGACTGCCAAGGGAATCCCGGGCGCAGCGGGCAGCGGCATGTCGGGGGCAGCCGGGGCCGGTGGTAAACGGGCCCTTGAGATTATCGACTTATATAAAATTGAAGTTGCCTTTCAGGTAGAGAGACACTGGGCATTTTCCCAGCAGGTGGCCGGCGCCGGCAGGGCCCTGCAGGCCAGCTTGGTGTTCCGGGTGATGCCGAACGGTGAGATAACCGACATCAGATTCACCCAAAAATCGGGCAATTCATATTTGGATGATTCGGCCTATAAAGCGGTCGTCAAAACCAATCCGGTTTCACCGCACCCGGCCGAGATCAGGGTGCCCTATGTGACGGTTGCCCTCAGATTTACACCGGAAGGGTTAAGATAATAACTCGGGTTCAGGGTTCAAGGTTCAGAGGTTAAATGGTTCAAAGTAAAAGCGGTTCTGCGGTTTGCTTTTCAATTTGGTGTAGTCTATGTTTATTACGAGACGGTTAGAGGTCTATGGTTCAGTGTTCCGATGGAAATAACCTTGAACCTTTGAACCCAGAACGCTGAACCCATTCACATTTTTTTGTTGACTGCCGGGTGGAAAGCAGGGCATAAAATGCCCACGTATGCCCGTGGGTTTGCATCCGGCTGCCAATCATTATTATTACAAGGAAATCGGAATGATCGTAAGGTGTATGAGAAGCATTGTAATTATCGTCCTTGGCTTTAATTTGATGGGTCCGATCGCGTGTCTGGCTCAAAGCGACGCAGATCAGTATGAATATATTGACATCAGCAATCCTTTTTTAAGAAAAATTCCACTGGCGGTCCCGCTATTCAAAAACGCTACCGGGACCGGGGAAGAAGAGCGATTATCCAACTCTTCGGCTCAATTGCTGGCGTCCAGCCTTGCGTTTACCGGTTATTTTAAGATACTGGATCGGGGGGCTTTTTTGTTCGACCCGACCAAGGATGGAGTTCTAACTCCTCAAATTAATTTTGCCAACTGGACCGTTATCGGTGCTGAATTGCTGATCACCGGTCTTTTCGAGGTTAGCGACGGGAGACTGGCTTTGGAATTGCGCCTGTTTGACACTTTCAAAAACAAGCGCATCCTGGGTAAAAAATATGCCGGTCGGCTGGAGGATCAACGCAAAATAATACACCGGTTCTGTAGTGAAGTGATTCAATATCTCACCGGACACAAAGGTATGTTCGCTAGTAAACTAGCTTTTGTGTCCACTGGTAGCGGCAATAAAGAGATTTACAGCTGCGAGTTCGATGGGTATGGTCCTCAGCAGGTCACCCGCAACCACGATATTTCGTTGTTCCCGGCCTGGTCCTCGGGCGGACAATATCTGGCCTATACCTCTTATAAAGAAGGCAAGCCCGATATTTTTATAAAAAACCTGGCCGAAATGCAGGAAGTATCCGTGGCCGAAAAGGGCATCAATATCACGCCGGCGTGGGTTCCAGGGAAATTTGAATTGGCCGCGGCACTTTCTTTTTCAGGCGATCAGGAAATTTATTTGTTGACTGGAACCGGGAAAATTATTAAAAGATTAACAAGGATGCGGGGCAGCGATATATCTCCCACCTGGTCACCGGACGGTAAAAAGATTGCTTTTGTTTCCACCCGGTCGGGAAATCCTCAGATATATATTAAGGATCTGGTTTCGGGAAAAGTAAGACGCTTAACTTTTGAAGGCAACTATAACACCCAACCGAGCTGGTCCCCGCTAGGTGATAAAATAGCATATTCATCGCTGGTTGACGGCCACCACAATATTTTCGTAATTGCTGTTGAAGGTTTTGAACAGCTCCAATTAACCCACGAATCAGGAGACAATGAAGCGCCATCATGGTCGCCTGACGGCAGTATGATCGCTTTTAGCTCCAACCGTGAAGGACCTTTTCGAATATATGTGATGACTGCGTTTGGAACCGATCAACGCCGATTGCTTATAATGAAAGGCGAGCAAACTAATCCCAAATGGTCTATGAACGATTTCAATAACTAGATTTTCCGAATGTGAAAGGAGGAAAAAATGCAAAAGAAGAAATGGATGTATTTGGCACTGTTGTTTGTGATTCCGGGATTGTTGTTTTCAGTTTCATGTCAGAAAAAAGTGGTGGATGCCACTCCGGAGCCGGTTGCTCAACAGCCGGAGCCAGAGCCAGAACCAGAGCCCAAAAAGGAAGTTGTCGTTTACAAGGTGCCTGATGTGGTGATGCAGGAAGACATTTATTTCGATTTTGATAAATCAACCCTGACCCCCGCCGCCCAGGATAACCTGCTGCGAAAAGCCGAATGGCTGCGTGAAAACCCTGATGCCACAGTGACCATCGAGGGGCATTGTGATGAGCGTGGTACGAATGAGTACAACCTTGCCCTGGGTGATCGGCGTGCTGAAAGTGCCAAATCCTTTCTGATTGACCTGGGTATTGATCCTTCGCGCCTGACCACCATCAGCTATGGCGAGGAAAGGCCCGTAGATCCCAGACATATGGAAGAAGCCTGGGATAAAAACAGGCGGGATCACTTTGTGGTCAATTAACCGGATATTTTTTGCCATAAAATTAAACCGCTTTTGATATTGCGGTAACTAAAATAGGGCTGCAGCCCATAGTACCGATTAACAGCAGGTGCCGTTATATTCGGCACCTGCTGCTTGTCGACGAAAGCCCGCCCGAATCGGCGGGTAATTTTTTGGTCAAGTTAATTAAATTGGATTATACTGCCATGAATATTCCTGCTATAAAATCAGCTGCCGTGTCAATTTCAATTGTATTATTTCTGGTGGCCGGATGTGCGAGCCAGAATGAGGTCGCAACCATCGACAATCGCTTATCCGAACTGGAAGTGCGTAATGCCGAAACCCGCAAGAAAAGCGATGACTTAAAAAGTGATTTGCAAAGCCGTGAGGGCGAAGAGCAGGCCCTGCGGCATCAGGCAGCCACTTTGCGTCAGCAGATCGCTGCA
>Ga0056115_1000945_pt1 | contig 13152 bp, 3 predicted proteins | sample WorMetOlspDAHAB1_FD_77007 | JGI IMG/M metagenome (GOLD analysis project Ga0056115, IMG submission 77007) | Marine gutless worms symbiont microbial communities from Max Planck institute for Marine Microbiology, Germany - Olavius sp. DAHAB.1 ...
AGGTGGCGTTTACCGTGGACACTGTACTTAACGATGGAGTTGTCACAATAGCTGGATGTTGTGTGGAAGTCACATTAGGCTCAGAAGCAATTGGCGGGGATGTGGAAACAGAAGAAGCAGTTTTAGTTGTAGATGCTGTTGTTGCAGAAGTGGTACTTGCAGTCGATATGCGTGTTATCGTACTTGGAGACGTAGATGTGGCGTTTACCGTGGACACTGTGCTTAACGATGTAGTTGACACTACAGCTGGAAGTTGTGTGGAAGTCACATTAGGCTCAGAAACAATTGGCGGGTATGTGGAAACAGAAGAAGCATTTTGAGGTGTTGATGGTGCAGTTTCTGAAGTGGTATTGATACTTGGAGTCGATAAGGGTGTCGTTGGACTTGGAGAGACAGATGTGTCGTTTTCTGTGGACACTGTACTTAAGGACGGCGTTGCTATAGTGGTTGGGGGTTGTGCCACAGTGGCAGTAGACTCTGATGCATTGGACAGAGGTGTAGAAACAGTAGATAAAGTTTGAGTACTTGGTGCTTTCGTTGCCGAAGTGACTATACTGGGAGCAAAAGTCGATTTTGATGTCAACGGTCCGGGCGAAAGAGATGTTGCGGTAACTTTGGATGATGTTGTCGCGGTAGTTGGAGGTTGCGTGGAAGTCACATTATGCTCAGAAGTAGTTGTCGGCGATGTGGAAATAGAAGACAACGTATGGGTAGTTGATGCTGTCGTCACAGAAGAAGTAATACCGGAAGTATATTTTACGGCAGATGTTGATCCGGGGGTCACAGTAACTCGCGAATGAGATGTGGACAATGCACTTGACGCCGATGATGTTTTGGAAGTACTAAGCTGTGTTCCAGATATGACGATGGACTCCGACGAAGAAGTCGTGAGTTCCGTCGCGGGTGTAGAAACACATCGCGCGTCAGTGGTTGCCTGGTTCAACGGGCAGCTGTGGGGAGGTAAATAGCAGAGGACTAGATGATCTCGAGTCTCCGCAGGGATAGAGCACATTGCGTTGTCGACAAAGACACCTTCCAGTTGGCGAATCCACAGCAGACGACAATCACAGTTCCACTGGTTTCCCGAGAGAAACAAATGCGTCAACTTCGTTGCGTTGCTGAACTCGTCGCCCGGCAAACTGTCGAAGGTGTTGTTACGAATGTCGAGCACACTCAGAGACGACAAAAGCGTTGCGATCTGCCCTGCGGGGAAATTGCTGAGTGAATTGTAGCTCAGATCGAATGTTGTCAAGATGGGCCCACCACAATGCGACCTGTCTTGCTCACTCGCCGAACTCTCCGTCACATTTAATGCATTCATCGACAGATTCAACGTGGCTACGGTGTATGCAGTTTCTTCCCAGAATATCGGCGGCAGTGCAGTGATTTGGTTTTTCGACAGATCAAGTTGGCTAGCATATTTCACGCGCAACATTGGCAACATGCCAGTTAAGACGTTTGAACTAAAGTCCAGAAGCCGAAATGAACCGATCAGACGCAGGCCTCCGACATTTTCTAGAATATTCTGCTGAAAATCTACAACCACCGTCCCATCGTTTGCGTTGCCAAATATCGCCAGCGAAGGGAGACTGGTCATACTATTGCGTGAGATGTTCAGTGTGGAAATGCTGTCCAGGCGTCGTAACCCAGAAGGAAACATCTCAAGTCTGTTAGCGCCAAGAAGGAGTGTTCGTAACTTTGACATTATTGACGGAAGAACTAGCGATATTAAGTTGTTTTCGGAGAGGTCGAGGCGTTCTAAATTCTTGAGCATAGACAGCGATCGTTCTGCCACTTGCGATAATTTGTTCTCAGCCAGATCAAGCTGTCGACAGGTCTGCTGGAGCCCACGCAGAGCGTCATTGGAAATATTGCGAATAGCGTTGCGCCGGAGAGACAGCACAGCAAGGTCGAGCACGCTTTCAAATACGCCATTCGGAATTAAATCTATCTCGTTGCTGTCAAGGAACAGTTCGTTAAGCTTAGCGAAGCTCGAAAGGGCCGAAAGCGCGGTTGAATTCAAGCGGTTTCGTTTCGCGGAAAATTTGCGAAGAACTTTCGACAGCGGCGTTTCTACAAGAGACGAGATGTCGTCGAAATGGTTGTTGTCCATCGTGAGAGCAGTTACGTTGGCTAGATTGGACAGCGCAGTCAGAGACAACGAGCTGAGACTATTGCCTGACAGGTCCAGTTCCTCCAGAACGGCTTCAAGCGGAGAAAACGTACTCTCCGGAATTGTTCCAAGTTGGTTTTCGTCCAACTTCAAACTCGTCAAGTTGGAAAACCCGCTCAAACCCGATGCCAGCGTGTCGCTGCGGATACGATTTTGGCCTAGATCTAGTCGAGCGATTGACGTCGTTCCATTGTAATCAATAGCTGTGAGGCTGTTGTTACGGAGAGACAGAGTGGTGAGCGATGTAATTGGCGGCAGCTGTGCTAAGCTGGTGAGTTCGTTGGAGTCTAAATGGAGCTGGGTCAGTCCACTCAGACCATCCAGTGCCCTCAGTGACTGATCCGTCAATCCGGTGGCGCTGAGGTTTAGCGATAGCAAGCTTCCGCTGGTTGCAACGGCGTTGGGATTGATCGTCGACGCAAAACTATTGCCATCCAATCTCAACTCGTTCAAACTGCTCAGCGTCGAGAACGCTCCGCTGGCGACGGTGCGAATGCGGTTGTCGGACAGATCGAGCGACTTCAGAGCGCTGAGACCCGCGAATGTGCTGCTGGTCACTTCTGCGAGGCGATTTCCACGCAACGACAGGTGGGACACGGTGGCCAGCGGCGTTGAAAAAGTGGCGCTCGGAAACTGTTCAATTCGATTATCGGAAAGATCGATTGACTTTACAAACCAATAACCGTCAAATGCGTTTGGATCAATGAAACTGATGTTGTTGCTCACCAGCGACACGGTGTCGAGATAAAAGTAGTGAAACGCGCTTTGCGGCAGCGTCTCGATAAGGTTGTGGTCAAGATACGCATTCTCGAGTAGGGGGGTGTTAAACAGAAAGGCTGATGGAAATTCAACAAAGCGGTTGTGACTCAACAGAACCGTGCTGAGGATAGCAATATGGGAAAACGCATCTGGGTGGATAAAGTCGATTTCGTTATGTGTCAAATCAATGTAGATCAGGTCGAGATTGAAAAAAGTACGCGCTTCTATCCTTCGAATTGCGTTTCGCGACAGATCAATTCTATTCAACGACGGTCCATCGTGGAAAACATTCTGCGGAATTTCCGTTATTTTATTGCCCGACAAATTCAGGTCCTCCAGGGATGTTGAGAACGACAGAAAATCAGGTACTATGTCCGAGAGTTTGTTGTCGGACAAGTCGAGCCGACGCAGTTGGTCCAGAGCAGCAAACAAGTTGCTGCTGATGGCGCAGATGCTGTTTCCTGCGAGCAACAACTCTGTCGCCGACGTCAAGCCTCGAAACGTCTCGTTGGTGACGGTGAGGTTATTTCCAGACAGATTGACGCTCGCGAGTGTCGACGTGGTCGCGAATAAACCGTTGGGAAGTCGTCGAAGAAGATTTTGCGAAAGATCAAGAGTCTCCAGTTGGATTACCGGCGACAGAGCATCAGCGGACAAATCACTAAGCTGGTTAATGGACAGATTCAGTGACACGAGGCTGCCCAGTCCTTCCAGAACAGTTTCGCTGACACTACTGAGTCGATTTGTTGACAGGTCGAGTTCACGCAGTGACGCGAGATTTCGGAAAGTGCCGTCTGCCAAAGTGGTGATGTCGTTTCTCTGAAGACCGAGTTTGACGAGTTGCTGCAGACTATCGAACGAGTTCGCCGCGAACATTGTGAGTCGATTTCCAGCCAACGACAGCTCGGTGATCTTGGTCGCACCTGCCAGCATCGCCGACGACCACCGCGTCAGCAGATTGTCATCGACCGCGAGGGTGGTCAGCCCACCCAGACGGCTCAGCACACCTTCTGGAAAAGTGCCACTCGTCAGTCGATTGTCGGACAGAACGAGTGAACTCAGAGACGACTGGAGATCGGAAAAGACGTCCTCGGACAGCTGGCTGATGAAATTGTTGCGAAGATTCAAAACCGTCAGCGACGTCAAACCGGTGAACACTGTGGCAGGAAGCGACTGAAGTGAGTTGTTGGCCAGAATCAGTTCATTAAGCGCGGAAACGTCGATCCCAGAAAACGCCGACTCGTTCAACGCGGTGAGTCCACAGTCAGAGAGGTCAAGTTTTTCAACGCTAAGTCCTTCAAAAGCCCGCGACTGAATCTCGCGTATACGCGTGTCGCCTCGGAACGACAGCATCGAGTAGACTTCGGAGGAGGACGAAGAGTTGAATGTCGGCACAACGGCACGTTGTCCGAGATTGGTACAGATGATGCCGTCGCCATGGCAACCACACGCAGCGTCAGTAGCTGGACAGGTGTTTTGCACCTGAGCCTCGATCGCGGTGATAAACAGCAGCAGTTGCAGCATCGTCGGCAACAGTGGCAGATCTCGTCGCTGTCTCGGCGCTACGAGCAACTTTGCGGGCCACATCATCATCAAAATCATCATCGTCGTCGTCGTCGTCTCAAAACCAGCGTGACATCTGCAGCAGACAGCGCAACAGTTGAATTATTTCACTACAAATTCACGCGTCTGACCTTATTGGTGAAAAGTGGCGCAAAATGTGAGAAAATTGACATTTTGCCGAAGAAATGTGACACGGAACAGTGCCGAGTAAATGTGTATGTATGAAAGTATGTATTTAATTTGCTCAAAAAACACTTCATTATTATACAGACAATATGTGAGTACAGCGAGCTAGACAGACTAGGCTCGAGGCGAGCGCTTACAGCTGCCTAAAATCGAGTAGTTTGTTACTGCGATTAATACTGATAAATTTAAGATACAGCACAAAATATAAAATACACATAAAACACATAAAACAGTGAGCTAACTAAAAATAAGGAGATTAAAACCGCTTAAAACCGTTTGACAAAGTCGGACAGATCGACCTTTAAAATTGAGTGACGGAATCTAGTGAGGGAACTGAAATCAATGAACGAATGAATGAAGTTTATTTCAGGCACCGAGAGGCTGAAACCTAATAGCAAATAGGTCTGCGACAAAATACAGACAGACATATAGGCAAATAACGATAAACGAAATAGTATTCTGTATAGCATAATTAAGTAGGGCGAAATAATGATGTTGGTTTTATATTGTTGTTTATTGGCATACAGGGTGATCAAAAAGTAAGCACCTACCGATCATAAATAAGTTCTATTATATTCTGTTAACATGCAAATGAAATTAGATGTCTCTCGTCCAACTAAAGTGTCAAAAACACTATGGTATCAAACAGTTGGAATTAAATATTCTATGCGCCACCCAATTTATGACGCCAATACCGTGCGTTACCCACATACAATGTAGGCTGATTGATGTCAGCGTTCTCTTCTTGCGTCAGTTGCTTTAGCATTATGCGAAATGGATTCCTGGAGCTTTCTTTGGATTGAAATTTATGTATATCCCTTCTATTCTTTTTCAGGTTTTCGTCTGACATTTTATCAACTACTTATTTCTACTCATATTGCATCTTCAAGCACAGTGACTGCTGACGTCGAAAATTAGCGCGCTCACATTTGCATTTAACGACAATCTACAATATACTTGTGCATCTTTTATACACAACTTTGACTCAAAATCTAGCTTTATCGGCAGATTTTTAAAAGGTTGATATTATTCGGTAGGGGCTTAATTTTTGGACAACCCTATATTATCAAAATGTCATGCAGCGTCGCACTGTACAGTAGGCAACAACAGAGCATCTTGCGCAGTTCAACTAACTCCCGCTGGTATGTCACTGTATGTCACAGTGAGTGAGTAGAGATTAACGCCCCACCCGACACAATATAGGTCATTTCGGAAGCGGAGAACTGTATGTCACAGTACGTGCTGCCAAGTTACAGTAAGTTGCCGATTCTAGTGAACCTGTGCAAAATATCACTGTGCCTTTGCTGCTCTCCGATGGTGATTTGGCCGTACCAAGGGCAAGGCTACAACTCGGCAAGCGGGCATTTTGTGTGGCTGGTCCGGTCACCTGGAACAGTCTCCCACTGCACATTCGTTCTGCACCTACATTATCACAAAAGATTATTGATTTTCGATCACAAGAGCACCTTAACCGGAACGGGCAATAGGAGTTCTATTGACAGTTCCGATATTATCGATTTTTAATTCCATTATTTCATCAAATCTTGATGGGTATATGGGCCTCGGCCTTCATCGGTTTTGTTGAAACTTTGCTTTGCTTTGTCAACTTTCAAAAACATGCTCAAGACATCTTTTTTGCGTTCCTACTTCACTAAGTCACTGTTTCCAGAGTACGAGCAGCGAACATTGTTCGGCGCCCCTATAGTGAATCTAGCCATGTTACAGCGCGTTATAAATTGTTGTATTATTATTATTATTTCTTTATTTATTTATTATGCATTCTCCCATCATTCTGGGTTACGAGCGAGTGAGTGAGTATGCGGTTTCGTTAATTCGTGTTGAGACGGAATATTCATTTTTCAACTCAACCGAGACTATACGTCGCGTTCAAACAAACTCTTTCACTTCTAAGTCCACTCCGCAAGCGCTCTTAAAGCATATGCTTGTTATCCGCATGTGGTTAACCCCACCCCCAATCGTTAAAATAATCTGTCATTACGCACACGGTCCACTTACCTTTTGAATTTGCGCTGAGTGTCATCCGGCCTACTGCAACTAAAAGAGTGCAGCAGTTGAGACAGTAGTTCCCGAGCAAGCAGTGATGACTGTACACCGCTGGGCTGAGACTGACGTGCTCTACTATAATTACGAACAACAGCGCATGCATAGGCGCATGCATGCAATTCAAGCCGAACTGATTGTGCATTGAATATGAATAACTGAAGCGTGCACAACGCGACCTTACCTGCTTGCTGCATGGCGCTTTGCAGGAAACCTAACACTAGACAGTGTCCTCGTTAGTCTTCTCTATTTTGCATTTTCACCCATTATCCGCTCTCTATATACCACGGTACGAAAAACGCATGGCCTGCATGGTCTCATTAAGAGAGAGCCCATTGACTGGATCATACCTGTATCAACAACACTCATCCAAATTGGAAAGTCATTCAACGCGGAAGCCTATACACCGGTAGTGGTTAGCAAACTAGGTTATTTAGTCGTTTCGTGACCATCTACGGTCGCTTCCATGCAGTCATCATCGTGCTGGACTTGCCTGATCTATGCATTTGCCTCCTTTAGGGTGCTTATGGGCGGATACCTACATTTTCCAAAGGGGACGAGTCTGGAGATGTGGGGGACGAAAGTCCCCAATGGGGTAAATGGGTAAAGCCCCGGTGCTGGGGGATAAATTCCTCCAGATAATAATAATAATAATTATTATTATTATAATACCGGATGCCAGTGTTCGAAAACAGGCCTACGTATTTTACGTGTTTTCAGATTTCAAAAACATGAATTCTTTTACATTTTCTTGAAATGACGTATCAAAAAGTCGTAAAAAGTCTTTACCAAAAGTTTTGTATAGTTGCATAGTTTCTTGTGTTCGCAATTCTGAGCAAGATGTTTGACGTTGGTGACTTGCCGGTACTGACTTTCCGTAGCCTATAATTGAGTATTAAAGGCAGAGTGATTAAGTGGCCTATGAAACCATACGTTCATGACTTTTCACGTTGTTTGAGTTGTTGCACACGTTTTCCAGAACACTGCCACATACTGAATCAAAATTATACATTACAGTACACATGTTAATGTTTTTCTGTATAAAATTCAGGATTTCATGGGGGAGGGGCGCAGTTAACAAAGGTGGAATACTGGCTTTACAGACTACATGGCAAAATCACATCTTATGCAAGGGAATGAAAGAACAGATTTAAGCTCAAACGGTACTAAAGTTTGGAGTTTAGTGTCAACAAACTTGTAAGCTTTTAAGTGACATTTACACAAGCGGCTGAAGTCATCGAGATGAAACAGCTGAGGGCCTGGGGACGAGCTGAAACAAAATGTTAAATTACGGGGCAAATTTTAACGTTACTTGTGGCTCATTCGTGACTTTTTGTTAATTTTCAGTATGGGACAATAATATTCATATGTTGACACAAAAGTCTGGGTGGCCCAAAACTGGGGACCTATGCCCCCAGCATACACTTGCGTTATGAATTCATCCGCATCTCGGCAGAATATGCTACTTTCCTTTTATACACACTGTCCATGAAAAGTGCCAGTTTACAGTTGATGATAGCATATTTTCCCAACCATTTGCTCCTCCTTCGTCTCATCAAATTGAAACAAAATAAAATAAAAAGCATTAACAGAGGGCAAATATTAAAGAAAAAAAAACAACAAAACGATGTCTAAATGTGAGCATTACAAAAGCTGGAACAGACTACTCGTGGACTCGATGACTTAGGCCAACGGTTGAAAAAAGGTTTTCATGTAAGGCATACATTAAATTTGGCGAGTTGTTTTCTAGAACACCGTGTATGTCAGTTCGTGGTGTGCAACTGTGCATACACCTGTAGAGCGACGTGAAAACCCGCTGCGTCACGAACAGACAGCATTAAGCGAACACAATGTGCAGCAATTGGAGCGCAGGCGCAGTCTTCTTGTCCGCCGCTGAGTGACTGATGTGATATTTTATGACGCCAAGAGTTGTTCATCTTAACTTAACAGTGATTTATATCAAGGTCAGCGCAGCGTACGACTCCGGGATACGACAATCGACTTAACACTCCAAACAGGGCAACCGTAGCCGCATACACAGATAAATTTAGTCTCCGCTGGTAACATAATAATAATAATAATAATCATCATCATCATCATCATCATGTAATTACGAATATGTATACCACCATGCGATGTCAAACGTGAAATGTTAAAATCCAAGGTCAAACTTAACCTCAAAAACGGCCGGCAACTCCAGACAGGATAGCCTAGTCAGTGACAATGTGATTGGCAGATGTAATTGACATTGCTATTTCAAGGTCAAAAGGTTAAACGCCAAGTTCAAAATGCTGTAATTTAAGCCGTTCTCAAATAGAGTTAAGAACGGATAAAACATTCACTTGTTTTCTTTTTGGAACGTCACAGACAGCCAGAACGTTTCCCGCAAAAGTGGCATATACATGTATACATAGGCCTATACATTTACTAATCTGATGTCATACAATCAGCAGAGCATAGATGAAAAAAATCATGAATAACATAAAACAAAGGGAAAAAATGCGACTGTCAGTATAGTTATCAATATAAATGTCAGTAAGAATCTTTATAGCTCATTCGAACAATAAAAGTCCCGATAATAGATTTAGAAAGCAATTTCTTTTAACGAGTGTGTTGTCTCGGGTTTTTTGGTTTAGTACGGTCTTTAACAAAAGGGTGTAAAACATGATGACTATTTATGAGTATATGAAAATAATTATCGTCGGTAAATATCCCTCCCACAAACGTACAAAACTACATGACACAAACGTCAAGCGTTGTACAAGTATTTCACATGCGCGCACTTTGCTAACCAGTGATGCCGACTGTCTGCATAGAGTTTCGAGTAAGTGACCACAGACAAGTGAGTTTTGCAGGTACAATGGAAAAGATATAGGCCTACGTATAAACGCGAGATCTGATGGTAAGCGCTACGTATATCCTAAAGCTCTCGCTGCGTTCGTTCTAGCGTGTCAATGACCCATAGAATATAATAAATCTACGCGATACAATGCATGTATACCAATACATGCAGCAGCACAGTGAAAACTGCAGTAAAATGACCATATAGACCGGCAGCGCCGCTCTTCTAACTAGGCCTACAGTTTCAAAAAAGCCGGCCAGCACGCATAAGTGGCTCAGGCTTCTAAAGCGCCTTCGTTCATTAAATTATAGCCACCAAATGTCACATTTTAAGGCTAAAATGCATCAAATTCGATTCCCAGCGTTTGTCCGTTCGTCCTTCCGTCCGTTTGTGTCTTAGATCGAGTTTGACACCGAGCTGGCGATAATTTAGGAAGAGACACGTTGTAAAATGCGTTGCAGTAAAGTAGCAATTTTTCACGATGACAGGTCAACGTTTTAACGCTGCTATGCGTGCAACAATGCGCGTCACTACAACAACGTCAGTCATTATTCGTATGCAGATGTTTTAACGGTTTTCATTTGGGATTTTTTTAATGCGCTATGCAGTGCTAATGACAGCCATCGCATGTTATGCCGCCTCTTCGCTCCATACGACCAAGAGTATATGTATGGCGGGTTATTAAATCTGCATTCTATTATTATCATAGTTTACGAGCTCTCGTGGGCTGTCCCTGATTCAAAGGTCGACACTCGACAGCCAGACCATCACTCAAGTCAAGTCTCCTCAGTTTCCACGCTATCGACTGCTGTCTTATCGTCTCGGGACCCCACGGTCACGCCCACAACGCTGGCAACCCTAACTTCATGCCTGGACTTTCTGCAGCCTATATATTTAACACGACCTCCGCCTAGGCCTCAGTGTGCTCTTCTGGAGCGTTTTCACATTGCGGTCGCAGCAAGCAGAGGAAGAGATGAAAATGGATCATCTTTCGTGACCCATGACCTATGACCCACATGACCCATCACCATTACACTATTTCAGCCAACACATGAGACTAGTAGGATGGGGCATGGCGTGATGGTATTAGACAACCCTCCTCTCGGTCTTGACAGCAAAAAAATCGTAGATAAATATTAAGCCTCCAGCTATGATGAAAGGCGTAATTAAGTGAGTTTCTTAATGCGTATCTAAAATTGGCTGACGGGTCACATGGGTCAAATCCAGTGACCCACTGACCCATTTCAATGTTAATCTCTGAGCAGAGGACATCGGGAGTGGATGACAAATTAAAATGCGACCACAGCAACAAAACACAGATATGCAGTTTCCTGAACGTGTACATATGCGTATATCGTCGACAATTATTGTCGCAAACACCGAAACATGCAATTCGTAGACACATCGCGTAACAACATCGACGCTTTCGTAAACACCGTTCAAGCTACTGCGCTGACAATACTGTCAGAACCCGTATATAATGTAGGCTTAACAAGTGAGTAGAGTTTAACGCCCCACTCGACACAATATAGGTAATTTCGGAGGCGGATATACCCTGGGAGTCTTGTATATCTCCTATTCAGTAGCGGACGACGTGCAGCGGTTCGTCTGAGATATAAGTTGGAATGTTTTTTCTTGCTATAGTTGGTGAAAATATTGGTTTTTCCCTGTGAGACAACAGAAAATATTGTTAGCACAACACTGGATGAATGGCGGTGCCAGGTGATGCGGTCGCACCAGGGCGGCCACCAGAAAGGGACGACACTTTGACTTGTCCGAATTGTTTTTAAAAATAAATGTAAGAACTATTAACTTATACATGTAAGGCTGAAAATCCCGAATAAAATCAACGCCGCATATACGTAGCCAGCAGACCATGGCATTGCCGCGTCGCGTCAGTGACGGCAGTAGTTTCGACAAAATGAGCCAATTGTTAGACTTTCTCTCCCCAAAACAGAATACTATAACAGGTTGTAAGTCCTCATTTACTGACAAAAAACGCAAAGCTCACCAAATGGTTGCGTGCCAAACTGTCAATTTTTCAGAAAAATACACCCCATTTATTTTTGCTGCTCAGGGTGTACGTTTCCACAACAAGGCCAGATGTGCACACTGTTAAACGTGACGTAATAACATCCAATGATATCATACCCGCACTGTCCTGGCCATGAAACAGAAACTGCCAACTCTGCAGTTTAGTATCACAAAGACGGACTCGAGTGACCACGAAGAGTAAAGTCAATCAACGATTCACTGAATTATCGTCCACTCAACAAGACGAAACAAGGAACAACAGTCTTCGAAATCATCATCACCAATAACAACCAGCAACTAATTGAAGATCGGACAATCTTAAAAAGCTTTGAAGGAAAATGCAAGCAATATGCTGACTACATAAAAGACTTGGTAAAAAAAGAGAATCGTAATCAGATTAAATTAGATTTCATTTTGATGCTATAAATTGTCGTCTTACCTATTCTTTTTTATTAGAATACCATTTTATGTATTTTTTTTTTTTTGATTTGTGCACTAATACATTCCACTATTGTCAAGCAGACGACATCGTTGCCACGAGTGAAAAAAAGCTATTCAGCTGGTTAACAGTTTGTCATAAGTTACGTTTTTAAGCAGACGACGAACGCTGATCATCATGACTCAAGGCACACTGTTCACCAAATCACAAGGATATGTTGTTGCTGGTTCGACTAGAGTGCAACACGACGACTCAGATGCTGCAAGCAATTGACAATGAGTTCGACTCCAAAACTAATTCACCATTTTCAGCAACCGATGCATTTTGGAGAACAAATGATAGAACCTAAAACAACGATAATTATCTATATTATTTGGCGGTCAATATAGTCTCATTTTTCACAGACGGTAAGCTCCGTCACTGAAGAGGGGCTTTCACACCCAGCCGCGAATGGCAAAGTTTGACTGATTGGGGTTTAACGGCCCTTTCATCACAAATAGACTATATCGTGCCTTTGAAAAGTATGTTGCAGTTAAAAAGTGAAATTAATGAGAAAGTTGGCAATGGTAGGTGTTAGGAATACATGCAATAAACCATTACAATAAATAACTCTGCAATCTGGTCTTTGTAGGGGAAACCCTTCGACACAAAAAATATGACGAGAGTACAGTCTTCCCAGCCAATCACTTGGATAACGTACTAACAAACAAAAACAAAATGACACAGAAAAATACACAACTCAACAAACCTAAACGCCTCTGTAGCCGCCTAACGGCATTATGGCGCTATATAAATTTCGTATTATTATTATTATTATTAATAACACAACAAACACAAGCTAACCCTAATTTTGTCATACTCATACGACCCTCGGTCAGGAAACGAGCTGGCCCCTTTCAGAGACCGAGTGGCTACGATTGCAGACAACCTGAATACGTTCGCTCTGATCGGATCGTAATGACAGAATTTGGCTACGCCCACCCGCCGACACAGTTGTTGGTCATTCTGAAGATGGCGGTCTTTCACAGTCGTAAACGCTTGACTGGTGCCGACAAAAACTAAACAACACAAAAAATATTGACAAGACAACTCGAC